>Ga0209829_10002177_pt1 | contig 15092 bp, 11 predicted proteins | sample C_140205_EF_Meta_FD_187311 | JGI IMG/M metagenome (GOLD analysis project Ga0209829, IMG submission 187311) | Freshwater microbial communities from Lake Croche, Canada to study carbon cycling - C_140205_EF_MetaG (SPAdes) (version 2) | ecosystem: Environmental > Aquatic > Freshwater > Lake...
ATTTCATCTTGTTGATTCTGCAAGTTGAAAACTTGCAGCCACATGGGAAAACTTGCACCCACATGGGAAAACTTGCAGCCACATGGGAAAGCTTGCAGCCATAAGACTCAGCAAGTTGGAAAACTTGCTGCCACAAGAGGCTAGGGCCCGGCTCTCTCTCTCCCTGTGGCAACAAGATTTCATCTTGTTGATTCTGCAAGTTGAAAACTTGCAGCCACATGGGAAAGCTTGCACCCACAGGAGGCCAGGGCCAGCCTGTTTTGCGGCGCACCACCCAACTGCCGGGCATGGCAGGATGCCATGCGCAGCATCAGAAACCGGAGGTTTCCAAGCGAAAATCGGCAGGATGCCGATGTTTCGCGTGGAGACGGATGCCGATGTTTCGCGTGGAGTCACTCCAACGGATTAAACACCAGGCCACTCGCCAGCTTCGGGTAGAAGTAGGTGCTCTTGGCGGGCATGCGTTCGCCGGTCTCGCTCACCGTGCGGATGTCCTCCACGCTGGCCGGCATCACCAGAGCCGCCAGTGGATACTTCCCGGCCCCGAGGCCCTCGACCACTTCCCGGACCAGATGCACGTAGCCTGGCGTGGGGATTTCCTTTGCCCCGAACAACTCGCCGATCACGAGACGGTGGAGGATCGACACCCCCAAATTCCGCCAGGCATCGCCGTGTTCGGCCGCCACCTGCTCCATGCGGGCTTTCCCGGCAGCCGTGATCCGCGCCAGGGTCCAGACTTGGTCGCCAGCCGTGTAGAGGCCTAGCGTGCCCTGCTTGTTTTCCGCATCGATCTTCGCCCACACCGCCTCGGCGTCGGCAGGCCCCTTCCCCGCCGCTTCGGTCGTGAAGCAGTCGCCGAGCTTCTGCACCAGTTCCGCCGCGCCGGCCACGGAGGGCTTCACGAACAGCCGGTGCGTGGGGAGCACCAACAGCCCCGGGTCAGACATGCCAACGAGCATCATCAGCACGAAGTTGGCGGGGTGATCGGAAGGCAGCGGGCTGCCCTCGTGTGCCAGGGCATAGGCTGCTGCGACCTCATCACGGTAGTTGCAGGCGGTCTCATACCGGTGGTGGCCGTCGGCAATGAACACCGGCTTCGGCCCCATCATCCCGGCCACCTTGGCGGCGACCGTCTCGTCCGTCAGCGGCCACATCCAGCTCTTCACGCCGAGGTGATCTGTCGCCTCGACGGGCGGCTGGCCGGCCACCGCCTTGTCGAGGAGCGTCTGCACCTCTCCCTGCGGATCCGGGTAGAGGCCGAACACCTGACTGAGATTTGCCTTGCAGGCCCGGGTCAGGAGCAGGCGGTCCTGCTTGGGGCCCGACATGGTTTCCTCGTGCGGGTGAATGTTGCCGGTGCCAAACCGCTCCAGCCGCACCCGGGCCATCACGCCGCGGCGGATATGGCTTTCCCCTTCGACCTCAAACTCCTGATGGTAGACGTAGAGGGCCGCAGCCGACTCCTGCATGACCACCCCCTGGGCCCTCCATTCCTTCAGAAACCGGGCGGCTCGGGAGTATTTGTTCGACCGCTCGTCGTCGCCCGGCTCTTCCCGGTTGAGCTCCAGACGGATGACGTTGGCGGGATGCTGCTCGTAGAGCTTGGTCTGGAGCGCGGCGTCGATGACGTCGTAGGGCGGCGCGATCACCTGCGACAGGGTGCCGACGTGCTTGGGGTCGTAACGGAGGCCGCGAAGCGGGGCGACGGAGGGCATGTGGGCGAGCATCCTGGGGACTGTCGGGCGGGGAAATCGAAGCGTGGATGGTAGCAAAAACACAGCATGCAGTGGGGCGGATGCGACGTGGGACAATGCCTCAGGGCTCCTGCGGGCGTGGAAATGTTTCCCGTGAAACGTCGGCCCAGCCATAAAAAAAGCGGAGGCGCCGCTGGTGCGACGCCTCCGCTCGGTGGACTTCTCTCGGGGACGATGTGCCTTTTCAGCGGCTCACGCCACCAAGCCCGCATCAATCGCTCCCATGCTGCTTAGTAACGGTAGTAGTCGGGCTTGAAGGGACCCTCAAGCGGCACGTGCAGATACTCGGCCTGCGCCGGGGTGAGCTTGGTCAGCTTCACGCCCAACTTGTCGAGATGCAGGCGGGCCACCTCCTCGTCGAGCTTCTTGGGGAGCATGTGCACGCCGATGTCATACTTCTCCGAATCCTGCCAGAGGGCGAGTTGCGCGAGCACCTGGTTGGTGAAGCTCGTGCTCATCACGAACGACGGATGCCCGGTGCCGCAGCCGAGATTCACGAGACGGCCCTCGGCCAGCACCAGCACCGACTTGCCGCTGGGCAGCGTGTAGCGATCGACCTGGGGCTTGATCTCGACCTTCGTCACGCCCTTGGTCGTCTCAAGCCAGGACACATCGATTTCCAGGTCGAAATGACCGATATTGCAAACGATCGCGTCGTTTGGCATCTGCTGAAGGTGCGAGCCAAGGATCACGTCGCGGCAGCCGGTGGCCGTGACGAAGATCTGCCCCCGTGAAGCCGCCTCGTCCATCGTCGTGACCTCGTAGCCCTCCATCGCCGCCTGCAGGGCGTTAATGGGGTCGATCTCGGTGACGATCACGCGAGCGCCCAGCGCCCTCATGGCGTGGGAACATCCCTTGCCCACGTCGCCGTAGCCACAGATCACGACCACCTTGCCGGCCACCATCACGTCGGTCGCACGCTTGATGCCGTCGGCCAGGCTCTCGCGGCATCCATAGAGATTGTCGAACTTGCTCTTCGTGCACGAGTCATTGATGTTGATCGCAGGGAGCTTGAGCTCGCCGTTCTCGTGCATCTGATAGAGACGGTGCACGCCCGTGGTGGTCTCCTCAGACAGCCCCCGGATGCCGCCGATCAATTCCGGATACTTGTTGTGCACCATGGCGGTCAGGTCGCCGCCGTCGTCGAGGATCATATTGAGGGGCTCGCCGTTGGCGAAGAAGAGCGTCTGCTCGATGCACCAATCGAACTCCTCGTTGGTCATCCCCTTCCAGGCGTAGACCGGGAAGCCGGCCTTGGCGATCGCGGCGGCGGCATGATCCTGCGTGGAGAAAATGTTGCAGCTGCTCCAGGTGACCTCCGCCCCCAGATGCTCGAGCGTTTCGATGAGCACGGCCGTCTGGATCGTCATATGCAGGCAGCCGGCAATTCTCGCGCCAGCCAACGGCTTCGAGTTGCCATACTTCTGCCGCAGAGACATCAGGCCCGGCATCTCGTTTTCGGCCAGCATGATCTCCTTGCGGCCCCAATCGGCGAGCGATAGATCAGCGACTTTGTACGGCAGGCGGGTTTCAACATGCGACACTGGAAGGGCTCCTGAAGCGGGTGGAAAAACGGTGTTATGGGGGGAATTGTTCATAGGATAGTAGCGGGTCGGCTGCAATCGCAAAGGGAGCCTCGCCGTGGGGGATCGGGACGCGGCTACGACAGCCGTGAAAGCGCAGTTCTTGCGGCTGCGACGAAGGCCCGCACCTTCTCAAGATCTTTCCGGCCGGGGCTGCTTTCCACGCCGCTGGCGGTGTCGACCGACCTGAGGCCTGTGATGCGGATCGCTTCGGCCACGTTGCCTGGGGTCAGTCCGCCGGCGACCGCCATCGGCACCTGGAGCGTTCCGGCCCGGACAAGCGAGGCCCAGTCGACCAACGCGCCTGTGCCCCCGAGCCCGCCCGCTGCGGCCGCTGGAGAGACGGCCGCGTCAACGATCACCATGGCCGGCATGGCGCCTGCGGCGGCTGCCTTTTCGATCCAGAGCCGGGCGGCGGCGAGAGCCTCCACGGCTGGCCGCGATGTGTCGAGGCGCACTGCCCGAATGACAGGCAGGCCGGCGAGTTGCCCGCAACGCTCCGGCGGATCGACGGGCCCGACGTCACCTCCGAGGTGGCCGTGCAACTGAACGGCATCGAGCGACAGTTCGGCGGCCATCCGCAGGATCTCCTTCGCCGGCGTGCCGGCAAACACGCCCACACGCAGGATCCCGCGAGGCACGGCAGCGGCCACCTCTGCAGCGGCATCGCCCACAAGCCTCCGGGGCGAGCCGACGACGAAGTTGAGGCCGATGCAATCGGCGCCCGCCTCGGCCACCATCCGCGCGTCGGCGCCGGTGGTCACACCGCAAATCTTCACGTGAAACACTCAGTCACCTCCTGACGTCATATCCGGTGCCACCGGTCGCGGCCGCTTGTTTTGCCAGAGCCGGAAAGTCAACGGGCCGCTCGGATGGTGCAGGAAGGTGTGGCCGATGGTCGAAATGAAAGCAGTTGGAAGTTGCTGTTGCACCTCTGGATACATGACCCCGATGCATCAACCCCGTCGGCACCTGTCTTCCCGCCCCTTCATGGCGGCTCCTCGCATCCAATTCTATCATCCCGCGAGGGTGGTTGATGCGGCGCTGCACGGCATTGATCGTGCCATCCGCCGCGCCGAAGGGATCGCGCTGGTGGTCGGGCCGCCGGGCACGGGCAAGTCGCTGCTGCTGTCGAAAGTGGCCGAGAGCGTGGGGGAGGATTTCAAGGCGGCACTGCTCTCCGGGGCGAGAATCTGTACCCGCCGGGCACTCTGGCAGTCGATTCTGGCCGACCTAGGACAGCCCTATCGCGGGATCGACGAGGCCGAATTGCGGATTGCCGTGGTCGAGGTGGTGCGCGGCCTGGCAGCGGCCGGCTCCGGACTCGTGATCCTTGTGGACGAGGCCCATACGCTGCCGCTGCGGCTCATTGAGGAGTTGCGGCTGCTGGCGAACATGCCCACCCCGCTGCCGGCCGTGCATATCGTCCTGGCAGGCACTTCGGCCCTGGAGGAGAGACTGGGCAGCCCGAAGATGGACAGCTTCACGCAGCGGATTGCCGCGAGGGCCTACCTGGAATCGCTCGACCATGCCGAGACGGTCGCCTACCTCCGGACTCAGATGAAGGCCGCAGGGCTCGATTGGGATAAGTCGTTTGAACCCGCCTGCGACGACGCGGTCTTCAGTGCCGCCGATGGCGTGCCGCGGCTGATCAACCAGATCTGCGACCAGGCGCTCGTGCTCGTGTCCGAAACCGGCCGGCGCGTGAAGCCAGCCGACATCGCCGCGGCGTGGCGGGAGATCCAGCGGTTGCCATCGTCGTCCATGATCGACTGCACTGGGACTGATGAACCGGGGCAGGAAAGCTTCGTCGCGAAACGCGAGCCAGCCGCAGACAGGCCCGCGCTGGAAGATTTGGGCGGGGAGGGTGGAGTGGGCGTGATCGAGTTCGGCGGGCTCGACGACGACGATGATGCGCACGACGGCATCGGCCGGCTGCTTGCCGACCTGCAGGAGAGGGGCGACGGCCATGGCATCCTCGACATCCATACCCTCATGGGACATCAGGACGATGTGGCTCCCGCCGAAGGGCCCGACCCGTGGCATGGGCCCGATGTGGAGTTTGTCTTCGAAGCCTCCACCGATCCCTTCCAGGAGTTTTTCGCGCAGGAAGAACGGATCGTTGAGCGCTATCTCGTGCGATCGCCCGACGACTTCAGCCGCCATCAGCATGTGACCAGTTGCGAGGGGGCGGCACTGGTGAGGCATCTGGCGGAGTTGGAGGACATCCGGCCGAAGGGGGGGTCGGAGGCGGCTGGTGTCGCGGAGGCAGCCGGCGGCCGGTGCGGGGAATCCGTCGCTGGATGCACCGAGGCTGCCAGACAGCACGTGGTCGTAGACGGCCCCGCGTCAGCGGGTTCTGCCGGCGAGATGGACGACGCCGACATGGTCGTGATCGAGGAGGATCTGCTGTCGCTGCCGGGCGGGCTACCGGCCGTGGCCGCCGTGCGGCTGGGCGATTACCGTCGGCTGTTCGCACGGCTGCGGCGGGGCGGGTAACCTACTCGATTTCATGTCCATCACGGCAGATTCCCATTCTCGCACCGACTGGCCTCAGGGCAGAGTGCTCGTCGTCTCCGCAACCTACAACGAGCGCGAGAATATCGCGCTGTTGATTGAGCAGGTGCTGGCACAGTCGGATGCATTGCAACTGCTTGTCGTTGACGACAGTTCGCCCGACGGCACTGCGGCAGTCGCACTCGCCCTCGCGGAGGCCAACCCGCGGCTGCATGTGCTCGTGCGGCACGGACGGCGCGGGCTGGGGAGCGCGATCCTGGAGGGCTTCGAACTCGGTCGCCACCATGGTTTCGAGGTGGCCGTCAATATGGACGCCGACTTCAGCCACGATCCCGCCGACATCCCACGACTGCTGGCTGCGCTCGAGCCGGTCGGTGGCCAGCCGGCGGATGTGGTGGTGGGCTCACGGCGGGTGCCGGGTGGGCAGACGGTGGGCTGGCCGCTGTCGCGGCATGTGGCCAGTCGACTCGTGGGCTGGTTCACGCGATGGGTGCTGTGGGTGCCGATCCGGGATGCTTCAAGTGGATTTCGGGCGGTGCGGCTGAGCGTCTTCCGGCGGATCACGGGGCCATTTGCCGAGGGCTATGCGTTTCAGGAGGACCTGCTCTGGAGAGTGCACCGCGCTGGGGGGCGGCTGGCGGAGGTGCCGATCACGTTCACGGATCGGAAGCTCGGAGCCAGCAAGGCGGATTTCAGCGAGAGCCGACGGAGCATCGGCGAACTTCTGCGATTGGCGTGGAGGACATGGACCGGGGGATAAGGGGCCGATGTCGGTGGCTCGCCAGTTATTTCCCCTGCAAGTTCAACGGATCGAACGGGTCGTAGGCCTTGCCGCTGGCGGGCGGACGCAAAGGCATGACGGGGATGGCTGGCGCTGCCGCTTCAGCCGGCCGAGGAGGCTGGGCGGTGGTCGGGTCGGGCCGCTCGCCCGTGGCGACAGCCAGCCCCTCCCGGGCATCCTTGAGGTCGGGGTTGAGTTCCAAGGCCCGGCGAAACTGCCGCACCGATTCTTCGCGATCTCCCTTGCGAAAGAGGGCGACGGCATAGTTGTTGATCAGGGACGGATTCTGCGGCTCCTTGTCCACGAGTTCGCCGAATTTCTCGGCAGCCTCGGCGAATCGGCCGCGGGCAAAGAGCGCATTGGCCAAGTTCACGTGCATCGCTGGCACGTGCGGCGTGAGGCGACAGGCCTCTGAAAATTCCTTGATCGCCTCGTCGACCCGCCCCTTCGCGGAGAGGGCCGAGCCGAGGTTGTTGTGCGTTTCACCCAGGTCGGGCCGCAGCCGGGTGGACTGCGTGAAGTGGTAGAAGCCGCCCTCGATGTCGCCACGGGAGAATTTCTTGGCGCCGAGCCGGTTGTGGGCCTGCCAGGCGTTGTGGTTGGACTTGAGCGTGTGCGTCCAGAGGGCGTCTTCACTGGCCCAGGCATTCGCATAGCGGAATGAGAGCAGTGCGCAGGTCGCCAGGATGATGGCCCCGCCTGCGAGGATGAGGGGCTGTGCCGTCTCCTCAACCTCGTCGTACCACCGCGCGGCCGCGGCGCCGATCAGGGCGATCACGCCGATCATCGGCAGGTAGATGAAGTGATCGGCCACCCACGTGATCCGCATGTAGGAGATCGTGACGAATCCGAGCACCGGCGCCACGAACAACAGGAAGAAACCGAGGCCAAAAACAGCATGCCGGCCCCATTGCGGTCGGTCGACGGTGCCGCGGTTGGCCCAGATCAATGCCGCCGCGCCTCCGATCACGGGCCACGCCAGAAACTGCCAGATTTTCGGTGGATCGACTTCCCACCGCGGGTAGATCGGCAGCAGTACCACCGGCCAGACGATCTGCTTGAGATAGAAGAGGATCGCCATGCCAGCCGTGGCGATCCGCGAGGCCACGCCGCCCACGAGGATTGTTTCCGCGCCGATGGCACGGCCGTGTTGGTATTGAATCGTGATGATGCCGAGCACGATCGAGATCAGGAAGAACGGGGCCGTGCGAATGGCGTCCTGCCGGGAGACCGTTCCCCGCTTCCACCAGGCATACAGCAGCATCACCACCGGCAGGGCCACGACCGACGTCTTCGCCAGCATCGACAGCAGGAAAAACACGATCGAGAGGGCGTAGAGCCGGGTGCGACGGGGGCCCGAGGCCGCCTCGTCCTGCGACACCCAGCAGAGACAGGAGAGCAGCAGGAGCGGCAGCGAGAGAGTGTTTTTTGTTTCTGAAACCCAGGCCACCGATTCCACGGCGACCGGATGGATGGCGAAGAGGAGGCCGCTCAGCCAGGCGCCCGGAATTCGCATGCGGGCCAGCAGGGCCCAGAGCAGCAGGCTGCCGATCAGGTGCAGCACGATCGTGGTGACGTGGTAGCCGGTCGGTTGGAGGCCGAAAAAGGGCCACTGCGCCCACAACGCGGTATAGGAGAGAGGAAAGAAATCGGCGCCGTCGGGGTTGTACCAAAGCTTGGCGAGGCCCTCCAGCGAGGTCGACTGCACCGTGCGGTTGGCGGTGACCAGTTGGTCATCGTCCCAGAGCCAGTCGCCATGGTAGGTGGGTGCATAGATCCACAGGCCCGCCAGCACGATGATCGCGGCCTGCAGGAGAAGGTCGCGGTAGTGATGGGCCCGGTTGTGAGCGGCGCGTTGTTCGGAGGCCGGTTGCGTCGCGGCGGTGCCGGTTTCCGAGGCTTCACGCCGCGTTCGCTGCCAGTTCTGGGATTGCTTGGAGAGAGTCATGGCGGTGTGGTGGATCCCAGAGATCGGGCAGTATCCTCGGTTGTCCTGTGCGCCGGTGCCAAGCCAATGCCAGACCGGTGCCAGTCGTAAATCGTCGAGCCGCGGCGTCGGACAACGCCGGGAAAGCAGTCTACTCTCGCGCGGGCAGATTTGCTTTTTTCAGGAGATGCTTGAGCTGCTCGGCACAGGGCCGTTCCATGGCTAATGCAGCCACGCGGGCGTCGGGATCGGCGAGCTTGGGATCGATTTCCAGCGCCTTGGCGAGCGCTTGTGCCGCCTCGGCCAAACGCCCCTGCTCGTCGAGGATGATGGCGAGCGTCGCCCAGGGGTCGCCTTCCGTGCCGTTGGAAAGCCTGATCGCTGCGAGGACGGCCTGCTCGGCTTCGGGCAGCCGTCCGGTTGCCCGAAGCGCTTCCCCAAGGCCAGCCGCGGCTGTGGAGGAGACGGGATTTTTACGGTGGACGTCGTCCCAGAGGGCGAGCGAACTGGCCCACACTGTTTGGCGGTCGATGCAGACCAGGCCGAGCAGAGCGACGACCACCATGCAGGCGACGATGGCCCGCTCGCGGAGACGGAGCCGGCTGGCGAGCCACGGTGCATCGAGCAGACAGGCAACGGCGAGAGCCGAGCCGGCCATCGGCAGATAGAGATAGCGGTCGGCGGCTGGCTTATAGATTGGGATCAGATTGGCCACGGGCACCAGCGGCAGCAGGATCATGCAAAAGGCGAAGACGAGGCGGCGGTCGTGCCGGGCCGCGATCGTGGCGGCGACCGCGATTGCCGTCAGCAGAACGAGGGCCGCGGTCAGCGGCAGGTGCCGGACGGAAATGAGTCCGTAGTCGGCGCAGAGATTGACGGGGAAGACGATGAGCTGGGCGTAAAACGCGAGGATCCGCGGTTCAACCAGCATTGCTTTGGCCAGGGTGCCGCCGATGTATTCAGGCTTTGATTCGAAGATCTGGGAGGAGGTTGGCTCGAGGAGAAAGCGGGCGGCGAGGAAGGCGATGACGATGAGTGTTGCGCTGCCGATGCCCACGGCCCAGAAGTGCCCCGGCTCACCGCGGCGGAAGAGCCACCAGTAGGCCCCCAGCAGCAGCGGTGCCACGACCCCCGATTCCTTGCTGGCGATGGCCAACAGGCAGCAGAGCGTGCAGCCGAGGGCCCGCCAGCGGTCGAAGCCGGGGGTGGTCGGATCGTGTCGGATCGCGAGCATGAGTGCGGTCAGGGAAAACGTGGCCACGAGCAGATCCTCGCGAAACGTTGGTTCGCAGACCGCTTCGGCAACGATCGGATGCACGGCGAAGACAAGTGCTGTCAGCAGCGGGAGCAGACTCTTCTCGGGCCCGGCCTGCGATCCGGTTTCTGGTCGAGTCATCTCCCGGATCACCAGCCAGAGAAGCACCACGTTCACCACATGGATGAGCACACTCGTGAGGTGATACCCAAACGGCTCCCGGCCCCACGCGGCTGCATCGAGCATGAGCGATGCCAGCATCACCGGCCGGTTGAAGTCGAGCACGTCCATGCTGAGCACGCTGAAGCTGAGCACTGCCGGCCAGTTGCGCCAGTCGTGGATGAAATCGCCAGCAAGGATCTGCATTCTGGCGTCGTAGACGAAGTCGGCCGTCAGTGTGGCGGAGAAGACGGCGAACGTGATGGCGGCGAGCAGGGCCGCCTGCTGCCAGGGCTTCACATGCATGCGACCACTCTTATGCAAGCCCGCGCTGCACGCAAGGGATCCCATTAGCTCACGATGAGCCCGCGGGGAAAGGCCAACATCGACCGATGGTCGGCCATCAGTTGCTGGGCCTTCTGGCCGGCGCGGTAGCCAAAAAACAGCGTGCGGACGTCGGCCGTGTCGATGTGTGGCTTTGCCCGCATGGCGATGGATATGAAGCTCTCCACCTCGGCGATCGTAATATTGGTTTTGACTTCGCAGAGCACCACCATGCGATGTCCATCGAGAGTGCCGCGGCAGACGACGTCGAATGCGTATTCCTCACCGTCGCCGCCGATGTTTTCGGGGGCCGATGATTCAGTGATAAATCCGAACCGCTGCTCGAGGAGTTTTGGGATTCGCTCCATCGCGTAGGCCTCAAGGCCATGGCCGACCGAGTTTGACAGTCCCCCGACCTGTTTCCGAAGGTCTCCAAGCGACCAGAGCACCTCCTTACTGATGCGTGTCAGTTCGTGGACATCGGACTGCGTTTGCTCGTGGGAGATAGCCAGCCTGTCGTGGGAGCCAGCCAGCCTGTCATGGGAGGCAGCCAGCTTCTTGAGTTCGGCCTGCGTCTCCTTTTGGGCAACAGCGAGCTCCTCGACTCTGGTTTCGGTCCGCTCCTGGGCAATGGCGAGGCGTTTCTCGGAGGCGGCCAGATCGGCGACCACCGCGCGGAGTTCGGCGAAGTCGCGGCGGGTGACGAGATCGTCGTAGGTATCCACGACGAATTCGGCCAGCAGTTCGGACTGCTGTTCATTGAAGCCGACCAGAAAGCGATTTTTCATTTCGACAAAGTTACGCATCGAAGACCTCCCTTTGGCGGAAGCGGCAGAGGGTATTTTGGCCGATGGGAAGCGGGCAGGCAAACGGCAGTGGGGCATCGGCGAAAGAGTGAACGTATGTATACTCGTTGTGGGCGGGGCTGTCAAATTGCACGCCGTGGCGACACGATTTCATCGTGTCAGCGGCACGCAAACGAGGTCGCCGGTGGCATTGCGAATCGGCGTTTTTGAGTAGCCCATCTCGACGAGCTTTCCTTCGATCTGCTTGGCCTTATCGGGGAAGCCGTTGCGGTTGATGTAGATCGCAGCAAAGCCACGTTCCTGAATCTCGGCCACCGCCTTTTCAAACGGCACTTTCCCCAGATCCTGCTGCCACTGCTCGCGGGGACGGCCCTTCATGGATCCGTAGGAAAACCGCAGCTGCTTGGAATAGAGATAGGGGCGGAAGTGGTCGTAGGGGGGCACGCCCGGGGCCGGAGACTCTGGGAATTCCATGATTGGCAGCTGAAACACCATCGCGCCCGCAGGCAGGGCAGCCTCCATTTTCGCCACGAATTCGCGATCGGCCTCGACTTGTCGGGCGATGATGGCCGTCTGCTCGGGCCTGGGAGCCCGCGGCACCTGGTCCCAGAGGATGACGAGGCTGGCCGCGATCGCCGCGGTCAGCGTGCCAATCCGGAGTGTTTCGGGATCGGTGCGAAACGCAGCGGCCTTGTGCAGGGCGGTGAGTCGCTGGGCGGCATAGAGAAGCGCGATCGCCAAGATGACGATGCTGTAGCGGCAGCCAGTGCGGAAGAGGGTGAAGCCGGCGGCGCCGACGATTGCGTTGAGCCCGCCGGTTGAGAAACAGAGCACGATCCAGAGCACCTGCCACGCTTCCATAGGGATCGAGTTGGCCCGGTTCCCAACGGCAGCCGCGATGGCGGAGGCGACGAGCAGACCGAGGGCGGCCAGACCGATCAGGCCGAGGTAGGAGCCTTCGTCCTGGAGCGGGGCGGCCTCGCGGTGAGACCGGGCAAAGTCGGCGAAGAGCTGGAGATGGTGGGTGACCGGCGGCACGACGAGATCGACGAGCTTGAGTCCGTAGATTTCCAGCCACTTGTACTCGCGGACGAGGACGCCTGAGTTGGGCCCGTGGACCGCTTTGTAAGCCCAGCCGTCGACGTTCATCAGCGCGAAGGCGGCGGCCGCGGCACCGATCACGGCAAGGGCTGTCTTGAGCGGCGCGCGGGAGCCGGTTCGCAGTGAGAGACAGCCGGCTCCGAGGAGGGTGAGCTGGCAGAGGATGTTGGTGTAGTAGACGTTTTGCAGGCCTGCGAGGAAGCCGATTCCCAGAGCCCACCAGAACCGCCGCGAGCCGAACTCTAGGCCAGGTTCGACCGAGGTCCATTTCCAGACGAGCAGGAAGAGCGGAACGTGCCAGGCGTAGGCCACCGTGATGTGGTGGGGCGACTCGGCGAAGATGAAGGGAGCGAGGCCGTAGGCGAGGCCGCCGACGAAGGCCCAGAGAGCCGCGCAGTCGAACGAACGGGCGACTAAGAAAAACGTGATGGCGGCGAGGAGGTGGCCGGTCAGCAGGGCGAGGTTGAGGCCGGCGAACAGGCCGAAGGCCTTGGCGAGGAGGCCGTAGAAGAGGATCGGGATCTCCTCGATGGAGGGCCAGTCGTTCCAGTTGGCTTCAAAGGGGGCGCCGAGTTCGGGGACGGTTTTCCAGGAGAGCGGCCAGAAGTGGCCTTCGGCGGTGACTTTCATGCCTGCGAAGGTGCTCATGACGTCGCAATAGAAGCCGTCGAGGTATTGGGTGGGGGTGTTCCAGGCTTCGGCGGTCCAGCGGTCGGTGGCGGTGCACCAAGCGAGTGCGACGGTGGCCGCGAGCGCGGCGATCCACGGCAGGGCTGCCAGCCAAGAAAAGCTTGTCGGGATGGCCGCGGCGCGAAGGCCGTCTGCGGTGGGCGATTCGGTGGGCAGCGAAGGGGCTGGAGTGGAGCCGACTCCGCGCGACTGTTCCCGTGCGTGGGCGCTTTTGGTCATGGAATACCACTTCGGAAGACGTCGCCAGGGAAAGATGGAATTGAGAGAATACCATGTCGCATGAAGGCTGATCCATCGCGCCGCTGCTTTGCGTAGCGCGGCATATTCAACCAAGCCATTCGTCCGCCATCGCGGCAAACGGATAGACTTGCCGCATCGATCCAGGAGGCCCCGCCCATAGTTTTCCGGGCACGGCTCAGGCCTGGCGCCCCAGCAGGCCATTCCCCATGCCAGCCCACAAGCCCTGCGTCGGCATCCTCACCAGTGGTGGAGATTGCCCAGGCCTCAATGCCGTGATTCGGGCGGCCGTGAAAAGCTCAGAGCGGCTGGGATACGACTGCATCGGCTTTCTCCGCGGCTACGAAGGCCTCGTCGAGCCGGTCAGCTACATGCCGCTCACCTCGCGAAACACCGCCGGCATCCTCACCCAGGGCGGCACCATCCTCGGCTCCACGAACAAGGGGAGATTCTCCGCCACCATCGGCGAAGACCAGCGGGTCGCCATCGATCCAGCCCTGCTCGACCAAGTGGCCACCACCATCCGGCAGCTCTCCATCTGCGGTCTCATCTGCGTCGGCGGCGACGGCTCGCTCGCCATCGCCCAGCAGTTTCACGAACGGGGCATCCCCGTCATTGGCGTTCCAAAGACGATCGACAATGATCTCGGCGCCACGGCATTCACGTTTGGATTCGACTCGGCAGTGGCCTGTGCCACCGACGCGCTCGACCGGCTCCATACGACCGCCGCCAGCCACGAGCGGATCATGGTGCTTGAGGTGATGGGGCGGCACGCCGGCTGGATCGCGCTGCATGCGGGCATCGCCGGCGGCGGCGACGTGATCCTCGTGCCCGAGATCTCATGGACGTTTGAAAATATCTGCCGCAAGGTGCTCGAGCGAGAATCGGAAGGGAAAAATTTCACGCTTATCGTGGTGGCCGAGGGAGCCCGCCTGCCGGATGTCGGCCTGATACACGCCGGCGGCCACGGGGACCGGCGGCAGGTGAAGCTCGGGGGCGTTGGCGAGATCGTGGCCAATGAGGTGGCGAAGCGGCTGGACCGAGAGGTTCGCACCGTCGTGCTCGGCCATCTGCAACGCGGGGGTAATCCGACCACGTTCGACCGCGTGCTCGCCACGGAATTCGGTGCCCACGCTGTCCGCTTGATCCACCACGGCCAATTTGGGGAGATGGTCTGTTGCCGGCCGCCCAACATTGAAAGCGTGCCCATCGCCGAGGCGATCCGAACACTCTCGCGTGTGGATCCTGGCAGTTCGGCGGTGCAGGCTGCCCGTGCCCTCGGGATCAGCTTTGGCGACTCGACCGAGCTTCAGAGTCCCTTCGCCGGCCGCTGCGCCCCCGAGGCTGCGGCGAGCGAATGAGGCATCGCCGGGGCATCGGCGGGGCAACGCCGGAGGGGGCTTTTTATTCGCGACGGCACGCGGAATTCTGGGTGAGCCACGTGTTCGGCAACGAATGGTTTTCGGCGTAGGAAGCCCGTTTCTCGCATTCGACAGGGGCGTGCGATTTGGTACGCTCGTGGCTCGGCACACTCATGGCAACGAACCATTGCCGGTGTCTTCTCCGCCGGAAAAAGCCGAGCGTTCCTCGATCTCAGAAAGACAGCCATGTCAGCGTTAAAAATCGGCACCAAGTTGGTCGGCGATGGCCACCCCTGTTATGTCATCGCCGAGATTGGCATCAATCACAACGGCGACGTCGATGTCGCCAAGCGGCTGATTGATATTTCGCTTGATGCCGGTTGCGATGCCGTGAAGTTTCAGAAGCGGACGGTGGACGTGGTCTACACGGCCGAAGAGTTGGCCAAGCCCCGTGAGAATCCCTTTGGCACCACCAATGGTGATCTCAAGCGTGGCTTGGAGTTTGGCCGCAAGGAATACGAGGTGATCGACGCGTATTGCCGGGAGAAGGGGATCCCGTGGTTTGCGTCGTGCTGGGACGAGGAGGCGGTCGATTTT
>Ga0209829_10002181_pt1 | contig 15085 bp, 15 predicted proteins | sample C_140205_EF_Meta_FD_187311 | JGI IMG/M metagenome (GOLD analysis project Ga0209829, IMG submission 187311) | Freshwater microbial communities from Lake Croche, Canada to study carbon cycling - C_140205_EF_MetaG (SPAdes) (version 2) | ecosystem: Environmental > Aquatic > Freshwater > Lake...
CGCTTTCCCATCCGCATGCTCACCCTGCTGAAAATCCGCAATCTGGCCCTCGTCGATGAACTCGTCTGGGAACTCGGCTCCGGCCTTGTCGGCGTGACCGGGGAAACCGGTGCGGGCAAGTCAGTCATCGTCGGCGCGCTCAAGCTGGTTCTCGGCGAACGTGCTGAGAAATCCCTCATCCGCACCGGCGAGGAAATTTGCACGGTCGAGGCGGTCTTCGACCTGAAGGACCCCTCCGCGATCAACGCAATCCTTGAGGAAGGCGGGTTGATTTCCTGCGATGGTGGCGACCTGATCGTGCGTCGGATGGTCGGCCAAACCGCGAACCGCCAGTTCGTGAATGACTCACCAGTGACGCTCGCCTTGCTGAAACGGATCGGCGAGCACCTCGTCGATCTCCACGGCCCGCATGATCACCAGTCCTTGCTTTCCACCGAACGCCAACTCGCGATGCTCGATGCCTACGCGGGCTCGGAGGGCTCCGTTTCAGCCTGGCGCGCAGCCTGGCGCGCGTGGCGTGGAAAAACCCAGGAGTTCGAAGAACTTCAGCGCGCGGAAAACGCCAGCGAGCAGGAACTCGAATTGCTGCGTCACCAGCTCGGCGAGATCGATTCAGCCAATCTGAAACCCGGCGAGCAAAGCGACCTCGAAGACCGCTGGCGCCGCGCGAGCAATGCCACCCGCCTGCTTGAAGCCTCGGGCGCAGCCGTTGCCGCACTCTCAAATGACGACGGCATCCTGGCACGTCTAACAGAAGTACAGCGCCTCGTCCGTGAACTTGAGAAACTCGATCCGTCTGTGGCTGACCGTGTCGCGGGACTGGAAACCGCGGCGCTCGAACTCCAGGAGCTTGAGCGCTCCCTGGCGGACTACGGCGAAGAGCTCGAAATCGATCCGAAGGAAGCCGCCAGGCTGGAGGAACGCGTGAACCTTCTCGAAAGCCTGAAACGAAAGTATGGCCCGACGTTGGTTGATGTCATCGCCCGCCGCGACGCCGCCGCGAACCGCCTGGACACGATCGAGAACCGCGGCGAGAAGCTCGAGAAACTTTCCGCTGAGTTGACAGAGTGCCGGGCGAATCTCGACGCCGCCGGAAAAATACTCAGCACCGCCCGCAAGAAGGCCGCGCCGAAATTGGCGAAGGAAATCGCGAGCCAGCTCAAGGATCTCGGGTTCAGGCAATCGTCCTTTGAGGTGCCCTTGGTGCCTTCCAGCGAGCCCGGCCCGCATGGCTTTGAAGGCGTGGAATTTCAGTTCGGCCCGAACCCCGGCGAACCGCTGCTGCCATTGCGCCAGATCGCTTCCAGTGGTGAGATCAGCCGCGTGATGCTGGCGGTGAAGAGCGCGCTGGCCGATCAGGACGCCACGCCGCTGATGGTCTTCGATGAGATCGATGCCAACGTCGGCGGCGAGGTCGCCGTCGCCGTCGGCCGCAAGATGGCGGCGCTCGGTTCACGGCATCAGGTCGTTTCGATCACCCACTTTCCCCAGGTCGCGGCCACAGCTGCCCACCACTTCGTCGTCGAGAAGGAGGTCGTGGGCGGCCGCACCCGGTCGCGGCTCTATCCGGTCACCGGCGAGGCGCGCATCAAGGAGCTTGTCCGAATGCTCGGCGGCGGCGGTGAGCAGGCGCGGGCGATGGCGGCCAGCCTGCTGGAGAACTCACCATGAAACGCGCACCGCGCACATTCAAGGCAGTGCCGCAACCGGTGGAGGCGGCGTCTGGTGACCTTGCCCGCGAGTTGGGATTGCCATGGAAGCAGACCGGCATGCCGAGGCTGTTGATCGGTCGACGTGAGTGGGTGGGTCTGCCGGAGCTAGGCATTTCCCCGTTGAACGCGAAGACCGACAGCGGTGCGCGATCATCAAGCCTGCATGCCGAGGAGGTCGTGCTTTCCGATGACAAGCAGCGTGTCACTTTCGTCACGATCAACCACTACGGACATCGTATTTCCTGTGAGGCCGCAGTGGTTGGCTCGTTGAAGGTCCGCAGCTCGTCCGGCATCGCCCGCAGGAGGATTTTCATCGAAACCGAAGCCGTGCTGGCCGGTGGATTCAGCCTTCGCATCCGCCTCAGCCTGGCCAATCGCGGTGTCATGCTTTGTCCGATGTTGCTCGGTCGGCAGGCCTTGTCCGGATTTTTTCTCATTGACCCGCAGGGCTCGCATCTGTTGGGAGGCGTGCGCGATCTTGAACGCTTCGTCCCGGGTACTCGTCCGTCATGAAAATCATCATTCTTTCCCGTAACTCGAAGCTCTACAGCACCGACGCCCTCGTCCGTGCCGCTGAGTCCCGTGGCCATGAGGTCCGCGTGGTCGATTATCTCCGCTGCTACATGAACATCACCTCGCGGAAACCGAAGATCTACGTCGATGGCGAGGAGCTCTTCGCCGATGCCGTGATCCCGCGCATCGCTGCCAGCCACACCTTCTACGGCAACGCCGTGGTGCGGCAGTTCGAGATGATGAATGTTTTCACGGTCAATGATTCCGTCGCCATCGCCCGCTCGCGCGACAAGTTGCGGTCCTTGCAGCTCCTCGCGAAAAAAGGTGTGGGACTGCCGGTCACCGCCTTCGCCCACCACACCGACGCCACTGGCGAGCTCATCAAGATGTGTGGCGGCGCGCCCCTCGTCATCAAGCTGCTCGAAGGCACCCAAGGCGCGGGCGTGGTCCTCGCGGAGACGAAGAATGCCGCGCAATCCGTCATCGAAGCCTTCAAGGCCGGCAATATGAACATCCTGGTGCAGGAGTTCATCAAGGAAGCGAAGGGCGCGGACATCCGCTGCATCGTCGTCGGTGGAAAGGTCATCGCCGCCATGAAGCGCCAGGCCGAGGAGGGCGAGTTCCGGTCGAACCTCCATCGCGGTGGCAGCGCCGAAAAGGTGAAGATTTCCCCAGAGGAGCGGGCCGTGGCCTGCCGCGCCGCGAAAGCGATGGGACTCAATGTCGCGGGCGTGGACCTGTTGCGTTCCAATCACGGGCCGGTGGTGATGGAAGTGAACTCCTCACCCGGCCTGGAAGGCATCGAGCAATGTTCCGGCAAAGACGTTGCCGGCATGATCATCGAGTTCATCGAACGCACTGCATTGGGTCCGAAGAAGAGCGGGGACAAGTGAATGCCAGCCCCCCAGGGGCGCACGAGGAAGTAGCCCACGGGCAACACCCTTGGTTACCCGAGCGGATAAGGATCGTTGACCTGCCGCCCTACAATCCCGAACTCAATCCATGCGAACAACACTGGGACCTCATCAAGGACGAGATCGAAAACCGGGTCTTTGAAACCGTTGGGCAATTGAGAGGATCAGGTAATACCAAGGGGCTTTCTCAGAGAGTCTGAAATCGAGAGGACTTTGGTATCAGACCAGCCAAAGTTTCAATAACCCGCTGGCTCAGTTTGCCGGGACCACTTCAGTGGCCGAGGCCCTTTCATGTCTGCAGCGCAAAATGCCACCTTCGCCGACCCATCGGACGCTCTTGTCCCGGAAGGTGGACAAAATGACGCGGCCAAGCTGACCAAATGGTTACTCTATGGCGCTATACGCCGATCGGGGTTTAGATTCATATACTGGTTTTGAATGGGTTACGTGCATTTTTCGAGCGGGCACGAGGTCTGCTGCTATAAAATGGATGCTGAATTATTATTGATTCGGCCTCGAGAACCTGACAGTTTCCGTAGTTACAAGATACTCACGTAAAATTCTGAAGGATTTGGAATAAGTCCGCTCCTTCGGGTCTCCAACCAACAACACCAGTCCTCACGACCATGGCCTACGAATCCGACAGCAGCCTGAAACTCTACTTGAGGGAAATTTCAAAGACTCCCTTGCTGACTCCTGAAGAGGAGGTCCAGTTGGCGAACCGCATCAAGAAAGGCGACAAGGCGGCGCGCATCCACATGATCAGCGCCAACCTCCGCCTGGTCGTCAAGATCGCGCAGGATTATGCAAACTACGGACTTCCGATCTCCGACCTGATCTCCGAAGGCAACATCGGCCTGATGAAGGCGGTGGAGCGCTTCGATCCGACCAAGGGCGGCAAGCTTTCGACTTACGCCGCCTGGTGGATCAAGCAGTCGATCAAGCGCTCGCTCGCCAACCAGTCGAAGACGATCCGCCTGCCCGTCCATATGGTCGACAAAATCGCCAAGATGCGCCGGATCTCAACGATCCTCGGCGAAGCCCTTGGTCGCGAACCCACGGATGAAGAGCTGGCCGAAGAAGTCGGCCTCCCGCGCCGCAAACTCGCGATGCTCCGTCAGGCTTCGCAGCGTCCGACCTCGCTCGATGCTCCGATCAACGAAGGTGAGGCCACCGAGTACGGTGAAATCATCAGCGATGAACGCGCTTCGAGTCCCTTGGAGATGCTCTCCGACAAAAATCTCCAGGGCCAGCTCGACGGCTTGCTCTCAGTGCTCGATCAACGCGAGCGCCAGATCATCGACGAGCGCTTCGGCCTCAGTGGCAAGAAGCCGCTGACCTTGGAAGAAGTCGGTCGTGAGTTCGGAGTGACGCGCGAGCGCATCCGGCAGCTTCAGAATTCGGCGCTGACCAAGATGCGCCGGGCTCTCAGCAAGAAGGAGAAGCCAACACCGAAGCCGCTGGGTGGCCTCGCTGTGGAGGCTTGAATGATTTTGGGACGTGTTTTGGAAGCGGACGGCTGGAGAAAATTCCGGTCGTCCGTTTTTCTTTTCTGCATCAGGGCAGCAGTCGCTCCAGATCCTCCAGCGAATCGGCGACCACGTCGGGCCTGGCTCCCAGCAGATCGCCGGCATCATGGTAACCCCAAGTGACGGCGACGGTGTACATTCCCGCCCGCTCACCGGTTTCCAGATCCATCGTGGAATCGCCAATCATCACGCAGGCGGCGGGCGGCAATTGGAAAGCGCGCGCAATTTCCAGCGCCCCGGCCGGATCGGGTTTGCGCGGCACGTCCGGGCGTTGGCCGAGGACGGCGTCGAACGCGATGTCCGGGAATAAACGGCAGACAATTTCCACCGTGAAATCGTGCGGCTTGTTAGAGAGCACGGCCAGACGATGACCCGCGGCAGACAATCGTTTCAGCAGGGCGGGCATTCCGGGAAACACGTCGGTGCCCGCGGCCCAATTCGCCGCGTAGTGGTTCTTGAATGATCTCTCGAGCGCGTCGATCTCCAAATCAGATGCCGGGCGACCAAGGGCCTTGGTGACCAGTTCGCGAGCGCCGTTGCCAATGAAGCCGCGGACCGCTGCCACTGGATGCCCCGGCTTCCCGTGGTCGGCCAGCGCGAGATTCAGCGACGTGGCGATCCCGCGAAGCGAGTCCACAAGAGTTCCATCCAGATCAAAAATCAGTCCGTTCGACACGGGCGGAAAGCTGTCGTGCGGAACAGGATCTGAAAAGCCCTTAGAACTCGATCATGCTGACCAGTTCGGTATCGCTGAACTTGTCAAGATGGTCGACAGCGGCCACGAGCACTTCCGAGTCGGCGGCTTCCTGCACGCCTTCAAAGGAAACCTCCACCGGTGCGGTCACGGCGACCGGAACGGAAACCACTGGCGCGACGAAGTAAACCGCATGGACGGTCAACGCGATGGCCGCCGTGGCGGCGGTCAAGCCCCCGAGCGACAGCGGCATGGCAAAGCGCTTCCACCAGGGAGCGGGAGCCTCATCCAAACGCACCGCCCGCATCACCTTGCCGGCGAAACACGGACTCGCAACGACCGGGGAGGCTTCATCGAGAAGCTTCCAGACGGCGTCGGATTCCAAGGAATCTTCATCGGGAAGGGCGGGGTGTTTCATGACTAAACTGGCTGGATTCACGGGAGAAACCCCAAAACCGCAGGCAAGTTGCGCGTTTTCTGCACGGAACGCAACCCTGCGATCACACCCCGCGCTTGTCGCCCCACAGCCGGACGTGGAGCCGGTCGGAAAAGCGGTAGCCGTTTTCCCGGCAAAGGTCCGCCAGCCAGGCCGAGGTTTCGTCAAGCTCCGGGACCGTCCGGCCCTCCGGCATCAGCAGGATCCAATCACGGTCAATCGGCACCCGAGCGACGATTGATTCGATCTCGGCCAAATCGCCCGGCGCGGTCAGCACGAACTTGAACCACGCCTTCCCGGTCGCCGCGAGCGACCTGAGCGCCTCGAATTTCAGCCGCAGTTCCTCAGCCATGCCGGAATTGGCGAGCTTCGGAGAAACATTGAACTGATCGACCGCCGCCGCGAATTCCGCCGTCGGGGCCAGCGTGCCATTGGTCTCAACCTCGAAAACGTAGGCCGGATCGATGTCACGCAGTGCCCGGATCAGTTCGACCCAGGACTCCTGCTGCAGCAGCGGCTCACCACCCGTCAGCACCACGCGCCGGCAAGGATACGCCGACACCCGCCCAGCGATGTCAGCGGGCGGGAGTTCCAGGGTGACGTCCGCCTTGCGATGCTTCTGGTAGCCGGGAACGGCGTCCTTTTCGTGGGTCCACGGCGTGCCCTCGAAGTTCCACGTGTGGTCGGTATCGCACCACTGGCAATGCAGGTTGCAGCGTGAAGAGCGCACGAACACCGCAGGCAGCCCAGCACTCACTCCCTCGCCCTGCAGGGTGTGAAAAATTTCCGGACCCTCTCCCAGTCGCGCCAACTTCATGACCGGAGCCTAGAAGTCCTACCGCCGAAAGTCGAAGGCCGCTTTTCCAACTTTTGACCTTTTCGAAAATCCACGCCATAGAGGGCCATGAGCATCACCACCAAGCGCGGCGACGGCGGCGAGACCGACCTCCTTTTCGGCCGCCGGATCGCGAAGACATCCCTGCGGGTCGAGGCCCTTGGCAGCGTCGATGAACTGAACTCGGCCCTCGGACTGGCGCGGGCCTCCGGACTTTCCGAGGTGATGGTGGCTCTCGTCGATACGATCCAGGAACGATTGGTCGCGCTGATGGGACAGCTCGCCTGCCTGCCATCCGACGAGACCCGCTATGCAGAAAAAGGCTACGCCATGAGCCGCGGGGAGGATCTTGCCTGGCTGGAACAGCAGATCATCCGCGTCGAGACCGAGCAGGGCCTGAGCCGTGGCTGGTCGCGCCCCGGCGCGAACGGTGGTCCCGGGCTGGCAGCGCTGAATTTATCATGCTCCATCGCCCGCCGGGCCGAGCGTGCCGTGCTCCAGCTCCACGAATCCGGCGAGCCCGTTCCCGACTGCGTCCGCCAGTGCTTCAACCGCCTTTCCGATCTGCTCTGGCTGCTGGCGCGCGGCGATTGACGCTAGCGCCGGATCCAGCGCTCCTTCCACCACTCTGAAAAGGTCTTCGGAGTACGCCGCGCAGGCTCATTGCGCCCAATGGTCGAAGGGATGTCGGAACGGTGGGCCATCAGCGCTTCATTCACATCATAAAAACCGAAGGCTCCCGGCAGCAGGCTGAGTTCGATATAGAGGTGGTCGATCGGCTTGTGCGGCACCTGATGATGCCTGACGACGTGCTCCGCCAATTTCCGCGAAACGACGTAAGCCCAGGACCCGACGTTGGTCGGTGAGACCCGGTTGAAATGCTCGCCAGGCGTGATCATGCGGTAAGGTTTGAACAGCCTGCCGCGGTCGGTGTGGAGTTGCACGTGATCGGCGTCCGACGGCAGATGCTTCCAGAAGTTTGCCAGCGTCAACCGACCTTCCTGCGAAAGAACGAAGTCATCCTCCAAAATCAGCGCATGATCCAGATCGTAGTCGCAGACCCGCTGCAGGAGCCCGAGATGCGAAAGGTAGCAAGCGACCTCGCCCTGATGCAAATCCCAGGCGCTTGCTGGCACCTCGAGCACCTCGGGACGGGTCAGTTTCGCATCGAGTGCATCCACCAGTTCGAATTCCATACCGGTCGGCAGAATCTGCGCCAGCGAGGACAAGCGACGCTGCCGCTCCCTTGGGAGGGAAAGGATGAATAGGCGATTTCCTGGCACGTGCTGAAGGGCTTGGCGGCGGATTTTGAGGAGAATCGACAAACACACAGGCTCTCCGGGGTTGGCAAGGGCAAAAGATCCCCCTACACCCGGGTCATGGAAGAACCGACCCGCGACCACGGACCACAGCCATTCGATGTCCTGATGGACCGCTGGAAACTGACCAACCACGAACTCGTCGAAGCGTCACCCGAGCAGGTCAATCACAAGCAGGTTCAGAAAGCCCGCAAGGGACGCCAACTCACGCTGCACCTCATGCAGAAGCTGACACGCGCCCTCAACATCGCCATCGCCGCACGCTTGACCAAGCCGCAGCAGGAGCAGTTCGTCGAATACCTGCACCGCCACGCCTTCAACTACGCCAAGGGCTACGATGCCGCCTGGCAGGACCCGAACGAGGCCTTGATCAAGTCCCTCTGATGCCATGAGCGACGACGCGCTGCTGAAGGAGACCGAGCGCTTCTTTCACGACCAGATCCCGCTCACCGCCGCGATGGGCGTGACGGTGGAGGCCTACGAAGGTGAAACCCTCGTCCTCGCCGCGCCACTCGCCGCCAATCACAATCACCTCGGCACCGCCTTCGGTGGAAGCCTCAGCGCCATCGTCACGCTCGCGGGCTACGGTCTTCTCTGGCTGAAGCTTGGCGACCGCAGCGCTCACATTGCTCATCTACCGCTATGCCGCGCTTGGCAGTGGACTCATGGATCCCCGCGTCGTCCACGCCCAGCGCCAGCGCACCCTGCGAAAGTAATGGATGGCTCCGATGCTTTAAGCCCTCGCGATCCCGCTCGCGTGGCCATGGCCACTCGCCAGCCTCACCATCTACCTGGCCATCCTCATCGCGTTTCTACTCCCCGAGCGCCTTTGGATGGATGCGGGCGGGGACGACGAAGCGTCATCGAGATCGCCCTGATCCGCATTCATTTTGACTTTCCGCCTTTGACCGGATTTCCGTGTTTCTTGTGAAGGCGTTTCCAGCAATCCTTCCAATAGGTGTCGTAGTAGTCCTGCGCGGCCTGATCGATGTGTTCGAGCTTCTCCACCTTGGGCGCGGTGGCCGGATCATATCCCGCGAGGTGACTGGTTCCCGCGCGGAGGCGGGGTGAAACAAAGCGCCAGGACGAATCGCCCAGAACCTCCTCACAGAGTTTGGAAACGAGCGGATCGTATTTCTTCAATTGATCACGGGTGTGGATCTCATTGTGATCATGGTCCATCGTCCGGTTGGTGTCGAACCAGTCCTGCACGCTCTCAGCCCAGTATTCAGCGCGATTGACAGCGGCGTAGCACTGTTTCGGACCTCCGAAGACGATGAGGACCTTGTCATTTTTGGTGACCTCAACATCGGCTTCGGCAGGTTTGCCGTTAACAAGGATATCGCCTCCTTCCAGGCACTTCCTCAGGAAATTCCTCTTTTCGGCAGGAAACGATTTCTCCAGAGCGTCGAGCAGGCTGACGGGAGTCTCGCTGCTTACCCGGCGGAATTTCTGGGCGGCATACCCATCGTTGTAGATACCCTTTTCCTTCGCGGTCTTGAATGCGATGTCCAGACGCCCTCTCAGTTCCTTGTCGAATCCCGCGCCATCGATGACATGGCCGAATTCGTGAATGAGGATGCTTTCGAGCTGCATGCCGCCTTCGTACTCCATCACGTCCTCTTCGGAGAAAAGAAACGTGGGGCGGCCTTCTTTATCCGTTAGAAACCCCCGGTTCCGCCAGTTGTAGAAATCGAGCTCCTTGCCGGTCTTGTCGGAGGGGAACTGCGGCATTTCGGACACCATTTCAGAGTGACCGACGAGCGTGCACAGCACCTTCTTGTCGCGGATGCGCTGGGCGATCTCCGGCTTGAGGCAAGCCATGACCTGATCGAATTGATAGGCGGCTTCGAGATGGGCGACGTCGGGCACTTTGGCAGACGTGGCGATGAGAATCCCCTGGGCCAAGGTGCATTTCTTGTAGAACGCGGGGTCCAGTTTGTATTCCGCAGCTACTTCCGGAGACACCGGCTTGACTTGGAAAACCGATTCCGCCGCGCCGAGCCATGAGATGGTCGCCGCGAACAGAATCGACCGCTGAAGGAAGAAAAAATGGATGGTTCTGAATCGTTGCATGGTTTCAAATCAGAGATGGCTTTCAAGCGCTCCAAACGGGGGAGTGCAGGAAGCATGCCCGAGCCAGCCGAAATGTCACTTGTCACGTCGCGCTGCATGAACGTGGACATGAGCATCCCCCCGGATCTTCCCTGTTTGAAACCAGATCCGCACCAAATCCATGCGCTCCAAAGAAGCACCATGAGAAATCGATCTGGGAAAGGCGGCATCCGACTCGAGATCGGGATCGCATTGGCCGCTGTAATGAGCGCGATCGCAGAATCAGCTCCCTTCGGCCTAGAGCGCCTGGCATCGCCCGGCGATACGACCTACCTGGTGGACCCTGAGAACGGCAATGACGCGAACCCTTGTTGCCCGAGTGGCCCTTGTCATTGGCGCGGCCGGGGATGAGGACCCGTCGCTGTTGCGCGCGGCGTGGCGCGTGAGCCGCGTCCAGATGATGGCGGAGTCGGAGGTGACGTCGCCCGCACGGGTGCCCATCGCCTGTTGCGGGGTGGCCGCCTCAACGCCGAGGGCTGGAAGATTGAGCACCGAGATCGATCCCACCAACGCCGGGGATGAACTGCCCACGAATTTTCGACGCGAAACGGAAGCTTGGTTCATGCGTTGATTGATAGGCAATTGGCTTCCGGTTGTAAGGACTGGAGTCGGGCGCTATTTTCGAAATCCCGCAGTTTGGAGTGTTGAATTTCGAATTCTGGATTTTAGTGGCGCCATGCATTTCGTCACCCTCTTCGCCCTCACTTCCGTCATCGCCCAGGCCGCTCCGGATACCACGGTGCTGGACGCGTGGCTGAAACGGCAGACTTCCGTCACCTCGCTGGAAGCCAGTTTCACGCAGGAGCGGAAGCTCCCCTCGCTCAAGTCGCCGGTCAGCACCCCGGGAAAGCTGATGATGCAGCGGCCCGACAAGCTCCGTTGGGAGCTGGGCAATCCGATCGAAACGCTGGCGGTGTCCGATGGCACCACGATGACCCTGCTTCTGGCGTCCGACAAATCCGCACGCCAGATCGGCACCGACTCGCCGCAAGCGAAACAGTTCTCCTTCCTCGGCGGCAACGCGCTGGCCTCGCCGGAAGCCTTCCGGGAATCTTTCGAAATCACCGATTGGCGCATTACCTCCGGCATTCATCAATACACCCTCCAGCCGAGAGAGCGCCGCATGAGAGCGAATGTCCCATGGGTATTTCTCGACATCGACCCTGCCAGCAACGAGCTGCGCGCCCTGGAGCTGGAAATGAAGGACAAGTCCCGCATCCGAACGGTTTTCACCAACACCAAGCTCAACGGCAAACTGCCAGCGAGCGCCTTCCAAGCGGACTTGTCCGGATACACGCTGAAATGAGCCGGTCGGGGCCGCCAGAACCGAATCGGCACAGTCATGATTGCCAGTAGGAATCGCCATGCTTCAATGTCCCCGATGCCGATGAAAAAAGACGACCGCGAGTTTCTCTTCGAACTGCTCGAAACCCCCAGCCCGACCGGCTTCGAGATGCCCGGTCAACGGGTGTGGGCGAAATGGATCGGCCAGCACGCCACCGAGACCTCCTGCGACTCCTATGGCTCGACCTGGGCGATCCTCCCCGGCCGCAGCAAGCGCATCGTCATGCTGGAGGCCCACGCCGACGAGATCGGTTACATGATCAAGCACATCGACGACAAAGGCTTCCTCCGCCTTGATCGTGTCGGCGGCAGTGATGCCGCCACCGCCCGGGGCAGACGCATCCATCTCTACGGCGACAAGGGGCCCGTTTCCGGAATCATCGGCAACACCGCGATCCACCTGCGCCGCGATGAGGCGGGCACCGAAAAGGCTCCGGCCGTGCATGACCTGTGGGTGGATGTCGGAGCGTCAAACGCGAAGGAGGTCCTCGCCATGGGGCTCCGCGTCGGCCACCCGGCGGTCTATCAGGACGGACCGATGGAGCTCGCACACGACCGCCTGATCGGTCGTGCCTTGGACAATCGCATCGGTGGCTACATCATTGCCCAGGTCATGAAACGGGTGGCGAAGGAGAAGAAGAAGTCCGCGCTGACGCTGGTCTGCCTCAATGCCGTTCAGGAGGAAATTGGCGGTCACGGCGCGATGATGGCCACTCACCGCCTGCGTCCGGATCTTTGTATTTGTCTGGATGTGACACACGCCACCGACACTCCCGGCATCGATGCCGCCAAGTTCGGAAAAGTCACCCTCGGCGGTGGCCCTTCGCTCTCCCACGGCACGGCGAACCACCCGGAAGTCGTGAAACGCCTCATCGCGGTGGCGGAAAAAATTCCCGTGCCCATCCAGCACGAGGCGAGCAGCCGTTTCACTGGCACCGACACCGACAAGATCTTCCACTCCCGCGACGGCGTGCCGAGTGCCTTGGTTTCGCTGCCGCTGCGCTGCATGCACTCGGTGGTGGAAACCGCCCACCTGCGCGATGTCGAGCAGACGATTCAACTGCTGACCGGTTTTGTGCAATCACTCACGGAAGACGATACCTTCCACCAAGCCCTGTGAAGTCGCTCTTTTTCGCACTTGCCCTAGGGTCTCCCGTTTTCGCCGCTGCCACCGATGCGCCGGCGAAGGAGGCCCTGAGGTTTGTCGAAAAGCTGCGCGACAAGACGCTCGATCTGGCTCCGGGCCACGATACCGCGCTCTCCCCGGCGACGGGAAATGACAAGCGCAAGCTCATCGAGAAGCGGATCGCGCGGCTCAGCTCGGAAGTGGGTCAGGGCGAGTTGGAGGCCGGACCGGGCACCGTCGATGGCGACATGGCCGCCGTGCTCGTTCGGCAAGCCGCCGGCTTCGATCCCTCGCGGCTGCGGGTGTTTGCGATCGGTCTGATTCGAAAGGGCGACCGCTGGCAGCCCGCGCCGGTTCCCGGATCATTCGAGAACACCGGGCTCGGCTATGATGAAACGATCGGCAAGCGGTTGGCCGCGCTGGAGAACTGGATGATGCGCGAACAGGTGCTCGACCTCACGAACCTTCGCGAGAAATCCGCCGGGCGGCTGCGCGAAGCAATCGCGAAAAAGCTTAAGCCCGACGAGCTTCACGAATCGTCTCCGGAATTGCTGGCCAGACGACTGCTTTCGGCTTGTGAAAAGCGTGACCAAGCCACGGTTCTCGGGCTTCTCGGCGGGCTCCAGACGGAACTGCCGAAGGACTGGTCGGCGTGCGTCGCGGCCGTTGACGAAGGACTGTCCGCCACTCCGAAAGGATCACCCTGGCAACTGCTTGTCGCGCCCGGCGTCATCCGCACCATCATTGAGGTGCATACCCAGGAGGGCGACCGTGAAGCCACCGTTTTTCTCGCTTTCCTCGATGCCTCGGGAGGAACCGGCAAATCCGTGATGCCGAAAATCCGCATCTTCGATTTTCGGTTTGTTCGCAATGAGGAGGGCCTGTGGCGAATCGAGTTGCCCGAGGTATTCTCCACGCCGAGCCCAGCCGAACCCCAAGAAGAGGACGCGGGGCCCAAGCCCGAAGACACCGTTCTCAATGCCCTGCCCGATGCCTGGCGCGGAGACTTTCCTCTCACCCGCATCGACACCGCGAAGGCGGCGGTCGATCACTTGCTCGAAGGCCTAAGCGGCGAGGCTCCGGCGGAACTGATCAAGATGCTCGCGCTTGATGGGGATGCGGCGGTCGCGCGCCTCGGGGTGATGCGCTTGGCGATGATCTGGCAGGATCTTCACCAGGCTGATCCACGCACGCCGATTCTGTTAGGGTTTCAGGAGCTCGGTGAGGGTGCCGTCGCGGCCTTCCAGATGTTCTCCTCGAGGGAGCCCGAGCGATCGGACCTGCGAACGTTTTATTTCACCAAGGAGGACGCCGGCTGGGTGCTCGCGGCCGGTCTGCGCCCGGCGGATCCACCTCCGGAAAAACTCCGCGCGGCCAAGGCCTGGGCGGATGCGCGTGCACCTGAATGGTCGAAAAACTGGGAGTCCCTCGTGCTCGCGGAAAGTTCGAAACTCAAGATCATCTCTGCGGGAGAGGCGCCTTCGGAAGTCGATGCGAGGAATGCGTTCGAAACCTGGAGCTCTGCGATCCTCAAAGGCGATCCGAAAGCAGCAATCGCCTTCACCGCCCATCTCGATCGGGAACGCGGACCCGCCCGCCTGCTGCGGAACATCGGCTATGAACTCACCGGCACGCGCAAGTCCGGCCTCCGCCCGACCATTCTCGGTGTCATCCGCAAAGGCTGTTGGGCGGCGATCTCGGCCCGCGTCGGCAAGCCCGGCGATTCCGCCGCCACCTACCCGCTTTATCCGCTGGTCAACACGCCAACCGGCCCTCGGGTCCTCGCGGAAATCGATCTCTTCGCCAACGGAACGCGCACCCGCAATTTCCTCAACGATGCCTCCTGGGGCCGCCTCGATGCAGCCGGTGATGGCGAGGCCTCGGCCACGCTCCGTGAGATCTACGAGATTCATCGTAAAACCGCCGAGGCCGATCGCCCGCCCGCCCCTGCCCCATGACCGGATCCACTCCTTACGAGACCGCCGCGCGCCTCGAACAAGCGATCAGCACGGTGGTGCGTGGTCAGGAAAAAGTGATCCGTCGCGTGCTGGCCTGCATGACTGCAGGCGGCCACGTGCTGTTGGAGGATTATCCGGGCACGGGCAAGACCACGCTTGCCAAGGCGATCGCCAAGAGCCTGTCCGGCGCCGTGTTCAAGCGGGTCCAGTTCACTCCCGATCTGCTTCCCTCTGACATCCTCGGCATCTCGGTGCTCGATCCGAAAACCCAGGAGTTCCGATTTCATCCGGGACCGATCTTCACCGACATCCTGCTGGCGGATGAAATCAACCGCGCCTCGCCACGCACGCAAAGCGCCCTGCTGGAAGCGATGGCGGAGCGGCAAGCAACGATCGAAGGTCATCGTCATGATTTTGACGGGCTGTTCTTCGTCATCGCCACCCAGAATCCCGTCGAGTTCCGCGGGACCTATCCCCTGCCGGAGGCACAAATGGACCGCTTCGCGATGCAGTGCGCGCTGGGCTATGTGAGTGAATCCGAAGAGGCCTCGATCCTCGCGGACCAGGCCGAGAGACACCCTGTCGACCAT
>Ga0209829_10002184_pt1 | contig 15078 bp, 12 predicted proteins | sample C_140205_EF_Meta_FD_187311 | JGI IMG/M metagenome (GOLD analysis project Ga0209829, IMG submission 187311) | Freshwater microbial communities from Lake Croche, Canada to study carbon cycling - C_140205_EF_MetaG (SPAdes) (version 2) | ecosystem: Environmental > Aquatic > Freshwater > Lake...
GGACAGCAATAAGGACGGGGGCTATACGGCCTCGCGTTGGTCTTTGCACCGGTCATCGTCCGACATTCTCAAGGTCTGTGACCAGCAGGGCGTGGGCCTGCAGCTGTTTCACGGCAGGGGCGGATCGGTCGGGCGCGGCGGCGGTTCGAGTTTCGCCGCCATTCTTGCCCAGCCCGCCGGAACGGTGCGCGGACGCATGCGGGTCACCGAACAGGGCGAGATGATTGCCCGCAAATTTGGCGATGAGGTTTCCGCGCGCAAATCCCTAGACAGTGCCTGCGCGGCCGTCTTCCTAGCCACCTTGCGTCAAGAGGGCGACACGACCTCTACAACACTGGATGCAAGGTTTGGCCCAGCCATGAGCGCCATTACCGACGCCTCATGCGAAGCCTATCAGGATCTGGTCTATCGCGATCCGGCCTTTGCGGGCTTTTTTCGCACCGCCACACCGATTTCTGAAATCATCGACCTCAAGATCGGCAGTCGGCCCGCCTCACGCACCAAATCGGGCCGGATTGAAGACCTGCGCGCCATTCCTTGGGTCTTTAGCTGGTCGCAGTCGCGATTTATGCTGCCGGGATGGTACGGCTTTGCCTCGGGCGTCAAGGCCGCAAAGATCAGCATCGACCAACTGAGCGACATGGCTCAGGGCTGGGGCTTTTTGGACACTTTTCTGGCCAATATGGAACTTGCCTTGGCTCAAAGTGATATGGCGATGGCCAGCGCCTATGCCGGTCTTGCCCCTGACCGGGCCCATGCTGAACGGATCTATGGTGTCATCCAGGGTGAATGGAAGGCCACAGTGGATCTGATCCTCAAGGTCCGAGGCGAGACCACCCTGTTGCAAAGCCAGCCGGACCTTGCCGCCTCTATTGCCCTATCAAAGCCCTGCCTTGATCCTCTTAACCGATTGCAGATCGAGCTCTTGTCTCGGCGTCGGCGAGGCGAAAATAGCGAGGCGGTTCAGCTTGGCATCCAGTTGACCCTCAACGGCATTGCGGCGGCCTTGCGTAACACAGGTTAAGGTGACGCGGTTCAAGTGGGGCTCGCGGTTTGCGAAAACCGCGACCTTGGGTTAGGCTGATGCTTGAAACTCATAAAGTGTCATGAAACCCAAATCAAAACAGCGAAAGTCCGCCCCCGCGACCGCGCGCGGAGTCGCGTCTATTGAAGAGGCAACCCAATGGTTTGCCCGTCAAAATATTGAAGAGATCGAATGTTTCGTGCCTGATCTTGCCGGTGTGGCCCGAGGCAAGATCATGCCGGTTCGCAAGTTCCTCAATGGCGGCACCATGAACCTACCGATGTCGGTCTTCTATCAGACCATCACCGGCGATTTTCCAGACCTTGAAGGTCTGATTGGCGCGGTTCAGGCCGATACGGATATTTTCCTTGTCCCCGATTTTGCGACGCTCGCTAGCGTGCCATGGGCGCAAGACCCAACGGCGCAGGTCATTCACGACGCCTTTCATCCTGATGGTCGTCCCGTCGATGAGAGCCCGCGCCAAGTCTTACGCCGGGTCCTGTCGCTCTACCGCGCCAAGGGATGGGAGCCGGTTGTCGCGCCAGAGCTTGAATTCTATCTGGTCGAAAAGAATGTCGACCCCGACTATCCCCTCAAACCGCCGACGGGCCGATCTGGACGCCCGGAGACGGGGCGTCAGGGCTATTCGATCTCAGCGGTCAATGAGTTCGATGCCCTGTTCGAGGATATGTACGAATATTCCGAACGCCAAGGACTGGAGATCGACACCCTGATCCACGAGAGCGGTGTTGCCCAGATGGAGATCAATCTGCGGCACGGCAATGCCTTGGAGCTGGCCGATCAGGTGTTCATGTTTAAGCGCACCATCCGTGAGGCGGCGATGGAGCATGAGATCTATGCCACCTTCATGGCCAAACCTATGGCCTCAGAGCCCGGCTCAGCCATGCATATCCACCAGTCCATCATTGACCCTGTCACAGGCCAGAACCTCTTTTCTGACCAGGGCACCGAGGTGCCAACGGAGCTATTCTATAGTTTCATCGCCGGTCAGCAGCGCTACATGCCTGCAATCATGGCCATCTTGGCGCCCTATGTGAATTCCTACCGCCGGATCAGCAAAGAATCCGGCGCACCAGTCAATACCCAATGGGGCTATGATAACCGCACAGCGGGCCTTCGCATTCCGCCCTCAGACGCCGCCAACCGGCGGGTCGAAAACCGAGTGCCCTCCTCCGATGCCAATCCCTATCTGGCCATCGCCGCGGTTCTGGGCGCAGGCTATTTAGGCATGATCTCAGCCCTCAAGCCCGAGCCGCCAGTGGACACGGACGCCAATCTTCGCGGCGTTGAACTGCCGCGCAGTCTGATTGAGTCGGTGGAATTGCTAAGTTCCTGCGTTCCGCTGCGCGAAATACTGGGCGGTAGCTTCATCGATGCCTATTCGCGGGTGAAGCTCGCCGAATATGACGCCTTTATGCGCACCGTTAGCCCTTGGGAGCGGGAATTCCTGCTGCTCAACGTCTAATCCCTATGGCAGCGCGCAACCTCGGCCATCCGACGACCTCTTGGTACGCGCAAACGGCAAACCCCTTCCCGCAACTTGCGTCCTTGCAGGGGGAACACCGAACCGAGGTCTGCATCATCGGTGCGGGCTATACGGGACTGGGCGCAGCCCTTCGCCTAGCCGAACAAGGGGTTTCCACCATAGTCTTGGAGGAGGCGCAGGTCGGCTCCGGCGCATCGGGACGCAATGGCGGTCAGATCCATACAGGTCAAAGACGTGATCAATATTGGCTCGAAAAGACGGTCGGACCAGATGACGCCATGGCCTTGTGGACCCTTGCGCAGGACGCCAAGGCCCATCTGCATGGGCTGATTGCCCAACATGCCATCGCCTGTGATCTGAAGCCTGGAATGATCGAGGCGCGCCATAGACCGATCGGCGAGGACCACGACCGCGCTTGGCGGGACCATATGGCCAAGCGTTACGGCTATGACCAGATCCGCCTGATCGATCGCGACGCGCTGGTCCACGAGCTAGGTTGCGATACCTATTTTGGTGGAACGGTCGATGAAGGCGGCGGACATCTTCATCCGCTCAATTTCGCCCTTGGCCTTGGGCTGGCAGCCATAAAGAGCGGTGCGCAGATTTTCGAACGGTCGCGGGCCCTATCTTGGCGTAAGACCGCGCAAGGTATGGAGGTCACCACCCAGCAGGGCACCGTAATATGCCAAAGGTTAATCCTGACCGGTGATGGCTATATTGATGGGTTGTCGCCCTCCATCGACGCTCGGGTCATGCCAATCAATAATTTCATCCTAGCCACGGCCCCGCTAGGCGACCTTGCCAATGAGATCATCCGCAGCGACGCTGCCGTGGCCGATAGCCGCTTTGTCATCAACTATTTTCGCAAGTCGCCCGACGGGCGTTTGCTGTTCGGCGGCGGCGAGAACTATTCGCCTTGGTTCCCCTCCGACCTTGCGCAGTTTGTTCGCCGTCACATGCTAAAGGTCTATCCAAGGCTCGCCGATGTGCCAATCACCCATGCTTGGGGTGGCAGCCTCGGTATCACCCTGAACCGTACACCCTATGTCCGAGCCCTTGCCCCCGGAGTAGTTGCCGCTGCGGGCTATAGTGGCCAAGGGGTGATGCTCGCGCCCTATTTTGGCAAGCTGTTGGCCGATGCGACCCTCGGCGAGATGTCCGGTCTTGATCTGCTGTCGCGCCTGCCCACCCCACCCTTTCCGGGCGGCAGAGTCTTGCGCTGGCCAGCCGTGGTTGCGGGCCTTAGCTGGTATGCGCTGCGTGATCGGCTTTAGTCTTTAGGATCAGTGTCAGCAAAAAAGGCTGCGATCAAACTTGAGATCATTTGCGGATTGCGTACCGCGATGATGCCAGCCGCCGCCGCGACGGCGGCACTGACCAAGGGCTTATCGCGCACTACGGCCATCAGGGTTGCCAAGATGGGCGACGTCTCAGGCGCGGCCGGAACCGGGCGTTTCGCGACCGGGGCTGGTCGGCTGGCCACAAAGGCGACGACGAGCGCCACCAAGGCAAACACACCTGCCACAATTGCGCAGGCGATAGCCTCACCCCAAAGGCTGCGTAACAGCACAAAGAGGCCAAAAGCGGCTGCCACAAGGCTGACGCAAGCGCTTACCGCGACGACTACGGCCGTCGTTAGGGTTTGAAGAACCGTCTTACCGATCATCTGCGCCGACCAGTGCTGAGGAGGAGGCCGATGACGACACCGACACCCAAGGCCATCGCGGTCGCCGTCAGGGGGCGATTGCGAACCTGATCGGATACCAGCTTTTGAGCCGCCACCATCTGATCCTCGGCATTGTCGATCAGAGGCTTGGACTGCGCCCCAAGGGCCTTAAGCCCCTCACGGAACATGGCTTCGACCCGATTGATCAGGTCTGCGATAGCCGCCTCAGTAACGGGGCCCGTTGAGGCCTCGCCTTGGTGGGCACCCGTTGGCGCGTCGGCAGGCGGTATTGTGGAATCTGGTTCAGCGGACATGTCGACCCTCGTTTATAATACCAAGCCCTGAGGCAAGATGCGTGACGCCAGTATCGAGTGCATCACTCCCCTTTAGATTTAGGGACACCCTATGACCCGTTCTAGGGCGGTACCAAGCAATCACCGCCCCCTGCCCTTGCGGCAAATAGCGCAATTACAGGCCTATTGGCTCACCGACACAAGATTATCATCCGCATTTCGGTCAATCAGCTTGGTATAGGGGTCAATGCCGGCAAAGTTCGGAGGGGTAGGCACGGTCACGACGAAGGTCTGGGCTCCGGAATGGAGCTGAACCGTCCTAAAGGTAAGCACCCTTGATCGATCAAAGGTCATTGCATCGGGTTTAACAAAGAAAAGACCCATATCCACCCGCTCCGACATCGGCACCTGAGTCTCTTTACCCTGGCCATCGGCTGTCATTTTTTTCGCATCCACCGTGAGCGTCACGTCATAGTGGCCATCCGCACGCCTCTTGGCGACGGCCTTGGTGGTCTTGATGTCGTAGATCGTGATCTTCTCGAACAGGTCCGTGATTAGACCCTGTTTGTCGGCGGGCGCTTCAGCCCGCAGGGCGGCCACAAGATCAAGTGATGTTGGATAGGGTGCGGCCTTGAAGGCATATTTGGCCAAAAGCGTGCGAAGGGCGCGGTTAATGGCCGCCTCACCGATCTCGTCCTTTAGGCGGTACATAACCAGCGCACCCTTGCGATAGTGGATATAGGGCTGGTTTTCCACGCGGATCAAAGGCAGTTCCTCAATGGCCTCGGTGCCCCGGCTGCGCAGATAGTTGTCGAGCTCATATTTCAAAAACTTACGGATCTTCTCCGGCCCGTAGATCTTTTCCATGACCATCAGCGCGGAATATTGCGCCAAGGTTTCGGAAAGAACCGTGGAGCCCTGTTGATCCGCTCCAATGATCTGATGGGCCCACCATTGGTGCGCCAACTCGTGAGCGGTCACATAGGTGACGAGGTCAATCTTTTCGGGGTCCCTATAGTTGGCAATGAAGCCTAGGCCTTCAGAATAGGGAATGGTGTTGGCAAAGGACTGCGCAAATTGCGCATAGTCCGGAAATTCTAGAATTCGCGCCTGTCTAAACTGATAGGGACCAAATTGGGCCTGGTAATAGTCCAGCGAGAGCGTCATGGCCCGCATCATCCGGTCGATATTCCATGGATGTTGCGCATCATAATAGATCGCCAGATCGACGCCGCGATAGGTTCGTGACTTGACCTGATATCGCGCCGATTGAATCGAGAAAAATTGCAAGATGGGGGCCTCGGTCTTGAACCGAACCGTGCGCCGACCCGCAGATAGCTTCTCCGACACGCGATAGCCGGGCGCGATGGGGGTTTGGTCAGCATCGGTCGTGACCGTAATGTCAGCTTGGACCCAATCAGAGTCATGGCGCAGATAGTGATAGGCCCGCGACGGGCTGTTACCCAGCTTGGCCATCCGCAATTGCGAGGGCAGACCATATTTCCGGCGTTTGCTGCGATCGGTTAGAAGCGGCGCACGGCTTACCCCGAACCCTGGCGCTATTTCTTGGTCATGAATGAAGGTGCCATTGTCGACAAGGCTGGTCTCCACGCCGCTATTTTTAAAGCCCTTTTGCTCCAAGGTGGTCGTGAAGGACAGGCTTCGTCTTTCGCCGGGTTGAAAGGGCGTGTCGAAGCTGAAAATCCGATAATTGTACTGATCATAGGTCTTTTTGGGCCGAGCGCCCTCAATGGCGAGCGCATCGACCTTAAGGTCGCGATTAAACTGCACATGCATTTCACGCAAAGGCGCGTTTGTGCGGTTTTCGAACCGATAGACGCCATTGGTCACTAGGCGATGCTGATGGGGGTGAATATCAACATCGAGGGTCACATCAAAGATCCGCGGCTGTGCGACCTTTTCAAAGGCTAGCAGGTCTTTTTCGTAAGCAGCCTGCCACTTTTCATCGTCTAGGTGCGTGCGGTAGCTGTTCCAGATGTTCGTATTGATAAAGATATAGCTTCCCGTCGCGACAAAGACCGTCAAGGCCGCAGCCAGAATAATCCCGGGAGCCCCCTTCAGGCGCGCGCCAAGCCGGCGCAGTCTGGGTATCAGTCTTGTATCTACCCCCCGGCGCCATAGGGCATAGGACAGCACGCAAAGAATGAGGGCAAAGGCGGTCCAGTAGAGACGAAGCCAAGCATTGGCGACCCAGAACTGTCCCTGACCGTTCATGTCGGACAGGGGCACGAAAGGTGCGGCCCCATAGCGATAGAGCAGGTGCTCCCATCCCAAACTGGCCATGACCTGCCTGGAGATCAAATAGATCACCATCAGACCCCAGCCGACAAACTTCTGGGGCGAAAGGGTCTGCAAAAAGACCGCGAGGATCGCGATCAGAAGGAAACTCACCGCGTCTGGAAGAACCAGCCACAGCAGATATTTCCCCATCTCAAAACTGAAATAGCCCTTGATCGCCTGTAGGGCGACAGCGGTCATCACACCAACAAGCAGCGTCGATATCAGCACCAAGGTTATGGCGAAGGTCTTGGGGACAAAAAAGGCCCAGTCCGGGATTGGTGTGGCGTCAATAATTTCATGGGTGCGCCGGTCACGTTCGCGCCAGACCAGCTCACCCGCATAGTAGATCGCAACAATGATCGGGATAATGCTGAAGGCGCTTTCGAGTGTGGAGATCATAACCCGGGTGACGGGATAGATGGTCCCACCATAGAGGTCATTGGCATACCAAAGTGATGCCCCCGCATTGACGACGCCGAGCGCCAAAAGCACGATATAGGCCGGGCTTAGAAAGACTTGGCGCAATTCCAAGCGGGTTCGAACCAAGAGCAGGGTCCAGCGTGACTGGGCATCATATTTTGGGGCCGGTAGCGGGCCGCTACGAGGCGCCGGGGCCGGATCGTTGGCCCTCTCAGCTTGCCCCCCGTTCGGCCGCCGAGCAGCGGGGGCTTCGAACCGAAAAAGACTATAGGCAAGGGCTAAAAAGCCTGCCGATAGGGCGAGGCTAAAGAGCCTGTTCCACATCAAGAGTCCGGTCAGGGCCGGGGTTAAGAGATTGCGATCTGTGGCGGTCCAATATTTGGTCGCGAGCCCATAGGCCGCCAATCCAAAGGGCTCGAACAGGGCTGAACCTTGCTCAAATTGCGGCTTGTCGAGCAAGGTCATGGACGTCAAATAGAAAACGAAGAAGGCGACAACACCCACATAGGTCGCCATCATTGACCGCGTGATGGTCGCGACAGAAAAGAACACGGCGCTGGTGAGAAGGAGCGCGGGAAGGGCCAACACCCCATAGGCAAAGCCATAGTCCTGTAAGCGGTTGGGTCCTAAGGTTTCCGCATCGACCCATGGCATTAGTGAGCCCAAGAAGAAGGCTAGGGGAACACTCAGATAGGCCACTGCGGCGGCGGCAACGCCTCCACTAAACCGGCCGAGCAGATAGTCGGCTTTGGTAACCCGCGTCGAGCGGATGATGGGACCAAATCCGGTCTCGTCATCGCGCACAACCACATTGGCGACAAAGGCCGCCGTGACGAACATGTAGAACAGGGACAGGATCAGGTGGGTCTGGGCTATTGCGAAGGGCGAATTGCGATGAACATTGCCTCCAGACCCAATATGAATCTGGTCGATCGTGACCGAGCCAAAGGTCAGAAGGAAAAAGAGTATGAACACCACCCAGAACAGAGGCTGTCTAAGCTGGTAGCGAAACTCAAAGGTCGCAATCTTGCCGAACATTGATCAGGCCCCCGGTTCAAGCCGCGCGGCGCGAAGCAGATAGAACGGAGAAGTAGACATCCTCCAACCCACCCAAGACGGGCTCAAAACCGTCTCCTGGCGGGGTATCAGCTAGGACATGCACGACCGTCGCCCCCGCAAAAAGCCGTGTTGAGATCACCTCATGATCCATTCGGACCGCCTCAAGGTTTTGGCGATTGATGGTCTTTTTCCAAACCCGCCCCTTGAGGCTCTCAATCAGACCAAGGGGCGCGCCTTGGCTAAGGATCCGGCCCTCGGCCAAGATGGCCATGGAGGGACAAAGGTCGGCGACATCTTCAACAATATGGGTCGATAGGATGACCACGACATTTTCGCCGATTTCGGCCAAGAGATTCAAGAACCGGTTTCGTTCTTCCGGATCTAGGCCAGCGGTTGGCTCATCGACAATGATCAGACGTGGATCACCGATCAGGGCCTGTGCAATACCAAAGCGCTGGCGCATCCCCCCGGAAAATCCCGCCAAGGCCTTGTGACGCACGCTCCAAAGATTGACCTGATTGAGCAGCGCCTCGACCGTCTCCTTTCGTGCGGCCGGTTGGGCCACACCTTTCAGAACCGCCATATGATCCAGCATGTCATAGGCTGACACGCGGGGATAAACGCCAAAGTCTTGTGGCAAATATCCCAACAACCGCCGGAGTGCCTCTGGATTGGCCAGAACATCGATCTCATCAAAACGCAGATGGCCAGATGTGGGGGTCTGCAAGGTGGCGATGGTTCGCATTAAGGTCGACTTGCCCGCGCCATTGGGCCCAAGCAGGCCGAACATCCCGTTGGGAATGACCAGATCAATACCGCGCAGGGCGTGGGCGCCATTGGGATAGACGTGGTTCAAATTCTCGATGATCAACATGGTCAAAGATCCTGTCGGCTGGCTCCGACCTATTGAAGTCGACACCTTCGCGCCACCTTAGGTGTTATGCAGGGCGCGGCCAGCCCCGAAAATCAAGTTAAACAACCGTAACCCATAGGTCTTGAGACTTTACCGGGCGTCGGAAGTCCTTAATCTGGCGTCATGTCCAGCTTCGCATTCCCCCCGCCCGCTCGCCCTACCGTTCCCGTTGACGGAACCTCAGCGCTTTTTCCGGTTCGCCGCATCCTGTGCGTTGGACGCAACTATGCAGCCCATGCCCGGGAAATGGGGGCTGATGAACGCGATCTGCCATTTTTCTTTTCCAAGCCTGCCGATGCGGTTGTCCTATGTCCGCCGGGGCAATCTGTGACAATCCCCTACCCTTCTGCCACATCAGATCTGCATCATGAGGTCGAACTGGTGGCTGCCCTTTCGAGCGGCGGCACGAACCTAACACCCGAGCAGGGTCTTAGCGCCGTCTATGGCTATGCGGTTGGCGTGGACCTGACGCGCCGCGATCTTCAAAACGGCTTTAAGGCCAAGGGTCAGCCTTGGGATGCGGCCAAGGGCTTTGATCTTTCAGCGCCGATCAGCCCCATCCGACGAAAAGCCAACTGTCCCTTACCTCAAGACGGTATCGGCCAGGGCCAAGGGAAAATATGGCTGAGCGTGGACGGGCAGACACGGCAAGATGGCCGGCTCGAAGACATGATTTGGTCCGTTGGAGAAACCATTGCCCAAGCCTCGCGGCTTTGGACCTTGGCGGCAGGTGATTTGATATTTACGGGAACACCGGAGGGGGTCGGCCCTATTAAAGTCAATGAATCTGTAAAGGCGGGTATCGAAGGTGTTGGAGAAATATTGTTTAAACTACTGTAATTATCTGATCTTGGTATAATAATAGTGATAAATATAATCAATAGAGTTTAAACATATATATCCCACATCCTGCTTGATTGATCTAATTACCACAGATCAACTTGCAGGAGCCACCTTTGGATCGCCGAGCCCGAACCCTTGAAAGCCCATTTGGCGGTCGCAGGATTCGGGCGGGACTGATCTGGGCCGCCGCTTTGTCGGTGATACCCCTAAGTTTTGCTTTCGGGAGCTACCTTCAGTTTCAAAAATATGATGAAGCGCGCGGGACACTGCAATCCATCTCTGACCGGGCAGCCATCGATGGGGCTTTCGTCTATTTTACCAATCGAAACGTCACCGAGATTGACCGCAAAATTGCCAGTGAGGAACAGGTCGGCAAAATTCTTATCCAGTGGGAACGCGCTCAGCGTGTCGTTCGAAATATTACGTGGAAGGTAAATGCAGACCCTATTCAAAAGCGATTTGATCTGGATGTTATGGCCGACAGCGCCACAACGCTCAGCGTTTTGCCCTTTATCCAGCGCGTCCCCATAAAGGTTTCGACCTCCGTCGATCCGTCCAGTCGCTCCCTCGAGGTGGCCCTAATCGTCGATAGTTCCAGCTCGTTAAACGACTTCGATCAGTTCACAGCCATGAGGCGTGCGGCAAAGGATTATGTCAACGATCTCATGGACGTGGCGGGTTCGAGCGTAAAGGTTTCGGTCATTCCCTGGGCCGCGCTTGTCAATATTAATTCAGAAGCCATTGCGCTTGCAGATCCTTCGGCGGTTCGCGATATCGACTATTTGACCACAGGCTCCCGGCGCGCGCCCCCCGAACCCTCAAAAACGAGACTCGCTGTACTTGCTGATCCTCAAGACCCCTCTACTCCCCTGAGCCTTGAGCGTTTAATCGATCTTTCTCGTCCAACCCAGTGGCGCGGCTGCGTGCGGTCAGCGGATGGTGAAGTGCAAACCGATAGGGACAATGCGGTCGTCAAACTGATTGACGACCAGCCGCCACCCAGCGGGGTTTGGCCCGCGGCCCTGTTGAGGTCGAGCATCCAAACACCTTTTGTTGGCCAATGTTTGGCCTATCAAATGATCGATATGCCCACCGAGCCCGAAAACACCGAAGCGGGCCGTCCTACCCAAGCCAAATTCCACAGATCAATCATCAATCGGGCCGGGCTTCTCGGCCGGGTACGCAAGGCCGAATGGGTACGACAGTGCGTAAGGTGGAGCTATTCTAACTCAATGCACCAATGTTTTGATCAGACGGGCCCCAACCCTTTAACCGGTCACCAAAACGGCACGCTCAACGCCTTTCAGCCGACCAATCAGGACTGTTCTTCGGACGTGACCTCAAACAAGCCGGCGCAGACCGGGATCAATCGTGCCTGTTTGGCCGATCCAAACGAGATGGGTTATCTTGCGGCAGGCGGGGCCATATGCCCGTGGGAGACCGACGCCTTCCAACCTGTCGCGACTAACGTTTGGGGAAGGGCCTACAGGCCCATAGCCGGGCCCAACCTCAACTGTCCGGCAGCGATCCTTCCCCTATCGAGCAACCGGCGCCAGATTTTGGACAAGTTGAACGAACTCTATCCCGTGCCCGGCGGTAGCCAATCTGATGTAGGATTGACTTGGGCGCTGCGGACACTGTCACCTCGTCCATATTGGGCTCAATTCTGGGGACTGGATGAACGGCAACGGGCATCTGCCTTCGGATCTGGAGGCCGCAAGATAGCAGTCTTGATCACTGACGGACGCAATGAAGCGCCTGTCGATTTTGAGGGCTATTATGGCTGTACCGGACAAAACCGTCGCGGCAGCGGTGCCTGTTGGCGGTCAAGCAATGTTGCCAACTTAAATGAGGCAAGTTTGAACACCCTAACTCTGGGCGCGTGCCAAGTCATGCGCGAGACTTACGGCATCAAGATCTATGTCATATTGACCAATAGCGCCGACCCGGTGGCGAGGCGGTTTGCAACCCAATGCGCCGGAGATGAAAGTTCTGTCCTCTCGGCAACCGGAGATGATTTAGAACTATTGTTGAAATCGTCTTTTTATGATTTGCTCAAAATAGAGAAAAGTCTCTAGGTGTAAATCAAAACAATAGCTTAAATTACTTTGTTGAGGCGGATCAGATATTAGGCATGAATAGTAAGCTTATATCTCAATTTGTTTTTAGAGGTCACGTCGCGAACGATGGCAATGTCGCCCTTATTGTAGTGGCCTGCCTCATTCCGATCTCTTTAGCGCTCGGCGCTGCGGTAGACTCTCGGCGCCTTGTCTCGACCAAGGCCTTTGTTCAGGAGGCCGCCGATACAGCGGTATTGGCATCGGCGAAGGTCTATTTAGCAAACAGCCTGACCGATAGCACCGTGAGGATGGCGGCAGCTAATCGGGCAGCACAAGCCAGTTTGGATCTCTCGCTAAGGGATCGCACCGAACAGATTCAAAACCTTGATTGGTCACAGTAGGTCGACGCCAATGCTGGAAGAATCGTGCTGACGGTGACAGGGGCGTCGCCCAATATTTTTGGTGGGCTTTTTAACATTCCAGAACTTCCGTTTCGCGCATCATCTGAGGCGACCTCTGCGGGTAAGCCGGTCGAGATTGCGCTCTTATTGGACAATACGTCTTTAATGTTCATGGGGACCCGATTTACGGTGATGCGGCAAGCGGCCAAAGACTATGTGAACCAGGTCTATGCCTTGGGCGGCGATCGGGTGAAGATCGGCGTTGTTCCGTGGACTACAGTCGTGAATATCAATTCAGAAGCCATTCTAGCGACCGATCCTGCGGCAGTGGTGTCGAGCACCCCACCTATTTCGGGCTCGGGTCGCGATATTGAGCCCCCCGCCCTCGATCGCCTTAGCGTGCTGGCCGATCCCCGTAATGCGACGATCCCTCTAACATCTGCGCGGCTGTTAGATCTGGCACGGCCAACCAGATGGCGCGGTTGCATCCGGTCTGCAGACAATGAGATTCGCGTTTCTGCCCGTGGATCAGTGACCCAAACCATCAGTGATGCCCCTCCCCCCACGCGGTTTCCCGCCGCGCTTCTGGAGTCGTCGGCAAGTCCCACCAACCTTTCATATTGCACGGCCTATGTGGACGTGCCACCTGGGCCGCCGCGCCCCTGGCCCGCCGAGCCCACCGCCGCCGCCTCCGCCGGTGCCACTTGGTGCGTTAGACCACTCAGGGCCAATCTATGCGGCGAACCGGTCGATGGGGCAGGCCTTTAGAGCCAAATCCCCGGGCGATTGGCTTTCCGCGCGCTACCGTTCTGTCGTTCTGCAATGTGTGAACACCGTCTATTCAGGGATGGTGTCGTGCACCCAAGGCATCGGGATCCATGCAAACGGGACCCTGAACGCCTATTTTAACAGTCCGCGAGGCTGTTCATCGGCCCGAGATGCAAGCAACCGGCCGATTTTGAGCTCGACCCTACCAGCCTGCCTGTCTGACCCAAACGAACTCGATTACCTGAATGCGGGCGGCGCAATATGCAGTCGGGAGGTCGATGCCTTTCCCGCTTACGCCAGCACAAGGCAAACCACGCCTGCATGGACACGTGCCGTGCCGATATCAGGCCCTAATCTCAACTGCCCGGTCTCGATCTTACCCCTCTCGGGCAATCGTAAGCAGGTTTTGGAAAAGTTGGACGAGATGTATCCGGTCCCGGGCGGCACCCAAGCGGATGTGGGTCTGCTCTGGGGATTACGGATCCTATCTCCAAGCCTATACTGGAGGCAATTCTGGAGCCTGAGCGCGCAACAGGCCCCGTCTGCGTTCAAATCGAGCCAGACCTACAAGATCGCGATCATCTTGACCGACGGTAAGAACGAGGCGCCGACGCAATATGAGGGTTATTACGGCTGCACCAATAAAGGCCGATCTGCGGCAGGAAGCTGCTGGCGGTCGCCGAACCTGGGCATTCTCAACAATCTGGCCGCCGATAATATGATGCTCTCGGCCTGTAATGTGATGCGCAATACATACGGCATCGATGTCTATTTCATTCTTGTCGATGTTACCGATCCGGCGGCTTTGGCACTTGCTAGTGCCTGCGCCCCTGCCCCGGGTCACGCCATTTCAACGAGCAGCAGCGGGCTGAGCGGGGTATTCAACAACTTGGTTGCGCGTAACCTGCATCTGACCCACTAAGAAGCTTCAAAACTGTTTGGTTATGTTAGGGCTTGCGTCTTGTGCCCGATTTTTGGCTCACTATCTGACAGGGCCATAGTTGGAGGAATGAATTGCATGGTTAAAGACCTTATTGAAAATAACCGGGCTTGGTCTTTGGCTAAGACGGAAGTCGATCCAAACTTCTTCAAGCGCTTGGCTGCGCAGCAATCGCCCGAGTTTCTTTGGATTGGCTGTTCTGATAGCCGGGTGCCCGCCAATGAGATCGTCGGACTTGATCCGGGTGAGCTTTTTGTTCACCGCAACGTGGCCAATCTTGCACCGCCTCAAGACGCAAACTATCTGTCGGTGCTGCAATATGCTGTCGAGGTGCTGAAGGTTAAACATATTATGGTCGTTGGTCATTATGGCTGCGGCGGGGTTCAAGCCGCGGTTGATGGACAACGCCACGGGTTGATCGATCATTGGCTCCATCCGATCAGAGAGGTTTTCGACGAGAACCGCAGAGAGTTGGAGGGCCTAGAGGATGGCGCTCCTCGTATGGACCGGCTCTGCGAGTTGAACGTTATGAGGCAAGTGCGCAACGTGGCTTCCGATGTCTTTGTGCAAGACGCGTGGCTTCGCGACCAACAGATCGCCGTTCACGGATGGGTATACTCTCTCAAGAACGGTTTGATTACGGATTTAGGCGCTACGGTCCGGTGCCTTGACGATTATAAGCTTATGGTCGGGCGCGCCTAAACAGCGAACGGGTTTGGGATCTATATCAAGGTTATGGCAGGCGTTTGGCGGAGAATCGTCGCGACGGGCCTCCAAGATCAGCGGTTTTAAGGCGCATTTGTCATCAAATCCGACTCGTTCTAGGTTTGGCGTTCTGGGCCGCCTCCAATCGGCTCAGTTTCGCCCCTAACGCCCGCCGGAT
>Ga0209829_10002185_pt1 | contig 15072 bp, 14 predicted proteins | sample C_140205_EF_Meta_FD_187311 | JGI IMG/M metagenome (GOLD analysis project Ga0209829, IMG submission 187311) | Freshwater microbial communities from Lake Croche, Canada to study carbon cycling - C_140205_EF_MetaG (SPAdes) (version 2) | ecosystem: Environmental > Aquatic > Freshwater > Lake...
GAACTCTCGCTGTCCGGTCTCCGGAGCAAGAAGCGGATCGATGCCGTTCTCGGGAAGGTGCCGGCCGGCTTCCGGCCGTCGCGTCACCAGAGCCTGTGCACGTCGGACGTCGACTTCGAACAGGTCCGTGTCAGTGTCGATGCCGAGGGCTCGGCGGCGATCACCGCCGCTCAGCCGAAGCAGGCCGCCGGCCTGGCTTCGACGTCGACATCGCTCGTATGGCTCACCGACGACGAGTGGCCGACAAAGCTGCCGGGGAAGGATTGGCGCTGATCGCCGTCCCTTCTGCGAATAACAACACCCGAGGGGGTGGTGCGGGGCCTTGCGGTCCTGCATCACCCCCGCGGTCGTTCATGGCCGCGGAGCGGGTGCCGTCATCGGCCTGGCGGTCGCTGCGGGGAACGAAGCTCACGGTATCCGAGCGAGCACTTCGAGCACGACGGAGGGCTCGATCCCTTCGACGAGTTCGACCTCGCCGAGTTGCTTGGAGAGGATGAACCGGAGTCTGCCGTGGAGGGTCTTCTTGTCGCGGGCCATCAGGGCCACCAGTTGCTCGGGCGAAGGCTTGGGGCCCGAAGGGAGCCGCACCGGCAGGTGGAGGGCGGTGAGGAGGGCGTCTTGGCGTCGGGCGAGCTCCGCGGGGATCCGGCCGAGTCGGACGGCGAGTTCCGCGGCATCAGCCATGCCGATCGCGACCGCCTCGCCATGGAGAAGCGTGCCATAGCCGAGGGCGTTCTCGTAGGCGTGGGCGAAGGTGTGGCCGTAATTGAGGATCGCCCGGAGCCCGGTCTGCTCGTGCTCATCGCGGGAGACGACCGACGCCTTGAGCGTTGCCGATCGGACGACGATGGCCTCGACGTCGGCTGGCTCGCGGGCGAGGATCGCTCCAGCGCGGCTCTCGAGTCGTTCCAGGAATTGGTGGTCGAGGATCATGCCGTACTTCACCACTTCCGCCAGCCCGCTGATGTACTCACGGGGCGGGAGCGTGGCGAGGGTTTCGGTGTCGGCGAGGACTCCCCGCGGCTGCCAGAAGGCGCCGACGAGGTTCTTGCCCCCGTGGAGGTTGATCCCGGTCTTGCCTCCGATCGCCGAATCGACCTGGGCGACGAGCGTGGTCGGCACCTGCCAGACCGGCAAGCCGCGGGCGAAGGTGGCGGCGATGAAACCGGCCAGATCGCCGACCACACCCCCCCCGACGGCGACGACATGGGTAGCACGGTCGACATTCGCGGCTGCGAGGGCCTCCCACAGCCGCGCCGCTTCGGTCACCGACTTCGACGCCTCGCCGCGCTGGACGGGGATCGTCATCGTCTTGATTCCGGCATGCCGCAGCGAGGCGTCGACGGCGTCGGCGTGGGTGGCGAGCACGCCGGTGTCGGCGATGATCACCGCCCGGCGGGCACCGGCGGATCCCAGCACGGCGCCACATGAGGCGAGCACCCCGGGGCCGATGACGATCTCATAGGCGCGTTCGGCGAGTTCGACGCGGACGACGGTGGCAGCCACGTCAGGCGACACTCACGCGATCGATGTCCTCCGGCGTGACGCGGATCACGCGGGCGAACCCGGAATGCTGACGGATATAGTCCAGGTCCGCGGCCTCGGTGGGGCTGGCATGGAGCAACGCCGCGGCACGCGACTTGTCGGCGGCCGACCAGTCCTCGTATGCCTCGGGCCATTCCGTGTGCTGTTCCACGACGAGCGCTTCGCGGTATGGATCGAAGACGTTGGGCATCGGGGGAGGCTCCTGGCTGGGGCGGACCGACTCGGCGGTCCAGAAGTATACATTGGTCGTGGACACGCACCCTGTTCGGAGATCAACCCATGCCCTCCCCCGGTTCCCCTGCCGTCGCCGGGGACTCGTCCACCTCGCCGGCGGCCGTCGGCTCCGGGGCACGTCTCGTGATCGGATTGCTCCTGCTCGGGATCACGGCAGGCATCGTCGGCATCTGGTACCAGCGGGGGCAGACGCAACGGTGCCTGGCGTTCTACGGTCCCGAAGCCGCGCGGATGGTGACGTCAGCGCCGGTCGTCGAGGTGTGGGCCTTGGCGCCAGCGGCGGAATCGGGGGTGTTGGTGGCGCTCGAACGAGCCGACGTCTCGCAGGCTCCGGGGCTGGTCCATCTCCGTCGGGGGCTCGTCGAAGACGCCAACTTCCGCTGGCAGGGGAGGCCGTCGACCGGGGCTGGCCGGCTCCCCGCGGAGTCGTGGGACCGGGCCCTGGTGTTTGCCGATCCGGCGGCCGGCCGGCCACCGGTCGTGCTGGTGATCGACCTCGTCGAAGGGGCGTCCGCAGCGGCCGGGGTGGGGGAACTGGGGAGCCTGGCCGTCGTGGGGCGCCCGGGGAGGATCGGTCTGGGACGGATTTCCCGGGGGCTGGAACGTTGGCTCCGGGGCGAGCCCTGAAAAACCGGTCAAAACCGGTTTGGAAAACGGGCTTTTGACCGTGCCTCCGGGATCCTATCCTCCCGGCGAAGTGTGGTGTGGAGATCGATTCCTTCTCGGTGTGCCGGACGGCCGGTCTGCCAGGAGAGGGCTCCACGGTCGGCTGTCCGGACTGGGCTCCCCCAGAGGTTTTTTGTCATGCGTTCGATCGCCGTGGCCAATCAGAAGGGCGGGGTCGGCAAGACGACCACGTCGGTGAATCTCGCCGTGGCACTAGCCCGGGCGGGGCAGGAAGTCTGCTTGGTCGATCTCGATCCACAGGCCCATGCCACGCTCCATGCCGGCGTGCAACCCGGGCTCCATCCCTGCTCCGCTTACGACGTTCTCGTCGGCGGAGCGTCGCTCGCCGACGCCCGTGTCAGGGCGGCCGATCGGCTCCATGTGATCCCCTCCCACATCGACCTCTCCGCCGTGGAGATGGCGCTGGCCAACCGCCCCGGCCGGGAGGGGATTCTGCGACAGCGGATCGAGGCAGACGACGCCTGCCAGGGCAGGGGGAATGGCGTTCACCACGACGCGATGATCATCGACTGCCCTCCCTCCCTCGGCCTCCTGTCGCTCAACGCGATGGCGGGCGTCGACGAGGTCCTCCTTCCACTCCAGCCCCACTTCCTCGCTCTCCACGGGCTCTCGAAGCTTTTGGAGACGATGGAACTGGTGGCTGACCGGGTTAATCCGCGGCTTCGGCTCCTGGGGGTCGTGCTGTGCATGTATGAGTCGTCCACCCGGCTCGCCAACGAAGTGGCCCGCGATGTGGAGGGATTCTTCGCAGCCGGTGGCGACCGGCATCCGGCGTGGGCCGGGGCCCGGGTGTTCCGCACCAGGATCCGCCGCAACATTCGCCTCGCGGAGGCGCCGAGCTTCGGGCAGTCGATCTTCGACTACGCCCCGGACTCTCACGGCGCCGAGGACTACGCGGCACTCGCCGGTGAGGTGCTTCAGGCCGCCGTCGACCGGCGAGACGTCCGTCGCGCCGCGTGAGCGAGGGGGGGCGCAGCCGGCCGGTTGATGACGGCGGTCTGGCTGATCACTCCTGCCGAGACGACCACCAAATCCGCCGGGACGCCTCCCGAAGGCATGCCGGTGTGGAGTTCGGGAATCCACCAGTAGTTTGACGCGCACGGCTCCACCCCGGCGAGGATTCCGGTGGCATCGAAATCCTCCGCCGAGAGGAAAATTGGGCCGAGGGCTTCGGCGCCGGTGACTGGCGCCGCGGAACGGGTGGGAGTGGGCATCGGTGGACAGCCTTCCGGCATCGGGTGGTACGCGACGATCCGCCAACGCTCAGGCAGCGTCGCGACCAGAGTCTCTTTCGGCAGATGATTCCAGGGGAGGCCAGTTTCTGGACAACCGGCCCCCTTCTCGGCCATAGTGGTTTGGGGTTTCTGGGAAAGCAAGGAAGGCTGTGGCGGTGGGGACGGTTGTCCTTGTTTTCGCCGGAAAAGTCAGGCTTTCCGTAGCTGCAGGGGGATAATCAAGGAACGGGGGAACTCCACACATGGCTAGTCTGCCACCGGCAGCGGATGACACACGCACGACCACGACCTCCGACGCTCCGTGCGCCGCGGGCCGCCCTGGCATGCCCTGCGGGGCTGGCCTGGGACGCGTCCGGGCGGGGGGAGCGTGCCGGGCCGGGCTCGCGCTCCTGCTGGCGGCGGTGGCAATCCTTCCTGCCGGGGCGGCCGAGCCGACCGGCTACCGACGATTGGCCCCGGGCGTGCTTACCGTCATCCCCGCCGACCGCTCCGGCGATGACGCCCTCCTCCGCGCCGACATCCCCGAGATCACAGCGGGGCTCGGCGATCTCGCCTGGGAACCGAAGCAGTCACCCGTCGGGGCAACGCTCGTCGAGCAGGGACGCAATCGCGACTTCCCCCGCGACATCTGGGCGCTGGAGTTCGCCTTCAAGCCCCCGCGTCAGATCGATGTTGATGTGCCGGCCCGCGACCTCCGGATGCAACGCAAGCGACTCTGGTATCTCCTCTACCGGGTCAAGAACTCCGGCGCCCGGCGGATCGTGATGGCCAACGGGGACGCGACGAGGCTCCGCAGCGAGACGGTGCAACAATCGGTGCGATTCCTCCCGCATTTTGTCCTCGAGAGCGTCGAGGGGCTCTCGAAACAAGAAGGAGCGCTTGCCTTCCGCGCCTATCTCGATCGCGTTGTGCCTGGCGCCGTGGCGGCGATCCGCGAGCGCGAGGATACCCGCCTCGACATCCATGACAGCGCTCGGATGTCTGAGCGCGACCTCGCTCCCGGTGAGGAACGGTGGGGCGTAGCGGTGTGGGAGGATGTCGATCCGCGGATCGATTTTTTCTCGATCTACGCCCGCGGCCTCACCAATGCGATCCGCTGGCGGCCGCGGGCCGATGCCACTTTCGCCGCCGATTCGGTGCCAGTGACGGGGGAGGAGCATGTTCTTGAGAGCCTGCGCCTCGACTTCTGGCGCCCCGGGGACGATGCCACCAGCCTCAACGACGAAATGAGTGTCGGTCATGCCGGTATGTACGAGCGGCGGACAATCGGGAGCCGAGTCCTCGAAACGCTGGGGCGCGGTCGGCAGACGGCCTCGGCTCCCCGCGAGGGGCTGGAACAACTCGGGCTGACCTGGGAGGAAATCCTCGATCCGCCGGCGGCGGTGAAGGCTGCCGCGTCAGTCGAACGCGATACCCCACCGAGCCTCGTGCCGCTGAAGAAGGTTGTGAACGCCCTCGCCCGCCTCCAGCCCCCTGCGGCCCGCCCCGTGGCGATCCGGACGCTGTTCGGCGGGGTCGGAGAAGAATGGTTCGGGGATCTCGTGCGCGGCTTGTCGGTGCCGCTCGACGAGGAGCGGGGAACGCTCCGCCGGGGGATGCTCGATCGCTGCGGAGTGTCGGAGGAGGACGTTGCCAACCGGCCGCTGGAATCGCTTGTCAAGGTGCTCGCTGCCCTCGACGCCACGACCCCAGCCTCGACCCGCCGCTCGGCGACGGTGGCCCTGTTCGGCGCCGCGGCACCACGACTGGATTCGCTCGTCCACGAGCTCGATCTTGCCCGGGGCCGGGCGGTGCTCGACGACATGGATTTCGACCGTCGTCCCGTCCTCGCAGGCGGGGCCCTGACCGCCTCCGACGCGATGCTGACGGTCTTCGGGGCCGAGACGGATGCCGCAAAACGGGCCCGGATGGTGATTGGCCTGCTCGGGGCCGAAGGGCCGGCACTCCTCGCCGCAGCCACGGCTGTCCGTGAGGGCGTTGACCACGCCTGGGTTTTCCGGTACGAACGTTAATCAGATCCGGAGTCCATCTCCCCCTGCCTCGCGCTGTCTCGCGCTGGGAATGGGGGTGTTCGGGCCGGTGGGATGGATTTTCCTTCCCGCCTCCCGGTTCGCCTTCCGATACCCATTCCGCAGAACCCGCTTCGAGGTCGTTTGCCATGGCACATAAAAAAGGTCAGGGGTCAAGTCGTAACGGTCGTGACTCCAACGCCCAGATGCGCGGCGTGAAGAAGTTCGGCGGGCAGCAGGTGCGTGCCGGCAACATCCTCGTTCGGCAGGTGGGGACGAAGTTCCATCCCGGCACCAACGTGGGGATGGGGTCCGACTACACCCTCTTCGCGCTCGTCGACGGTGTCGTTGCGTTCGACCGCGAGGGGCGTCGGGTCAACGTCCAGGTCTGATCGATCCCTTCCTTCCCCCCCAGCCCTTGAGGGGCAGGCGACACCGTGTTTGTCGACCGCGTCCATATTCAGGTAGCGGCCGGCGACGGCGGACGAGGCAGCTCGAGCTTCCGTCGCGAGAAGTACATTCCCCGCGGTGGCCCCGACGGCGGCGACGGCGGCACTGGGGGGAGTATCATCCTCTGCGCTCAGCCCGGAGTTGATTCGCTGGCGGCGCTGGCCCATCGAACGCAATGGCGCGCCGAGTCGGGCCAGTCAGGTGGCCCGAAAAACTGCAAGGGGCGATCGGCAGTCGATCTCCTGTTGCCTGTTCCCCCCGGCACGATCGTCATCGACGAGGCCTCGGGGCTGGTGTTGCGGGATCTCGCCGCGCCGGGGGATCAACTCGTCGCCGCCCAGGGGGGCGCCGGAGGCTTTGGAAATATCCATTTCAAGTCGTCGACGAACCGGGCGCCGCGGGAAACGACCCCTGGCGGAAAAGGGGAGGTCCGGCGGATTCTCCTCGAACTCAAGGTGATCGCCGATGTCGGCCTCGTCGGCAAGCCGAATGCCGGCAAGAGCACGCTCCTCTCCCGGCTCTCGCGGGCCCGCCCCGAGATCGCCGACTACGCCTTCACAACGAAGACGCCGATGCTGGGGATCGTGTCGATCTCGCGCGACCGGAGCTTCGTCCTCGCCGACCTCCCAGGCCTCATCGAGGGGGCCCACGCCGGTCATGGCCTAGGCCATGAGTTTCTGCGTCATGTCGAGCGGGCCGGGATCATCGTCCATGTCGTCGAGCCGCAGCCGATGGATGGCAGCGATCCGCTCGTCAACTACCGGGCGATCCGCGAGGAACTGGTGCTCCACGACCCACGTCTCGGGGAACGTCCGGAGATCCTCGTCGTCAGCAAGTGCGAACTCCCGGCTGCCGCCGAGGCGTGCGACACCCTCCAAGCCGCTACCGGCCGGCCGGTGATCGCCGTCAGCGCCGTGACCGGCGAAGGACTCGATCGCCTCCTGGCCGCGGTCGTGCGCGAGATGGATGGCCCCCGGAACGAACCCGCGCCGTGAGCGTGTCGGCGGAAGGTCCGCCGACGTCGGCCCGTTCCTCCCGGAGGACCGCCCTGCATGTCCCCGCCAGACGACTCCGAGGATCGCTCCGCCCGACCTCCAGAGACCGTGCTCCTCGCCGACGTGGGGAACAGCCGGATCAAGCTTGCGGCCGTCGTCGGCAATGGCGGCACTCCGAGCGGCGGCCGTGCCCTGCCGACCATCCGCCATCGCCAGGAGATCGACAACCGCGGACTCCGCACGAACCTCCTTCGCCAGTGGCTCGCGATGGCCGCGCCGGGGCCGGCAGTGATCCTCGTCGCCAGTGTCCACGATGCGGCGGCGGCGGTTCTTGAGATGGCGCTGGCCGAGGCATCGGCGACCGGTCGGCGACCGCTCCGGCAGCGGAGGATCGGCCATGCCGACCTGCCGTGGCCGCCGGCGCTTGCCGAACCGCAGCGCGTGGGGATCGACCGGTTGGCGGCCGCGGCCGCGGCCGCGGTGGTGAAGCCGGAGGCCGAGGGGGCGATCATCGTCGATTGCGGCACCGCAGCGACGGTCGACATGGTGGCCGCCGACGGCCGTTTTCTGGGAGGAGCGATCCTCCCCGGGCCGACGCTGATGGCGCGGGCGCTGGCCCAGGGCACGAGCAAGCTCCCCGAGATCTTGGCCCTCGAGCACGCTGATCCGCCCGCGCTCCCCGGTCGGAACACCCGCGAGGCGATCGCCGCCGGCATCGGCTGGGGGATGCGCGGAGCGATCGCCGAACTGGTGGCGCGGGGGAGGCTGGTCCTCGGGCCCTCGGCCCCGGTGATCCTCACTGGGGGATGGAGCCGGGCGATCCTGCCGGCCGTGCCCGGCGCGACCGAGATGCCCGATCTCGTGCTCCTGGGGATCGCGCTGGCGGCCGAGCGGTGCTTGGCGCGTTAGCTGCCCGTGGAAAAGCCCGACAATCGTCGGTGTGGGCAGTGGGAGGGCGGTGCGATTGCAGGTAGACTAACGAACTTACGGTCCTTTCTCGGCCCCAGCCCCTCCGGATCCCGCGACGTTCCATGGTGAAATCCTCCGCTGACCCCTCCGCGGCCCCCCCGCTCGCTCCGGCTCTTGAGCGTGCCCTGGCCGCCGCGCGGATTGCGGAGGAGACCCGCGGCACCGACATCCGCATCCTCGATTTGCGGGGGGTGACGCCGATGTTCGACTACTTCGTCGTCGTCACCGGTACGAGCCGTCGGCAGATCCACTCGATGGCCGACGAGATCGAGACGGTCATGAAGCGGGAGTGGAACGACCGCAAGCGCGGCGGTGAGGGGTATGAAGAGGGGCGGTGGATCGTCCTCGACTACGGCGACGTCGTCATCCAACTTTTCGATGCCGAAGCCCGTGACTATTGGGATCTTGAGCACCTCTGGAGCGAGGCTCGTCGCGTCCCCCTGCCGTCTCTCGGAGCGGCGACGTGATGGTGGGCGACGCTGAACCCCCCCCCGCACCCGCGTCTGCCGGGACGTTCCGCGACCGGCTGCGGAACTGCTTTTCGGTAGCGCTCCACGGCCTCGCCGCCGATGGGGTCGTGGCGATCGACGCCGCGGAGATCCCCATGCTCCTCGAGCAAGTCCGGGAGACGGCCGACGCCAAGTTCGGCGACTATTCTGGCACGATGGCGATGGGGCTGGCGAAGAAGGCGGGAAAGAAACCGCGCGACCTCGCCATCGAGATCGCCCGTCGCCTGGCGGAAGCCCCCGGCTATCCGGAAGCTTTCGCCCCTCCCGGTGATCCCGTCGGGCCCGGATTCATCAATGTCCGGGTGCGCGACGAGGCCCTCGCCGCTGCGGTCTCGGCCGCCTGCCGCGACGAACGCCTCGGGGTCCCCGTCGTCGCCGATCCCGACACGATCGTCATCGATTTCAGCTCGCCGAACGTCGCCAAGCCGATGCACGTCGGCCACATCCGCTCGACGGTGATCGGAGATGCGATTGCCAGGATCCTCGGCTTCCGCGGCCACCACACGATCACCGACAACCACCTCGGCGACTGGGGCACGCAATTCGGGATGATCCTCTGGGGATGGAAGCGGTTCGGCGACGAGGCCGCCTTCGCCGCCGATCCCACCGGAGAGCTGGGGCGGATCTACCGCACCGTCCGCAAACTCGCCGACGGCAAGCCGGAGGAGATCGCCGCCGATCGGTCGATCGCGGCCCTGGCGGCGAAATACCCTGATGCCGGTCGCGAGGTTCTTCTCGAGACGGCCCGGCTCCACGAAGGGGATGCCGACAACCGGGCCCTCTGGGAGCGGTTCATGCCAGCGTGCCTGGGCGACATCGAGCGGCTTTACCGGCGTCTCGATGTCCGTTTCGATCACACCCTCGGGGAGAGCTTCTTCCAGCCGCTGTTGGCCGGCGTCGTTGCCGATCTTGAGGCAAAGGGGCTGGCCCGTGAGAGCCGCGGCGCGATGGGAATCTTCCTCGACGGCGACGACAAGCCCCCGTTCCTCATCCGCAAGGCCGACGGCGCCTTCCTCTACGCGACGACCGATCTGGCGACGATCCGCTGGCGGCTCGAGCACTGGAAGCCCGACCGGATCCTCTACGTCGTCGACCATCGGCAGGGGCAGCACTTCGACCAATTGTTCGCGACCGCAAAGCGCTGGGGCATCAACGGGGTCGACCTCGTCCATGTCGCCTTCGGCACCGTGCTCGGAGACGACGGCAAGCCGTTCAAGACCCGGGCCGGCGACACGGTGGGGCTCGAATCGCTCCTCGACGAGGGGGTGGAGCGGGCCGCAGCGGTCGCGGCCGCCGACGATTCCGTCGAGGCCGCTGAGCGGCAGCACGTCGCCGAGACGGTCGGCATCGGGGCGATCAAGTATGCCGATCTCTGCCAGAACCGGACCACCGACTACGTCTTCAGTTACGACAAGATGCTCGAACTGAAGGGGAACACCGCCGCCTACATGCAGTATGCCGTGGCCCGGGACGAGGGGGTTTTCAAGAAGGGGGGCGTCGATCGGGAGGAACTGCGCAGGCTAGCAGCGCCGATCGTGATTGCCGATCCGAAGGAGCGTGCCTTGGCCCTCGAGATCGCCCGCTTTGGCGAGGTCCTCGAGGATGTCGAGGCCGACTACCGGCCGAACGTTTTGACGGCCTGGTTGTTCGACGTGGCCTGCTGTTATTCGGCCTTCTATGACGCTCTGCCGATCCTGAAGTGCGCTGAACCGGAGCGTTCGAGCCGGCTGGCTCTGTGCGATCTGACGGGCCGGGTTCTGCGGAAGGGGCTGGAACTGCTCGGCATCGGCACCGTCCGAAAGATGTGACCGCCGCCGGTCACCGAGGAATCGTGAGATCATGAGCCGGCAATTGGCCAGCATCCGTAATATCGGCATCGTCGCCCACATCGACGCCGGCAAGACCACGCTCACCGAGCGGATGCTTTTCTACACCAAGTCGAGCCACCGCCTCGGCGACGTCGACAAGGGGACGACCGTCACCGATTTCGATCCCGAGGAGCAGGAACGCGGGATCACGATCTACTCCGCGGCCGTGAGTTTTCGCTGGCGCGATGTGACGGTGAACCTCATCGACACTCCCGGCCACGTCGATTTCACCGCCGAGGTGGAGCGATCGTTGCGCGTCCTCGACGGGGCAGTGGTCGTGTTCTCGGCACGCGAGGGGGTGGAGGCGCAGAGCGAGACGGTGTGGCGGCAGGCCGACAAATACCACGTGCCGCGGGTGGCGCTGGTCAACAAGCTCGACCGCGAGGGGGCCGACTTCTTCGGCGTCGTCAACCAGATCGAGAAGCGGCTCGGTGCCAAGCCGCTGGTGCTCCATGTGCCTCTGGGGATGGGCCCGCCGCACGTCAAGGATCCCTTCCGCGGGATCGTCGATCTCGTCGAGATGCAACTCCTCAGCTATCCGCCGCGGGACGAGGTGCTCGAGGGGGATGCCCCTGCCGAGGCCTTCACCGTGGGCCCGATCCCCGATGACGTCGCCGATCTGGCCTCCGAATGGCGCGAGCAGCTTGTTTCCACCCTCTTCGACTTCTCCGACGAGCTTGCCGAACTGGCGATGAACGAGGCGCCGATCCCCGCTGCGGTGATTCGCAAGGCAATCCGCGAGGCGACCCTCGCCCGGCGCGTTGTGCCGGTCCTTGCCGGCTCCGCCCTCGACTGCATCGGTGTCCAGCCGGTGCTCGACGCGGTCGCCTTCTATCTCCCCAGTCCCCTCGATGTGCCTCCGGTCGAGGGCCTCGACCCGTCGAAGAAGACCCCCGTCACGGTCCAGCGCAAGGCCGATCCGGCGGCGCCCTTCTGCGGGCTCGTGTTCAAGATCCTTGCCGAGAAGCATGGCGACCTGTACTTCGTCCGCATCTATTCCGGCACGCTCAAGGCGGGGAGCCGGATGTGGAATCCGCTCCGGCAGAAGAAGGAGAACATCGCCCAGTTGTGGGCTGTGCAGGCCGACCGCCGCGAGCAGATCGAGAAGTGCGAGGCGGGGGACATCGTCGGGGTCATCGGCCCGCGCAACAGCATCACAGGCGACACGCTGTGCGATGTCGACGCGCCGGTGATCCTCGAATCGATCGAGTTCCCGGAGACGGTGATCTCGATGGCCATCGAACCGGAAACGAGCCTCGAGCGGAAGAAGCTCTCCGAGGTCCTCGAGATGATGAAGCGGCAGGATCCGACGTTCCGGGCCAGCGAGAGCGAGGAGACGGGGCAGACGCTCATCTCCGGCATGGGCGAGCTCCACCTCGAGGTCATCCGCCACAGGCTCCAGCGCGACTTCAACCTCAAGTGCCGCGTCCACAAGCCGCGCGTCAGTTACAAGGAGACGCTCCGCAGCGCCGCCACGGTCGTCGGACAATCGAACCGCCAGGTGGCCGGGCAGACGCTCGTCGCCACCGTCACGATCCGGGCCGAGCCGACCGACGACCAATTGGGCGTCACCGTCGAGCAGGGGTGGTACCCAGAAAACGAGGCCCTCGCCGACATCGCCGCGGCGATGACGCTGGCGGTGCGGGAGAGCGCCGAGCGCGGGGGGCTGAAGGGCTGCCCGCTGTGGGGCGTGCGGATCGTCGTCCTCCAGAGCCCGATCCCCGAGCCGCCGCCGGGGGATGTCGCGATCCGGATCGCGGCCGCCGACGCCGTCGACAAGCTCCTCGCCGCCGCCGGATCGGTGCTGCTGGAGCCGGTGATGCGGGTTGAGGTGAGCGTGCCGGAGGAGCATCTCGGCGACGTCATCAACGATCTCCAACAGCGGCGGGCGATCATCACGGCAACGGAAATCCGCGCCGGCGTGACGGTGCTGACGGCGGAAGCCCCACTGGCGAGCATGTTCGGCTATTCCGCGGCGGTCCGCAGTGTCAGCCAGGGACGGGCGAGCTTCACCATGGCCCCGCTCAAGTACGGCCCCGCCCCCGCGGAAACAGCCGACGCCTTCGTGTGACCCGCCGAGCGGTCCGTTCGACCTCCGCGGCAAAGCGTCGCCCGCGGTCACTCGCCGCTGCGTCGCGCAGCCCGGAGGAGGGAGCGGACATAATGGATCGCGGCGTGGTCGGCCAGATCGCGGACAACCACGCGTCCGAGCGCGTCGCTCCGAACGATTTCGGCAAACAGTCGCTCCCTGGCGGCCCGGAATGACGCCTGATCGCCGCGCAGCAGCGATCCGGAGAGGCTGGCGAGTGCCTCGAGCAGCGCCGTGCCATCGCCTCGCAGACCGCTGATGCCGAGGGCTTCGCGGTAGTCGCTGCGGGCCTGCCGCTGATCGGCGGAGATGCTCTCCAGGCGCGGATCGACATGCAGATCCCCATGCCGGTCGAGGTAGACCAGTGGCCCGGGGTGGACGAAGGGGTGGTCCCAGCCCCTCCCCTCGGCGATCCGGGCCACCGTTCCGGCCGCCAGGCGTGCCGCCTGCCGCAGCGCCCCCTGCGACGCCACGGCAAGCCAACCCTCGGGCGGTGCGAGGTTTTCGAACAGTCCGTCGGCGAGGTCCTCGAGGTCGGCTGCGGTGAAGTGGGCCGGGGGCACGCGCGGGACGAGGTCGCAGCAGTGCACGTAGCGCCGCCCCGGTTGCCTGGAGCGGAGGCGGAGCGAGTCGGTGCCGACGCGCGGCGCGCCGAAGGTGACCAGCTCCGCCGCCGGGAAGTCGGTGGCACAGAGCGTCGCCAACGCCCCGCCGAGGCTGTGGCCGGTGGCGATCGTGCGGCCGGAGGGTGCGAGCAGCCACTCCTCGAGAGGATCACGGAGCTCGTCGAAGGTCCGGCCGTAGCCACGGTGGACGACGATCCCCGGGCGCCACTCGACCGGATCGACGAGGAGATTCGCGAGGAGATCGTCGAGGTTTCCCGTCTCGGTGCCGCGGAAGACGGCGAACAACGTGCCGTCCCGTGGATCGCGGCACACGAAGCCGTCGGCGGCGGCCCGCACGGAGAACAGCCGCCGGCTCTCGAGGGTCGCCAGGTGCTCGAAGCCGATACGGCGCAGTTCCGTCTCGATCCGCGGGGGCGGCGCGTAAGCCAATCGCGACAGTTCGGCACAGATCAGATCGGCGCCGTGGCCGCCGGAATTGGTGGGGTACCACTCGAAGAACGGACCGTCGGCGGCCGGAAAGAAAAGTTCACCGCCGCGGGTGGTGGGATTTTTCGCCATCGTGGAACCGGCCCTCAGTCGATCTGCGTGCCGCCGTCGCCGCGCACCACCGCCAGGAGGAATCCGTCGTGGCCCTTGGCGTCAATCGTCTGGAGTGCCGTGGCGGCGAGGTCGGGCCGGGCGGCGATCCACTCCAGCATTCGGCGGATCCCCTGCACGCCCGCATCGGGGCAGTCGACGTCGGCCACACGCCCCTCGCGGACGACGTTGTCGACGACGATCACGGTGCCGGGCCGGGAGAGCGTCAAGGCGCGTTGGAAGTAGTCGCGCGAGCGCTCCTTGTCGGCGTCGATGAAGACGAGGTCGAAGGGGGGCTCTCCCCGGGCGATCGCCGCGTCGAGCCAATCGAGCGCCGCCCCCGTGACAACCTCGACGGAGTCGCCGAGGCCGATGTCCGCGAGCGACCGCCTGGCGAGGTCGGCCCGGCCGGCATCGAGTTCGAGCGACACGATCCTCCCGCCGGGCGCGAGGCCGCGTGCGAGCCAGATTGCGCCTGATCCGCCGAGGGTGCCGATCTCGAGGACCCGCTTCGCGCCGAGGGCGACGCCGAGCACCGAGAGCAGCCGGCCGAGCGGCTTGGCCACCGCTATCGCCGGCAGGCCGGCGGCGACGCTCGCCCGCTCGATCGAATCGAGGGCCGGGTCGGCGGGAAGGAGAAAGCGGCCGAGCGCCTCCTCCACTCCGGCGGCGGAACGAAAAAGGGGCACTGTGGAAGGCGGCGAGTCGTTCATGGGCGGGGTGTCGGCCGGATGGGCGGAGCGTTACACCGATTTCTTGAGCGGCAGGGCCCGTGTCGAGCCGGTCGTGATCCCGCCGTCGACCAGCAGCGTCTGCCCGGTCACGTAGGCACTTGCCGCGGAGGCGAGGAAGACGACGGCGCCGTCGAGATCTTCCGCCTTCCCCGGGCGTTTGAGAGGGATCCGTTCGGTAAGGTAGCCGACCCATTCCTCGTCGCGGTACATCACGTCGTTCTGAGCGGTGCGGAACCACCCCGGTGCCAGGCAGTTGACCGTGATCCCGTGCGGCCCGAGGTCGTCGGCGAGGCTCATCGTCATCTGCTTCACACCGCCCCGACTCGCCGAATAGGGGGTCAGCCCGGCGTAGCCGAAGACGCTCGTCACGCTCCCGATGTTGATGATTCGCCCCTGTTTCCGCGGGATCATGTGCCGGGCCAGCGCCTGAGCCATGAAAAAGGTGCCGCGGAGGTTCGTGTCGAGGATCGTGTTCCAGTCGTCCCAGGTCACCTCCACGGCCGGCTTGCGGATGTTGCAGCCGGCGTTGTTGAGGAGGATGTCGAT
>Ga0209829_10002191_pt1 | contig 15057 bp, 18 predicted proteins | sample C_140205_EF_Meta_FD_187311 | JGI IMG/M metagenome (GOLD analysis project Ga0209829, IMG submission 187311) | Freshwater microbial communities from Lake Croche, Canada to study carbon cycling - C_140205_EF_MetaG (SPAdes) (version 2) | ecosystem: Environmental > Aquatic > Freshwater > Lake...
CTGAGCCTTGTGTCTCTGACACTGGCGGATGGGAGACTGCTGTCCGTAGGCGCTAGATAGAAGAAAAAGAAAAAAATACCCCTGATGAGTCTTTGAAAAAGATTTAAGGACTATAAATTAAAATATTTTTCTACTATAGAAAATGTCGCTTGAACTATCAGGGCAGGTTGAAATATTACGGCAGATAAATGATCTGGAAGCAAAATTATTAGATCTAGATAAAAGTGAAGATCTAAAATACTTCACGGCAGGAGCTGAATTGAAAAAACAATGGATGTCAAAAGCAATAAGTAAAGAATTTCTCATAAGTCAGTTAGAAGATTTAATAGAACAGGCCAAAAATCCAGAAGAATACAGGGCAAAAGAAAATGCAAAACAAAAAGAATCAAATGCTAAACCTGTGTCTGAATTAACAGATGAAGAACTAGAATTGAGAATACTAATCTATGGAAATGAAGATTTACAAAAGACCTTTTTTGAATTAAAAAGAAATAAAATTAGAAAACAAATAACAGCGGATCAATACAAAGAAAAACTTATTGAACTGGCCAAAAATGCTTCTCCACATGACTTTAAGGCAGTAGAAGGTGGGTCTCGCTATCGGAAACGCAAGCAGAGAAAGACCCAAAAGCGTAAGAACCGTCGTAACCGCACGCGTAAAAATTAGCGGTGAATAAGAGGTTTTTTTATCATGCTCTTTCTGATGCTTCTAAGCATGATGCTCCTTGTCTGCCTATCAAAAAATTGAAACGCCTTATCGCATTAGATATAATTAGACAGGATAAAGAAATAAAATGGCATCTAGCATGAAAACGTCAGCTACGAAGGATTCCAGTAATCGGGAGGCGTCCCTTGTTCGGCTCTTTAATGGAGCGGAACTATCAGATGAGGAGTATGGCTACTTCTCTTGCTCCCGCGAAGCACTAAATGCTCTGCGGGCAAACGCAAATGGGTCTGTAGAGGCTAAGGTCATTGGCGGACTTAACAAGCACTATGACTTTACGGTGGGAGATATTAAGGGGGAACTCAAGCACTCTGTCTCTTCTAAGACCGGAGTTGATAGTCTTCAGTGGCGACCTTGGCAGGATGGTGTTCAGTTCTTACAGGGACAGACAAAGTCCAAGGAGGCTCTTCTCTTTATGGGGGAGTGTGGCCCTGCTCTTTGGTCTGCTTGGTACGAGCAGGAAGTTGCTCCATTTGCCGCTGCGGAAGTTCCGGCTGCTGCGGGTATGACGGCTGATTCATACTTCAAGGTTGCTTCTGGTATGAATGTTACTGAGAAGCAGGCGGCGACTCCTGCTGGAAAGTTCATCTTGGCTCTTCGGGCGGATAAGGCGATGGCTGAGCGTCTTCGTCTGCGCTGGCTTGCCTTTGAGGAACGCTGGATGCCCGAGCACCTTCTCAACCATGTAGCACTGGAGGCCCGTATCCGCAAGATTATTGAGGAAAAGGATGTGTGGGTTGCCATTAACAAGAGTGGGGCGCACTGGATTGAAGGTTTTCGGGTTATTAATCTTGCCTATGAGGGATGTGTCCCTAAGGCAGAGGGTGGGCGTGTCTTCAAGTATCATCTCAATCTTCAGAAGAAGTCTGGCGGGGAGGTTCGCACTCTTCCAATCGTCTTCAAGCTCTACTGGAAGAATGGCGGACAGGCCGTTCAGAACCTCAACTTCATGATTATCTAAAGAAAGAGCAAATAGAACTTTACAAAATTAAACTCTTTTTTATTCATTTAAAAAATTGAAAACCTAGGCGCGGACAACTTTAATTAGGTTATGTCATAATATCCTACTGTACCTTCTTTTCCAATAATAACTACAGAAATGCCTAGTAATGCTGCTGCTCCTCCGTTGCCGTCTAGGGTTATTAAGATCGTCGCAATGGCCGAGCAGGCGGAGGATGTCCTATTTGAGAAGCAGGATGATATCCGCAGTATGGAGTCTAGCTTGGACTATACGGAGCAGCGGCTGGCGGATTTGGCGGATCAGCATGAAAAGGCTCCCACCAAGGAGAAGAAGCACTTTGTTGCTGAGCTCAGTGGACTCAAGGAGCAAATTGCTGGGATGAAGAAGGAACTTGCAGTAGCAAGAGGACAGGCCACAAAGATGCAGCACCGCATCAACGAGATCCGGCAGAAGGCGCGGGAAACTCTGTGGGAGATTCGTGCGGCGGAGGCAAAGAGGTCTGCCTCTAAGGGATGTGGTCACTCTTGATTCCTTTAATAAAAAGAAACGCTGTGGTTTCTTTCCTCTAGCAAAAAGGAGGTTCTTTTTTAAATAAAATTGAATAATTTATTGGCAGAGTAGGTAATTGGCTACTTTCACATAAAACCAGCAAAAATGATGCCTCTTATTGTGGCCGTCGCAATCAATGTTGCCGCAATTCTATACGCTGGATTTCTAGTTTGTCTTCTAAGTATCTTGATCTTCCAGTTCTGTATGGATGGGTGTTTTCCTAATCGCCGCCGGAGATTGTGGTTTTGAAAAATTGAAAAGGGGCGCGGGCCCGATTTTTTGTGGGGTTTCTAAGAATAATTAAGAATGTCATCTTCTCCTGTAACGGTAGTAATTCGCGGTAGTAATGTTCCAGTGACCGGTCCACCAGGTCTGGATCTGGCCTTCTGTGTACAGGCGACGCCCTTTGTAAATTGGGTTTCTACACTTGACAGTGGCCTTGAAGTTTCCGAGATCAAGATTCACGGTGTGGACTACTTTGGAAAGCGGATTGGCTTTCTCAAGTTGGAGGCGGTTACAAAGAGCCACGGAGAGCCCGTGCCGGGCATCATCTTCATGCGCGGCGGAGCAGTTTCCATTCTACTGATTCTTCACTGCAGGGATCAAGGCTGGATTGTCTGTACCCGGCAGGCTCGTGTTCCTATCGGTAAGATGAATTTCCTTGAGCTTCCTGCTGGTATGCTAGATGACTCGGGGGACTTTGTGGGTGTTGCCGCAAAGGAGCTGGAGGAGGAGACAGGCATTCGGCTTACGGCAACAGACCTAATAGACATGACTGCTCTAACCTATGAACCTTCCGGCCCTCAGCATTTGGATGACATTGAGGCTAAGGTTATCCGGGACAAGTCTTCTAAACTGAAGGGAATGTATCCAAGTGCTGGAGGCTGTGATGAATTTATCCGACTCATGCTTTATGAGAAGGCTGTTACACAGGAGGAGTTGGAGGATCTACAGGGAAAGTTGACTGGATGTGTGGAGGAGGGTGAAAAGATTGTGCTGGAGTTGGTCCGTTATGAAATGCTCTGGCGGGTCACTTCAGATGCTAAGGCTCTAGCATCTCTACTCCTCCTTCAGAATCTGACTTTGGCGAAACAGGTGTAGACAGGGCAGTAAAAGAAAATGCGGGTTTTCTTTCCTCAATGAGGTTCTTTTTTTTGATTCGTGTGGGTTAAAAAAATTGATTACTAAAACGCAAGAAATAGTAGTTGGGGTTGTAAACAGCAATCTCGTCTCCTTCGCCTCCAGCAATATTGATAGAAATGGCCTTCGCGTCGCAGCAGCAGATCAACGCAATCGCGGTGGAGAACCGCAAGTTCCATCATCAGACTAAGGTGGACTGGATGAATCGCACAGTGGCGGACCCGCTCTTCAAGTTCTTGGCCTCAATCGTGGATAAGAAGAAGAACAACATCTTGTCTCATCTTGCGGTGAATGCCAAGAAGGAGTACATCCCGACAGTTTCTTTCTTCTGCGTCTACGAGACAGTCTTTGCCAAGAAGATGGGTGGAAGGGAGGATACGAGGCATGACCTGGTTCACGACTGGCAGCGGCCGGGACCTCCTAAGACGGTGCTGGAGTATGTCAAGGATGAGCCAGTCTGGCATCAGACACCCTCTAGAGTTATTCCTGAGGAGTTCTGGCAGTTCGGCGGCAGGGCGCCCGACGAGCAGAATGACTTCTACAAGACGCTTCGGGATGCGGATACGCTCCGCCTTCTGGAGAACCATCTTGGTGACAACTTCTCGTGCCACGTCAGTCGGAAGGTGATGTATCTGCGGCAGCAGTATACTACCTATGAGGTGGAGGTTAGCGTTCAGTTCCACTTGACCAAGCGGCCTGTCTTCCGCAAGGAACAGATTGCGGCGGCTGTCAAGCGCTACGAGACTCGGCAGAAGGCGATTGAGGAGGATAACCGGATGGACCGCTGGAACGAGCTTTATGAGGAGGATAAGAAGTTGGCCGAGGAACTGGAGTCTATCCCGTATCCCTTTACCGGTCTGAACGCCTTCAAGGTTTCAGGTATTGCTGCTCGGCGGAAGGCAATCTACGCTGAGATGTATCCCGAGGATGGGCCGGAGTACGACCGGGATGACATTAACAAGGCAGCAGTCGCAAATCGTCACGGCTTCTAAAGAAAAAATCACAAAAATAAAATAAAGACAAAAATAAAATCTATTTATTTTTTACATAAATAGAATTGAAGGATATAGACTATGGAAACTTGTCTTTTTTGCTTAGATTCCACAACAGCAGAAAATCCTGTTTTGTGTATTAATTTTACAAAATATCCCGATGTGTGTTCTTGTCGTGTCTATTCACATATGGATTGCTGGATGATTTATTATCTTAAAAAAGGTTATTTTGAATGCCCTATCTGTCATACAAAATGCGACCAGCGGCAAGAAGCAACAACAGAAGGGAATATGAGTATTCGTACTGAAAATATTGTATTTCAAATAACAGCTCCAGTACCTCAAATCCATGTTCGTGAACGTCCTTCAGAAGTAGCTCTTCGTTATAATACTCTTTGTTGCGTATGTGGATGTTTCTGTTGTCTTGGAATCATTTTTATCTGCTTATTTGTTCCTATTTTCATATATTTGAAACGTTGATCTAGAATAAATATAAAGTTTGTACTAAAGAATATATTAAGATGGAAATAAAACCTAACCCCGTGCTGGTAGGAACTAGTTTATTTTTAGCTTTACCCGGAGTTCTTTTTATACAACGAGCAGAGTACATTCAAGCTTCACTGTCTTTTTTATGTTGTCTTTTTTCTATTCTTTGGCACGCCACCAAACCTCGTTATAATTCAGTTCTTCTAGCAGATAAGATATTTGCTAATTCTACTGCTTTACTTGCTGTTCATACTGCTGCGAAAGGGCTTCCATTATCTATAATTCCTACTTCTGTGTTTATTGGTGGAGCATATATTCTTTATCATTATGGCCATCAACATAAATGTTTTTTGTGGTCGTCTGATTTGATAGTTTCTACGCGGTGGCACACCATTCTTCATATTGGAAATGGACTATTGGGTGTTTGGATAGTTCTGCTAATTAAAAAAATTGACACTTAATTTTTCCTACATATTATGCGGGAGTAAGAATGTCTTTTGTAATTGAAGCCCGTATGGACGCAATTAAGCGAATGACTAATGAGAAGCGTGCTCAATATGAAGATGAGATTGACTACATCACGGAAAAGATTGAACGCTTTAGTCGGCAGATGACATCCGACCAGTGCGCAGATTGGTCCCATTTGCTTAAGTTCCGGCAGATGCAGCTTGCTTTGGATGATTTGGCTCTTGTTACTCTAGCAGGGGTCGGAACGCTTGATACTAAGAAGATGATGGATGATGCTCTAGAAACGATTCGTCTTTATCATGCTTCGTGTAAGGAGCGTCGGGTCCAGCAGATTCCAGTAAGGCGACCTGATTCTCCATATGTTCGTACAGAAATCTTTATCCCATGCGAAAGTTGTCAGCCAGTTCATGATACTGGTGGGGCGATGCTTGCTACTCTTATGCGGCCTGGCGAAGAGCATGTTTCAATTCCCATGATTGTACATCCGCAGGAACATCGCTGTTACGGAGAGATGATTTACAATTGGCAGGGGTCCTACTTTAGATGTGATGATGATGATGACCCTGATTGTCCACAGTATAAACCTGTGAAACCAGCAGATGAAGATCTCTACGCTTAGTAGGGAATGCGTGTCGGCGTTATAAATATGTATCCTTCTCTAACAGGCGCAGAATTCATTATAAAAGCATTAGATAAATTAGGTCACTCATCTTTTTTACTGAAAGGGGATGAATTCTCTGAAGAAGATCTCTTTGCTCGGATTAAAAAATCTCCTATAAAGAACTGGATTTTCAGTGGGTCTACTTTACATATTCATGAAGGAGGCCCGCAAGTTCCTTTGGACATTTTAAAGTTGGACAAGCATTTTTTGCTAATTTGCTATTCTATGGAATCTCTTATTACACGTATCTGTAAATGCGAACATCATCTGAAAGAAAGATACACCCATAAAAATGAAATTTTTCATATGAAGCGGCCTGCTTACTGGCTCTTTGATGAAATCAAAGAAGATATGGTCTTGCGCCGGAATCATCACTGGTACATTCCAGCAGGACTTCTGCCTGTTCATGAGATTGCTTCCTACAGAGGTGAACTTATGATTGCTGGATATAAGAATTGTCTTATGATGCAGTTTCATCCTGAGAAGTCAGCTGATGGATTAAAGATGATTGCGAATTGGCTTGGCTTTTTCCCAAAAAAATTGAATAAAGGGCTGCCAAGAGAATAGGGTGGGCGCAGCAAATATCGGTAATCAAACACAATGGCAACTTTCATCAATGAGCAATCGGAGGAGGATTTTGGGTCCGCAATGTTTTCCTACACGTCACATACGATGGGCAAGCAGGAGGAGCGGAAGAAGTCGGATCGGAAGACTGGGAAGGAGCGGCGGAAGGGGGAGAAGACTCTGCGATATGGAGCATACGCGGAAAAGGCGGAGAAGGAGATGCCTTCCATTAACACTATCTGGTGTATTGGTCGCGCCGGTCACTGGGGAACTCCTATGCTGGATGACTGTGGTGTTCTCATCCGGCCCGATTATTGCGTTGATTGTCAGCACAATGATGATAAACTTATTGTGGAGAAGAGCAAGCCTACTTATCCTACGGAGGATGAGATTGCGTGGATGTCTGCTATGGAGTATCAGTTGGATATGATTGAACTTGCGGAACAGCGGTTTCGCCTGGATGAAGAGCAGCGAATGCTTGAGAAGATCAACCGAATGCGTCTAATGAATCTTCTGCTGGAGTCTCTAAAGATTACTAATGAGGATCCCTATGATAACTACATTCCCGAGATTGATGACGACTTTGATTTCTAAAAAATTGAGGCCTACAGGATATAAGAATCAAAGCAGGTCTGTGAAAATGAACAAGGAATTTGTTGAAAAAAATTATGAAATTGCCCTACTGGCTTCTATCTTTCTATATATCATCTTTCCAGTCTACATCGTACTGTTCCTTATCTGTTCTATTGTTGCACTGGGACGCGGTCAGTTGTACAAGGATAGACTAAAGGAATTTCTAAAGACCCTTTCTGATGCCGAGTTTCCAGCAGTAGAAACAGAGATGCCTCCAATTGCGCGGGCTCGGTCAAATCGTAAGCGCAGAGGTTCGCTCAGCTAAATGTGGAAAATATTCTTCATAAAAATAGATGTGGCTTTCAGAAAGCCATTGCGTGTTATTACTGATTTTACTTTTTTTTATCATTTGGCTAGAAGCAAAACACTATGCCTATGTAGAAACATTTGGTCTATCTGAAGATTTAACCCGCATTTCATACATTGCATATATTACTTTTATCTTTGGATTCTTTGGACCTATTGTGTGGCTGGCTTTCTTATAAAAAAATTTGATGGTAAATTAAATATGAGCAATTTATGAGCTTAAATTGTAATAAATCGTAATAAAATGACTACAATCTATGGAGGTATTGTTCTAAACGGAGTGGAAACTCTCCGAAGAGAAATTGCTTCAATTCAAGAAATACTTGCTATGAAAAATGAACGTCTTCATGAGATGGAGTCGTTTCTTATTCGGCTTCAGGGAAGGCCCTCTTCAATCTCATATGAGCCTGAGGTTCTAGAGGCTTCTATTGATACAATTCCTGTAGTGGAGGAACCTATTGCTATAGTGAATTCTCCGCCAAAGGGAGACCCTATTCTTTCTAAGATGAAGGATAATGAGGTTCTTAAAATCTTCTATAAGGGTGAAGTCATCAGTACTGGAATTCTACATTTTGAAGCAAAGGAAAAGAAGGGATACTATGTCCTTGATAAAGATGATAAAAAGAAATACAATACTTTCAGTAAGTGGTCTCTTGCTAGAAAGAAGGAAAAATATCCCAAAGAATGGGCAGATAAGAAAACAGATGATGGAAAAAGATCGGTGAACTGCTTTCGGGATGGAAAGTGGATTAAGTTGGGTGATCTTTCTTAAGACTTAAACCTTTACAGCGTTAAAAAGAATATCATGCCTTCTCAGCCGGTTGGAAAGCCGCTTGTTGCCGAAAATGATAAGGAGCGTTGCTCTGCGACTACAAAGGAAATGACCCGCTGCCAGTTGGCTAAGACAGAGGCTCATTTTTGCTCTGTTCATGCGACTAAGGTAGTGAAGAAGGTGGTGGTTGCTCAGCCTGTAAGGAAGATGGTGACCCGCTCCGCTGCAAAGTAGATTTTGGTGGAGTTGAGGGATTATCAGCGCACTTCGCACATATATTTGTGAACATTAGTTCATTTATCTCTTCATCATCCAGACCCGTAATAGAAATTTGTTCTATAGGATTGGAACAATCCCTACAGAATGAATACACCGGAAGTTCTTCCTCTTCATCTTCATCCACTGCTTCATCATCTTCACTTCCTTCTGCCCAATAACAAGCATCACAAATTGGCGCAGTTGTTGTTTGTTCTTCGTCTTCCCAGCAGAAATTTGTACGATCTTCACTATAAGGGGGTAAATTAGGATTATATCCTGCGATTTCATTAAATTCTAATTCTACATGACAGAGATGACAACTCATTTTACTCTGCTACTATTTCTTCTTTTGAATTTAGGGGGTCAATTTTTTTTAAAAAATTTGAGGGCATGGGGTTGCAGGAAAAAAGCAGGGATGCCTCTTCAAGACGTACTTTCTTCATGGAATATTAATACAGAACGTATTGCGGATATTAATGATATTCGTATGCGATTCCTTCCTGTCGTAGCAGAGAAGAAACTTAAGGGAAATCTAATAGAGTTTGAAAATATTAGCGGTAATGAAAAATACAGAGTTAAGTATCGGTCTTTGATTAGCAAAGGTTCTAATGGAAGGATTTATGAGGGATATCGCTCTACAAATCGGGGCTCTGGTTATACGCCACTTGTTGTCAAGAAGATTAAATGTTGTCTAAATGCGCTGCGTGAATGTGCGGTTCAAGCAATGGTCTATGATTGTCTGCCTGATAACTGTCCACGAATTTATAATGTCTTTCGCTCAAAGAATAATCTATGGGTTTTCATGCAGGATCTCCGAATTTCTACTCCTAAAATACAGACGTCTCCTCTTGTCCGTTGGTTATACTGGATGTACACATCATTTAAAGGAAATAAGGCACTTGCTATTAAAGATATTATTGGACGTATATTCTCAATGTTAAACGACCTTCAGAAGAAACATGTGTTTAAACATGGAGATCTTCATGTTGGAAATATTTATATTCATAGTAGTTTGAATGAAATTAAAAATGTGTATTTGCTTGATTTTGGATATTCAATGATAAAAGATACTGGGTCGCATAGTTCTTCCCCTTATTGGCTAGAGTATAAAGATGGAGTTGATTGTGCTATCCTATTATGGTCGTTACATAAGATTTCAGAATTTTGCGATAGTGTTTCTTGGGAACTTCTTAATTGGGTTTCTCAGAAACTTATTCTAGCAGATGGATTTGATTTGAGTAAACTCAAAACATCCGCAGATCTTTATAAGAAGATTGATGCTCTTTCTGTTGAGGAACTTGCTCCTTTGCGAACTGAGACTATTTCTCGTGAATTCTTCTTTCTATAAATAAAAAATTGACTACTATTTTTTGCTGTTTAATCTGTACGTGTTGATAAGAATGAGTAATTTTCCCAAGTATTTTGCAATCTACCGTCCTGCGGAGAATGGTTATCAGGTCCTCTTTATGGATACGGGCAAGTTTCAGGTTTTGACGAGTAATGTTTCAGATGGCGTCTGGTATAATGTAGGCAAGAGCAAAGATTATCCGCAGGATGATTGCTTTCAGGTTGTGCGGCCTTCTGCCTCGGAAGGAAAGGAGGTTTATTATTGGTCAACAGGATTTGATCTTGTGCGAAATGTGCCAAAGTCATGGCCTAAGGGGCCGGTGGTTCGCTATCCCATCTTTCAGTTTCTAACACCTCCTGTGGGTCTCAGTCACACTGTCATTCCAGCAGTTGCTTCGGGGGAGATGGATACTAAGTGGGCCTCTGCGATGAAGGTAATTAGGGCGGCGGCTGTACTTGAATATCGGGAGTTCAAGGATATGCCTGGTCTATTGTATTCTTCTGTACCTCCTGTTGCTCCTGTACCTCCTGTTGCTCCTGTACCTCCTATGCCTCAGCTTGAGGATGACGGTGATTTTGCTGACGATGAGATGCCTCCGCTTGAGACAGGCACACCCGAGAAGATTCATTGGGCTTCTCTTGAACTTCTAATGGATGCCGCAAAGCGAATCTGGTGGCAGGGCTGGCGTGCGGACGGACCTTTTCGCAAGCGTGTACGGGTTCTTGATCTTGACATGCTAGAGCCTATGGAGTTCCTACACTATCTTCGTCTGGTTTCTTCAATAAATACGCGCGCTGCTACTTCCGGTAGTAAGCACATTGCGCTTAAGTTCACTTCTGAGGAGATGGAGAAGATGAAGACTGTAAACGCAGAGCCTGTAATTCGGGATGAGATTGTTGCCATCATGTCACAGTATCTAGTTTAAATTCTATACATCAAATAAAAAAAATTGACCTATTATTTTTTATGGATATACTTAAAGGTCAACGTAAGAAATAGGTAATCAACAATCTAAGATGTCGGCTTCTTCTGTAATTCCGAATGAGTTTCTGTGCCCTATCACGGGCGAAATTATGATGGACCCGGTCAATGTGTGTGCGGAGGGCCACATCTTTGAGCGGGCTGCCATCAATCAGTGGTCTGCCACCCGTAACAACTGTCCCACCTGCCGTACTCCTCTTGGTTCACACAGGCCCGAGCGCCATCTCAAGCAGGCTATTGCTGATTGGTTGATGGCACATCAGCAGGCTGGAGGAGGTGGCCGTATGACACCACCTTTCAAGGATGGTGCGGTCGCAGTGAAGGCTGAGACTTTTAGCGACGAGGGAAAGAGCTTTCTACATCTGACAGTGGAGACAGATCCTTCTGGTGGTAAGCAGGGCGGTGTCTTTATCATTGGTCTTGATAACTCAGGCTCAATGGCTGAGCTTGTTGATCCCGAGAACAAGGAGGTCTTTTACACACGGATGGATTTGGCTAAGCACACCATTAACTCTGTGGCAGCTTTGCTAGGACCTGAGGATTCTCTAGCACTTGTATCCTTTAGCACACAGGCCAAGATTGTTATGGATCCTACCATTATGGATGATAATGGTCGTGCTAAGCTAAAGACACTTCTTACTACTGTAAATGCGGATGCTTCCACCAACATTGATGATGCCATCCGCACCATGATGAGTATTGCTAATCGCCCCGAGATGAAGGATCGGGCTATCTTTGGTGCTCTTCTTACAGATGGAGAGGAGACTGTGATTCCTTCGCCCTCTGGTACAGTCAAGGCTCTTTCTCGTCTGAGTATGAAGAATCCTTGGATTCTCTCCACCTTTGGTTTTGGCTATCAGCTTAACAGCATTCTGCTGACACAGCTTGCCGAGATGCCTCTTTCTGGAGGTGGCTCATTCGGCTTTATTCCGGATCTGACAATGATTGGAACAGTCTTCATTAATTGGGTGGCTAATGCGATGGTTACTGGTACTCGGGATGCTGTCATTCACTACGCTGTAAATGGGGGATCTCAGGTTGGCATTCATACTGGTCCTCTTGCCATTGGCCAGCCCCGCGACTATCTCGTTCATATTCCTGCAGGTGCTTCTGTAAAAGTCTTTGCTGGAGGGGCTGAAGTTGTGCCTGTGGATTCTGCTAGTTCTGAGTATCCTCTGGCTCTGACAATGTATATTGCGACAATGGAGCAGGTTATTGCTATGTCTGAGGCTGGGCGAACTGATGGAGCATTTGTCCCTCTTTCACGGGTAGTTCAGCGGTTTGCTGATTCTATGGATCCCCGTGTTAAGGCTCTTCTGCTGGATATTGAGTCTGCTGATCCTTCGGAGGGCCAGATTGGTATGGCTCCACGTTACTGGGAGCGTTGGGGAGGCCACTACATGCGTTCCTACCGTCGCGCTCAGCAGATCCAGCGTCGCCTGAACTTCAAGGATCCCGGTTGTCTTATTTATGGCGGTGATGAGGCATCGCTCTTCGGACAGTGTGTTGCTAAGGGGGAGGAACTCTTCATGACGCTAGATCCACCGCAGCCAACGGGTTCTTCGCGGGGCTATGGTTCTTCTAGCAGTGCTGCTCCTGCCTATGATCCGGCCTATCTGTCTGCTTATCTCCGAACTAATTCGCAGGCGGCTCAGTCTGGCGGTTGCTTTCACGGGGAGAATAATGTCTTGATGGCAAATGGTAGCTTTAAGCAGATTCAAGCAATTATTCCTGGTGATGTGGTTTGGACAATTGAGGGCCCTGCTTCAGTGATTGCTCGGGTAACAATTGGTCATGGCGCAGCAACTTCTGTAATGATGAGCAAGGTAGGAGACTGCTTTCTGACTCCTTACCATCCTTATATGGAAGGTGCTGTTACTTGGGTGTATGGCGCAGATACAGTTGGGCAGCAGGCGTGTCCTGTAGGAACAGTCTACAATCTCCTGCTAGATAAGGGGCATGTGATTAATATTGGCGGTGCTACTGCGTGTACTCTAGCACATGGTCTCAAGGGTCCTGTTATTGAGCATCCCTTCTTTGGTACTCAAGCTGTTGTAGAGGATCTTAAGAAGTGTTCCGGTTGGTCTGTGGGTCTCCCCGTTTACAAGAATCTCCAAGTAAGGCGGGAGAACGGCGTTATTGTGGAGTGGTTTGATGCTCCGTAAAAAGTAGGGGGATGTCCAAGGAACTATCCAAACATAAAAAATATAAATCAATGTATGGCCAGAATGAACTTTTCTGGGGTTTAGGTATTGAAGAAGAAACTTATTTTACAATTTAATAAATTAATTTTTGTTTCTACTCCGCTTATTCGGGACCAACATACTGAGGAACGTTACTCTGTAAATTATTATTTGTCATATAAACTAGACTATAAAAAAGCATTTGAAAAGGTATTTCCTGATGCGTCTGGTTTTGTAGGAATGCCTCTTTTTATTAATTCTCATTCAATGAGCAAATTAAATACAGATGGCATTCATGAGACAACTTATGAGAAAGTTCCTAAGCCTAATCCGAAATTTAAAGGAAAAACCTTTTTTGCTGAACTTCAAGAATATTGCTCTGAAATATTTCTTGATGAATATGAAAAGAATTTTACTTTTGACGGGGATTCCATTGAATTTATGACATTGGGGTTTTATAAAACAACGGCTAAATCTGTTATTGAAGAGCTTGTCTCATATAAAAAGAAATTCCTTCAGAAAATTAATGCCTTTTTAGTGTTGAAAAAGCGATGGAAGGATAAAGGATTATTAGAATATCCTCAGCGGAATCCTGGCTGGGCTGTTTATTTTAGTAATCCACGGAATATTGCCATGTTCAATAATGGAACGTATCATATTAATATAACACTTCCTTCTCTGCTAGGAGCAAAGGATGCCGGGTCGGATACTCCACCGCCACTTTTACATCCCGAGATTTTTAGACAGCAGCACAAACAAGCGATTTTATTATATCAATGGATGGAACCTCTTCTTATTGCTGTCTATGGATCACCCGACCCTTTCTCAGCGTACTTTCCCGATTTTGCGAAAGGATCACAGCGATGTGCGATAAGCCGATATATTGGCATTGGAACATATGATACTGAAATGATGCGTGAAGGTAAGGTTTTAACTCTTGAAATTGAAAAAATACGTGCGTCTGAAACTCCCTATTGGTGGTATCGGCGATTTCATGAAACATCTGCCTATAGAGGATTAGATAAGATAGGGCTTGATATTAATTATAAGAAACACTATAATCACGGAATTGAATTGCGTTTCTTTGACTGGTTTAGTGAAGATAAACTAGAAGAATTGATAAAATTCTTGGTATGTCTAGCAGATTGTGCTCTTACACGAGGAGAATCGGATGTTCCAGCAATGAGTGAAACGTGGAATGATTTAGTGTTAGGTGTTTTTAAAGATGGGGCTGAATTCATAATGACAGATGAAATGACCGCAATGTATGAAAAAATTCTTGGAATTCAACTACCGGAGGTTGTATCTGTTTCTGCTGGATTTATGCTTATTTCTAAAGAGATTATCCAGTTTTATCGTGGAGGAGTCTGTTCTAAAGCAATGCTACAGGCATAGTATAATCGCCCTGGATTCTTCCTTGGCGTAGATAACATGGGTCAAGAGCATCAATCGCCGGCTTATCTTCATTGCTTGTTAAGATAATAATAACATGCTTATACATAATTAGGTCATCAAAGAACGTATTATATGTTGACTTATTATTAATTTGTGTTGTAATATTCTTATGTTTCTGAACTAGTCCTTCATTAATTTTACGGATAAGAGTGTTGATTTCTTCCAAAACAATAACTGTCGGTGATTCTTCACAGGGGTCTGAGTCTCGGAGAAGAAGATGTAGGGTATCTCCGGGGTCGGTAGGATTGAATGTGTGACAGAATGTCCCCTTCAACTGCTTGGCTACCAGCAGGCCAATTGTGCTCTTACCTGCTCCTGAAATACCATGGATGAAGAAGACTCCGCGTTTTGTTTCACTGTACTTCTGGCAAATATCTTTTACGATTTCTTTCTGCTGGCCCTTCGGCTCTAGACCTTGAACATCAAGGCGTAGAGCTGAATAATAAAGATTTGTATATTCTCCAATACGACTGTAAATCTGAAGAGGACGTACTTCTTCCGCCGCAAATTCCGTAGATTCCAGTGATTCTGCGGGTTTTGAGGATACGAAAGCGGAAGCAATTTTCTCGGATTCAA
>Ga0209829_10002192_pt1 | contig 15055 bp, 19 predicted proteins | sample C_140205_EF_Meta_FD_187311 | JGI IMG/M metagenome (GOLD analysis project Ga0209829, IMG submission 187311) | Freshwater microbial communities from Lake Croche, Canada to study carbon cycling - C_140205_EF_MetaG (SPAdes) (version 2) | ecosystem: Environmental > Aquatic > Freshwater > Lake...
CGCTTACACTTGCACTTCCGACGCGGGGTGGAGCAGCTCGGTAGCTCGCTGGGCTCATAACCCAGAGGTCGTAGGTTCAAATCCTGCCCCCGCTACCAATGTAGGTAAAGGTAAAGAGGCGCCTTAACGGGCGCCTTTTTTGCTCTTCTTAGACTCTAGCCATTGAACCAGCGCGAAGGCTGACATCACAGCAAGAATGACTGCAAAGCCAATATACGTTGATGTTGGAACCTGCTTGGAGCTATAAATAATATAAATATCAGGTGCGTAGAACGCTGGGATTGTCGCAAGCCCCCACCATATTGCTCGAACTTTATTCTTATCAATGTAGGCAAGTAGTGATTGCGCTGAAGCATGTGCGTAGATAAAAGATGATAGAAAATCACTAGCAAAGTAGATCGTCGGATTGAGTCCGTACTTATGGAATACGCGCGCAATAATGATCGAGCGAATAATGGACCAGGCAAGAACTAGCGCAAACCAGATCTTGACACCCTTTCGGCGAGCTTCGATATCTTCCAGAAAGCGGAGGATTTTTCGGATGTCCATGCGGTAATGGTAGGTCTGAACCGATTTTAAAGATATTCTAAAAGTATGCCAACGCCAGCAAAATTCGGTAAGCGTGCTGGATATGCACTCCATGTAATGACGGCAAGTGGCGCTGTTGCTGGGCTCTTAGCGCTACAAGCAATTATTGATAACAATATTCGCGCCGCTCTGCTGTGGTTAATTGTCTGCCAGGTGCTCGATGGACTCGATGGACCGATTGCTCGCAAGATTGATGTGGTGCTGCATGCCCCTCGAGTAGATGGATTTATCTTAGATCTCATTGTTGATTACCTCACCTGCGTCGTTGTTCCAGTCGCACTCTTGATTCGTTTGGAACTTCTACCTCATGAATTTCAAACTATCATCGCCGGCTTAGTCTTACTTATCTCAGCACTATGGTTCGCGCGTAGCGATATAGAGACTGAAGATCATTGGTTTAATGGTTTTCCCGCAGTCTGGAACTTGGCAGTTCCAACATATCTGGTTCTTGATCTTTCGAAGAATACTGTTGCGGTGGTAACGATGGTGCTCTGTTTCTCTCAGCTCACAACGCTGAAGATCCCACACATTATCCGCGCCGAATCCTTCCGCTATCTCACTCTTCCTTTCGGAGCTCTCTATATCGGCAATCTCTTCTATCTTTCATGGAGCTACTCCAATACGACAGGGATACATCACCAGCGGATTTCAACGACCATTATGAGTATCTTCCCGATCTATATCGCAGTTCTATCTATCTGGAGAACTTCTAAACCAGAGATGGATGAAGAGTTACTTAATTCGTAAGGAATTCGTCACAACAAAGAGGCTACTGAGCGCCATTGCACCTGCTGCATACATTGGGGATGCCAGGCCCATTGCTGCGATGGGAATTCCAATTGCGTTGTAGGCAAATGCCCATCCAAGATTTACCTTAATTGTTCGCAGCGTACGTCGCGAAAGATCAAGTGCATCAATGGTGCTCATTAGTTCAGGGCGCATGATCGTAATATCTGCAGTTGCTATTGCGGTATCTGTTCCAGTACCCATGGCAATACTGAGATTGGCTTGCGCAAGAGCTGCTGCATCGTTGATGCCATCGCCAATCATCAATACATGGCGTCCTTCTGATTGAAGCTGAGTGATCTTCTTTAATTTATCTTCAGGCATGGCAGATGCAATGATGTTGGCAGGGGCTATTCCTACGAGTGCGCCAACTTTTTCTGCACTCTCTGCTGTGTCACCAGTAAGTAACCAGGTCTGGATTCCACGAGCGTTAAGCGCTGTAATGGTTGCAGCAGCATCAGCCTTAATCACATCACCTGCTGCAAAGACTGCGATGGCGACTCCATCCCAGGCAAGAACTGCGACTGCATAGGATTTTCTCTCTGCATCTGCAATGGCGTTGAGGATTTGCGAATCAAAGGGAACACAGCTGTGAGCCACAGATGCCGGTGTTCCAATAATGACAACGGGGGATTTATCTCCAATAGAGATACGCCCTGCAACTCCGACGCCAGGTGTTTGCGTAAATTCAGTGACAGGTAATTGCACTGCGCTCTGCGAGATGCAATATGCACCAATTGCTTGCGCAACCGGGTGATCGCTCTGACTTTCTAGCGCAAGGGCAGACGAGAGCACGTTTCTTTCAGTAAGAATGGCTGAGAATGATTGCCCCAGAACCTGATGAGCAGATGCAGGGATTGATACGGCTTGAATCTTCATCGCACCATCTGTCAGAGTGCCAGTCTTATCAAGAACTACAACATCAATCTCGCGTGATGCTTCAAGAACGCGCGGATGGCGAATTACAATGCCGCGAAGTGCGCCTCTACCTGATGCGACAAGAAGAGCCACAGGTGTTGCCAGCCCCAGTGCACAGGGACAGGCGATAACAAGAACAGTAATTGCAGTGGAGATGGAGTACGACAATGATTTACCGCCGAAGTAATACCAACCTTCAAAGGTTGCTATAGCTAAGACCGTGACAACTGGTACAAAGATGGATGCGACCTTATCTGCCAGTGCCTGAATAGGCGCTTTACCGCCCTGCGCAGTAACCACCATCGCAGTGATCCGTGCTAGTTCAGTATCGCTACCCACTCGCGTTGCGCGAACAATAATGCGACCGTTTCCATTGAGCGCAGAACCGATAACGCTCATTCCGGGTGTAATTGAGATGGGTGTTGATTCACCAGTAATCATCGAGTTATCTACAAAACTCTGACCTGAAATAACGATTCCGTCAGTTGCAATCCGGCTACCTGGTTTTACAACGAATTCGTCACCAACAACGAGATGTGAGATGGGAATGAGAACTTCCTGGCCATTACGCAGTACGGCAACCTCCTTCTCACCTAAGGCAAGCAAGGTTGATAGTGCGCTACTTGCACTTCGCTTGGCTCGGGTTTCCAGAAATCGACCGAGGATGACAAAGAGAAGTACACCTGCAGCAACTTCGGTATAGGCATCGCCTTTACCCACATATGTTGCATAGATGGACCAGATGTAGGCGCTGAGTGAACCGAGAGATACCAGGGTATCCATGGTTGGGTGCAGAATATTTCGAGCGGCGGCGCGATGTATAGGAAATGCAACGATCAGGATTAATGGCGCGCTGATTGCAAGTGCGAGCCACGATGCAAAGAGATGGTCTGCATGCGGAGGTAGCGCAATTCCGTAACTGTTAAAGCGTGCGATCAAGTAGTCATTGATGGGTTGATGCCATCTCATGACCATCGAGATAAGAATGGTGGGAACTGCAAAGATAGTTGCAAAGGTGAGTGCTCCTGCTGCTCCTTTGCGGTGTAGTGCAGGATCTGCTTGATCTGAGAGCAGAGCTGCTCCGTATCCCGTGGATTTGATCTTCTTAATAATTGTCGCAGCGTCAATTTCAGCAGGTGCCAGAACATGCAAGGTTTCAGATGCGAAGTTAACGGAGGCAGATACTCCGTCAATTTCATTGACGGCACGTTCAATTGTGTTGACACATGATGAGCAGGTCATTCCAGTAAGTGAATATGTTTGGGTAACGAGAGTCTGCTCCATTATTAACGCTCTATCTTTAGCGAAGCAACGACGTAATCGTGTAGCGCCATATTGGTGGAGAGCCCATTACCGCCATGTGGCCCATCGACGCCATCAACGTTGGTAAATCGACCGCCGGCTTCGCGCACAATGATGTCGAGCGCTGCCATATCCCACAGAGCAAGCGTTGGTTCGACTGCAATATCTACAGCACCTTCTGCCACCAACATATGCGACCAGAAATCTCCATGTGCACGTGTGCGCCATGCCTTATCCATGAGTGTGCGAAATGGCTGCAACCGTTCGCCCCACCCAAGGAAATCAGAGTGCGATATCGAGGCATCTTCAATCTTTGCAACTTCTGAGACGGTTATACGTTGTGGAATCCCATCGTTGACGATTACGTGTGCACCGCCGCCTTCATAGGCATACCATCGTCGAAAGAGTGCGGGTGCGCTTACGACACCAACGATAACTTTTTCAGAGCCATCAGCGCTGCGTTCAATGAGACCGATAAGAGTTGCCCACGTAGGAACACCGCGGAGAAAATTCTTGGTGCCATCAATTGGGTCGATGACCCAGTAGCGATCTTTATCAACGCCTTCTTGCCCAAACTCTTCTCCCACAATTCCATCATCGGGTCTATGCGCATGCAAGAGCGCGCGGATGGCATCTTCGGCAGATTTATCAGCATCTGTGACAGGTGTGTTATCTGGCTTCGTTGTCACAGAGAGATCGATTGCTTGGTAGCGCGAAAGAGTGATGGCATCAGCTGCATCAGCTAAGCGATGGGCGAGCGCGAGATCCTCGCCGCGACGAATACTCATAGAAAGAGTCTAACGCTCCTCATCAGTTGCCTTCACTTCTAATAGCGATTGCAAACTTGTGACTCTGGTTAATCTTTCGACCTTGAGGGATGAGTCAGATTCAATCCACGCATTGAGCGCACAGCCGGATTCATGGTGAGAACAATTGGGCATACAGGTTTGAATGACTTGGTAGATATCAGGAAAAGATTCGATGACGCGGTCTCTGTTCAGATGGGAAAGACCAAATGCGCGAATACCAGGAGTATCGATAATCCAGCCACCGTTGATAAGCGGCAAGGCAATCGCGCTAGAAGATGTGTGACGACCTCGACCGGTGACGTCATTGACGACACCTGTCATGCGATCTGCATCAGGAACTAAATCATTGATAAGAGTGGATTTACCCACACCTGAGTGTCCGACCAAAACTGAAATTTTGTCATCAAGAACTGCCAGGATTGTTTCTACATCCTTTGTGCGTGCTTCACTCTTTGATGAGGTTGCAATGATGTCAACGCCCAGTGCTTCGTACTCTTTGATGAAATCTGGAATCGGAGATACATCTACCTTTGTGACGACAATGATGGGCTTAATAGATTCATGAAATGCGCTGACCAAGAAACGATCAATCAGCCCGCGACGCGGTTCAGGATTAGCTGATGCCACAACAATGAGTAGTTGATCAATATTGGCGACAATCGTGCGTTCAACTCGCGCGGCATCATCGACAGTTCGACTGAGAGAATTTGTGCGTTCATTGACTGTGACAATGCGCGCAAGGGATCCTTCAGTACCCGTGACATCTCCAACAATTTCTACCAGGTCGCCAACGACGACGGATTTTGGTCCCAGTTCGCGCGCCTTCATTGCAGTAATAACTAGGCCATCATCAGTCACGCAGGTAGTGCGACCGCGATCTACCGTTGTAACAAAGGCGGTAATCGAGTCAGAGTGTGAAGGTCGATCTTTGGTACGTCTGCGAGTGGTGCGAGATGGTCGGATGCGAGCATCCGATTCGTCATATTCGCGTGGACTCATAGAACCAAACTATTCCAGAGACCCGGAAAATCAGGCAGGGTCTTACGTGTTGTTGCAACATTTTCAATTGCGATATCCGTAGTAACTAAGCCAATAACGGCGCCAGCTGTTGCTAGGCGGTGATCTTCATAGGTATGAAAGGTGCCACCATGAAGAGGTGCCGGAGTGATGTGGAGTGCAGTCTCATCCTCTACAACACTTCCACCTAGCGCGTTGATTTCACGAGTGAGTGCGGCCAGTCGATCAGTTTCATGTAACCGTAAATGGCCAATACCGCGCAGATGAGATGGCGAATCCGCTAGGGCTGCTAGAGCTGCAATAGATGGAGTTAACTCACCAACATCGTGGAGATCGATATCAATACCATGAATGGAATCTGCGCCCGTAAGTGTGAGCCCACCATCGCTAAATTCAACTGTTGCACCCATCTGAGAAAAGATGTGACGAAGTTGATCACCAGGTTGTGTTGTCTTGGTGGGCCAATCAGCAATGGTGATGCTGCCACCGCAGACCATGGCAATCGAAAGAAATGGTGCAGCGTTAGAGAGATCAGGTTCAATCATCAGATCTTGTCCGTGAAGTAATCCAGGCGCAACGCTCCAGCTTTCGTTCTTCTTATCGACATGAACTGTTGCGCCAAAATCGCGGAGCATCTGCACAGTCATATCAATATGCGGCATGGACGGTAGTGCGCTGCCTCGATGGTGAACAGTGATTCCGTTCTGCATGCGAGGTCCAATTAATAAAAGTGCAGATAAGAACTGGCTGGACGCACTGGCATCAATTGTGAGTTCGCCACCTGGAATTGCACCATTGGCTTTGATTACCAACGGCAATGAGTAACGGCCACCGTGATCAATTTCAACGCCAAGTTCTTCCAGCGCTTTAATCACTGGGCCAAGTGGGCGTTCGTAGGAACGAGGATCTCCATCGAATGAGATATCTCCGCGAGCAAGGGATGCAAGTGGTGGAAGAAAGCGCATCACTGTTCCGGCATTGCCAACATCGATTGTTGCGGGCCCTGTAAGTGATTGCGGTGTAACAACCCAAGCATCGTCGCTGCCAGAGATCTTTACGCCCATCGCTTGTAAGCCGGCTGACATTAATTCAGAGTCACGCGAGATCAGAGGGCGATGCAGCGTGGATGGAGAATCTGCAAGGGATGCAAGTATGAGAGCTCTATTCGTTACAGATTTTGATCCAGGAATGAGAACACGAGAATGCACTGGCTTACGTCCGCGCACAGGTGCGGGCCAGAGATCGTGTGCATCAGTCATGAGTGAAGTCTAACGGCTCAAGCACCGCATAGGATTGGCAATATGTGCGGTAGATATGCGCAAACACTTGGCGCAGAAGAACTCGTTGAGTCATTTGATTTGGCGGGTTCAACTCTCGATCAATCGCTGCCCCTGAATTGGAATATCGCACCAACGAATGACATTTACATTATTCGTAATGAATCCGATTCACGCATTTTAGATTCGGCATCATGGGGGATTATTGCTCCGTGGCAGAAGTCTCTGACAGATGCGCGTGCTTCACAGTCACATGCAATCAATGCGCGCAGTGAATCTATCCATGAGAAGCCAACCTTTCGCCATGCCTTTAGAACGTCGCGTTGTCTCATTCCGGCAACGGGATATTACGAGTGGGCAACATCGCTGGGAAAATTTCCGCCTAAGCAACCGTTCTATATTCACAGCAGTGATGGTCGCGAACTTTCTATCGCAGGTATTTGGAGTTCATGGCAGAGTGAGAGCGGTCAAGTTATTCAGAGCGCTGCCATCATTACTCGCGAAGCAGTGGGAGAGCTAGCAACAATTCATAGTCGTATGCCAGTCTTTATGCCGATTGCGCGATGGAGCGATTGGCTAGATCCGAAATCGCGCGATATCAATCGCCTCATAAAGATGATGGATATCCCTGAACCGGATGCGAACCTCACGGCGCAGCCTGTTTCGTCGAGAGTTAACCTCGTTGCTAACAACGGCCCTGAATTAATTATTCCCATTGAACTCGGAGCTCCAGAGACTCTCTTTTGATATAACCTAGGCGTAATGACATCGAAAGATTTAGTTCTTGAGAGCGCTGCCGATCGCACCACTCGGTTCGAGCGCGATGCTCTTGTGTTCACAAATCAGTTATATGCAGCAGCGCTTCGCTATACAAAAAATCCTGAGGATGCGCGCGACCTTGTTCAAGATACTTATCTCAAAGCATTTGCCTCTTTTCACCAATTTGAAGAAGGTACAAACCTGCGTGCCTGGCTCTATCGAGTACTGACAACTACATTTATCAATACCTATCGCAAAGGTCAGCGCCAACCTCAGATTGCACATAATGAACTAGAAGATTGGCAAGTAGCAGAATCACAATCACACACAAGTGATCAAGGAAAGTCTGCAGAACAAGAAGCTCTTGAGAATTTGCCTGATAGCGATATCAAACGAGCGCTACAAGAGATTCCAGAAGATTTTCGTATCGTTGTATATCTTGCAGATGTCGAAGGCTTTTCCTATAAAGAGATTGCCGAAATTGTGGGCGCCCCAGCGGGGACTGTGATGTCTCGACTTCATCGCGGACGTAAACAACTTCGCACCAAACTTGCTAGCTATGCCAAGGAGCTTGGTTACAACACCGATGCCCCCACCCCAAAGAGCACACAGAAGGGGGATGAAGAATGAGTTTCCTAGAGATTCAATGCGGTGATGTTCTTGCATCTGTCGTCTTCATCATCGAAGGCGAGTTCCAAGAGATTGCTCAAGCAGATGCCATTCAATCCCACATCGTTACCTGCGGCCCATGTGCTGCCGAGATCGAACATGAGAAGTTGATGCACCAGATGTTGCAAGATGTCCTCAAGCGTTCGTGCGATGAGCAGGCACCGGAAGAGCTCCACGAAAGTATCCATCGCCAACTTCGCGAACAGATGGCTGGTGTGGGTTCAACGGAAGTCGTTACTCAATTCAGCATGACCGAAATCTCCATCGAGATTGATGAGTTTGGAAATGTCGAACATCGTGAAATCCAGATCGAACAGACGCATATCCAGCACTTTATCGACGACGAGGACTAACCTCTTAAGCATGAAACCGGCAGAAGAAGTCCTGGGAGCAGTTGGCTTCTCAGTAATGACTGCTCGCCCCGGCGATACTTGCGTCACCATGGGTGTATCTGATTTACCTGTAGTTGCACCTTCACATTACTTAACGTTGATGGAGAATGCCTGCGTTGCAGCGCTCTCTGAGTATCTTGAATCTGGAGAGACAACATTCTTAACACACTCTTCTTTGCAGATTATGGGATCTGCGACTGCAGGTTCTGAACTTCGTGCAAATGCGCGAGTTACCAATATTGCAGGTCGCGAATTAACCTTTGAGTGCGAGGTCTACGATGGCGAACGCCAGTGCGCACAGGCTGAAATAAAGAGAGCGACTGTCGAGCGATTATCTTTCCTCGCTCGCACAGCCGCTCAATCACTTATTAGTTAAGCCTTTTTGGTCTCCCAGAAGATTGCTGCAATCTCATCGATCTTTGCAATCAAGGTATCTGCAACTGCAACATCTTGAGTTCCCTTTGTACCGGCAGCACCGGCAAGCTTTGTCGCCTCGTTGAAGAGTGAGTGCAACTGTGGGTACTTCTCAAAGTGTGGTGCCTTGAAGTAATCAGTCCAGAGAACCCAGAGGTGCTCTTTGACTTGATGTGAACGCTCTTCTTTGATGGCAACTGAGCGGGAACGGAAATCTGCATCTGTATTACCTGCGTACTTCTCCATGCAGGCCTTCACAGAGAGCGCCTCAATCTTTGCTTGCGCTGGATCGTAGACACCGCATGGAAGATCGCAATGTGCGTGAACTGTAATTTTAGGTGTAAGTATGTTTCTCATAAGCACGAGAGTACTGCAGGGCTGAATAGAATTCGACTCATGGCAAAGTACGCATCAATGGTCATCGAAGGCGATTCGATGGAGCCTACCTACAGCGCAGGAGATTGGCTGATGGGCAGGTGGGCCAATTACAAGCTCACTGGCTGGAACAAGGTCAACGTCGGTGATGTTGTCGTCATCGAGCGCGATGAACAACCGGGGATCTTCTACGTCAAGCGCATCACAGAGTTACGTGCAGGCGGAACAGAAAGTGCGGCAATCTATCTACGAAGTGATAACGATGCCGGCACAGATTCGCGCCAATGGGGTTGGTTAGCTATTTCGTGTGTGCGTGCAAAAATCCAATTTAGAATGAAACGTGGTTAACGCTTACGCGGTGTAAACCAGGTTCCAACAGCAGCAAGTCTGCTCACAGCAGGTCCTAATAATCTATTGATAAAACGGGCGCGACGAAAATCGTGAATCGGCCAACCTTCAGCCATCGCTCGAATACGAAGAATTGCATCTGGATTAATCGCACATGGGTGGCCAACTGCTTGAAGTAGCGGAACGTCATTGTGGCTATCTGAATATGAGTAACAATTCTCTAAATCAAATCCATGTGTGCGAGCTAGTTCTTGAATTGCAATAGCTTTCTCGCTTCCGTGCAATAACTTGCCATCGAGTGCGCCCGTGTAAATGCCATCTTTAATCACAGCCTTACTGCCGAGTGCGCCCGTGAGTCCAAGTCGCTGCGCAATAATGTCAGCCATATCTTGCGGGGCTGCAGTCACAAGCCACACTTCTTCACCTTGATCTAAATGTGATTTTGCAATTTCGAAAGTTCCTTGCCATAACTTGGGAGAGACGAATTCATCATAAATTTCTTCTCCAACTTTTTTAATATCATCGACTGCGTGTCCGCCGATAAAATCAGTTGCAGCGTTCTGATACTTCTCAATCACTTCTTTATTTTCAGTGCCAGTCATTCTGAATCTGATATTGGCCACAACAAAGCGTGAGATATCTGCCTTGGTGAAGAACCCGCGCTGGTACATGCCTCTTCCGAGAAAGTAGAGAGTCGACCCACGGACCAGGGTGTTATCTACATCGAAAAAGGCAGCTCGCTTAGCCGTGAGTGCCATGTCACTACCCTATAGATAAGGGCGCTATTTCAACGCTTTATGCTTAGCGCTATGACTTCAACTGTCCACGTTGTGCGCCACGGTGAGGTAGAAAATCCCAACAAGATTCTCTACGGTCGCCAAACTGGATGGCGCTTGTCTCAGCGCGGACAAGAGATGGCAGAAGTTATTGGAGATTGGTCGAAGAGTCTGGATCTCGGCGCGCTACATGTGTCACCACTGCAACGTGCGCAAGAGACTGCGGCTCCTATAGCGCGTGCACACTCACTTGATATTCATACTGATGAGCGATTAATTGAAGCCGCCAATGTCTTTGAAGGAAAATCTTTCGAACTCGGTAGCGGAGTTCTTAAGCACCCGAAATCATGGCGCCATTTGTACAACCCATGGAAGCCATCGTGGGGTGAACCATACGAAGAACAAATTTCACGAATGCTCGCAGCCATCTTCGATGCCAATAAGGCAGCACAAGGCAAAGACGCGATTGTGGTCTCCCACCAACTTCCGATTTGGATTCTGCGCAGCGCTATCGAAGGACGCAGGCTTCTGCATGATCCACGTAAACGTGAATGCACCTTAGCCTCGGTTACCAGCGTTCACTTCGATGACGATGGAATGATTACTGGCACCAGCTACTCCGAACCCGCCAAACATCTGCTTGCACCCAAGTAATATGACGAAAATTGCCCTGATACTTGCATCCGTCTTACTTCTTTCTGGCTGTAGTAATGGGGGAGATTCCAAAGCGCAAGAGAGCTTTATCGCCGGAAGTGGGGCTGTCACAAAGATTAAGCAATCAGATCGCATTGCAGCTCCCACCATTTCAGGAATGACTCTCAACGGCACTCAATTCACACTTGCCCAAGGCACAGTCGCAGTAGTCAATGTCTGGGCATCCTGGTGTTCGCCGTGCAGAGCGGAAGAGCCAACTCTGTCAGCTCTCTCGGAGAAATATAAGCAAGTGCAGTTTGTTGGAATCTTAACCCGCGATAACCCAGTCAATGCCGAAGCATTTACCCGTACCCGTAAAACCCCTTATCCCACACTGATAGATGACTCAATTCTGATTGGTTTTAGAAAGTCATTACCGGCCAATGCAATTCCGACAACTGTCGTTCTCGATAAGAACGGCAAAGTGGCGGCGCGTATTTCAGGTTCTGTCACAGTTGCATCCTTAAGCCAACTCATTGATGAGGTGAGCGGCGAATGACAAACTTTGTTGTGAATCACATCATGGGTGGTTTTTTACTGACAGCTTTTCCTATAGCACTCCTTGCAGGGTTGATCTCATTTCTCTCTCCCTGCGTTCTGCCACTTGTGCCCGGCTATCTCTCTTTCGCCGCAGGCTTTTCCCAAGCGCGTGGCAAAGTCTTTTTAGGTTCGGCGCTCTTCGTTGCCGGCTTTAGCGCACTCTTTCTTTCATACGGTGCACTCTTTGGCGCACTCGGTGCGCGAATTTCAGTACATGAAGCAACCATTACTCGCGTCATGGGGCTGCTGACAATTCTTATGGGAGTTATCTTTCTTGGTGCATTTCCGATGATGCCGACCTTGCGCCCGAAGATTTCAACAACAGGTGGGCTCGTTGGTGCACCAATCCTCGGTTTCCTCTTCGGGGTTGGTTGGACACCATGTATTGGTCCAGCGCTAGCAAGTGTTGAGGCACTGGCCTTTCAACAATCGAGCGCACTGCGCGGTGCCATACTTTCTCTCGGTTACTGCATCGGACTCGGCTTACCTTTTATCGCAACTGGGCTCTTCTTAGATAAATCAGAATCTCTTCGTAAAGTGATGGTCAAGAACGGTGGAAAGATTTCAAAAGTTGGTGGCGCACTTCTTATTATGATTGGCCTCCTTCAACTTACGGGCTTGTGGACCAACCTCATGATTGAGATACGCAATCTCATCTCTAACTTTGCGCCGGTGATCTGATGAGCCAGCAAACAGAGATTCCAGAGCTAGGCTTCTTGGGGCTTGCCCGATTTGCCTGGCGCCAATTAACAAGTATGCGCACAGCGCTGATTCTCTTAATGTTGATGGGCGTTGCGGCAATTCCAGGTTCGCTGATTCCGCAACGCATCACCAACCCCATGGCTGTGCGTGATTTCATTACTCAAAGCCCAGCGCTCTCTCTTTGGTATGACCGCTTCTCACTCTTTGATGTCTATGGTTCTCCATGGTTTAGCGCCATCTATATCTTGCTCTTCATCTCACTTATTGGTTGCGTACTTCCGCGCAGCATTGAACATTTCTCGGCCATGCGAGCACAACCACCTGCAACGCCTAAGAATCTTGTGCGCTTAGAGGAATATCAAAAGTTTTCAACTGATGCGCAGGCACTCGACCGTGCAACTGCATGGTTTACCAAGAATAGATTTAGAGTTCTCAACGAAGGTCAATCACTGTCGGCGGAAAAAGGTTATCTGCGCGAGACGGGCAACCTTCTCTTTCACCTATCGCTCATTCTCGCTCTTATCGGTGTCAGCTTTGGATCTCTCTTTAGTATGAAGGGTGAGGCAATCGTTAATGTCGGAGAGAGATTTATCAATATTCCAACTTCCTACGACACTCTCTCCTTTGGAAAACTTATGGGAGATAATTCACTTACCCCTTTCCAAATCCGTGTGGATAAATTTGTAGCGCAGTACGACCCGGCAACCAATGCACCTAAGGACTACACCGCATCGGTAACGGTCACAAATAACGGCGTCACACGTAAAGAGATTATCAAAGTTAATGAGCCGCTCACATTTGGTAATACCCGCGTCTACTTGCAGGCAAATGGTTATAGCCCAGTCGTTACAGTGCGAGATTCCAAAGGCGATGTCGCATTCCAAGGACCTGTTCCATTCTTGCCACAAGATGGAAACTTGCGCTCGATTGGTGCAATCAAAGTTCCTGATGCAAATCCGCAAATTGGTTTTGTTGGGTCCTTTGTTCCAACAAATTCGCGCACCGCTGGGCTTGGTGCAACATCGTTATTTCCTGAGCTCTTAGATCCCAAACTTCTCTTCTCAGTATGGAAGGGCAATCTCGGTCTCGATTCAGGCGTTCCGCAATCGGTGTACAGACTTGATACAACAAAGCTGACAAAAGTTGGCTTAGGGTCGGTAAAACCTGGTGAAACATTTACCTATCCTGAGGGCTCCATCACATTAGAGACCGTTGTTCCGTGGATCAACCTGCAGGTAGTTGAAGATCCCGGAAAGAAGTATGCGCTAGTCGGCGGTATTCTTGCGGTCTTAGGACTTATCACTTCACTCTATGGACGACGTCGTCGCATCTGGATTCGCGTTACATCAGATGGAGTAGAAGTTGCGGGACTTGCAAAGAATGGGGCCCCAGGCCTTGAAGCAGAAGTCAAAGATTTTGTCAGAGCGGTAAAGGGAGAGAAGTAATGCAGACAACGTGGGCATATACATCGAATTACTTCGTGTATTCAGCGATGGCTCTCTTTACGATTTCATTTATCGCCCATGCCTTTGAGACAGCCTTTGCAGTACGTGCTCCTGAAGTGGCAGATGCGACGCAAGGTAACTTGCTCGTCAAGACCCTTGATTACAAGCGCACTGAAAAGACAGCGCGTATTGCAACGGCAATGATGGCGCTCGGCTTCTTACTTCTGCTTGCAGGTATTATCTGCCGCGGAATTTCTGCAAAGCACGTCCCATGGGGAAATATGTATGAGTTCTCTATTACTGGAGCACTTGCCTTTACTGGTGCATACCTTGCCGCCCTTCGCAAATATGACTTGCGCTGGCTCGGTCTCTTCGTCTCCATATCTGTCTTGCTTACACTTGGTACCGCTATCACTTTGTTGTATCGCAATAGTGCACCGTTAGTTCCTGCACTGAAATCAACCTGGCTGGTTATTCACGTAATCTCCGCAATTATTTCTGGTGGCGTATTTCTCTTGGCCAATGTTGTGGCAGCTGCCTATCTCTATCTCGATAGAGTCGAAAGCCGCGGACCTCGTCCACTCTGGTTGCAACGAGTTCCATCTCTTGAAGTACTTGATCAACTTTCTTATCGCCTCGTTGCATTCGTCTTCCCACTCTGGACCTTTGCAGTTATTGCAGGTGCCATCTGGGCCGAGAGCGCATGGGGTAGTTATTGGGGTTGGGATCCAAAAGAGACCTGGGCATTTATCACCTGGGTTGCCTACGCCGCCTACCTTCATGCGCGTGTAACAGTGGGTTGGCGCGGACGCAGAGCTGCGTGGTTATGTATCTTCGCAGGATCTACATTCTTATTTAACTATGTATACGTCAATGTCTGGGGTACAGGAAAACATACCTACTCTGGTTTATAAATCAGATACTGCGTAAGAAATCTGGATCATCATCGGGTGGAAGCACGCGCTTCTTCAGCTTGGGTCCGCTGCCACCCTTACGTGGTTTGCGTCCTAGAACAAGAAATCCAATTGCACCGAGAGAACCTGTAAAGAAGATCAGGAGTAGCCAGCCCCACTTAGGCAATTTTTGAATTTCATAATCTTCGCGCCGCGCACAATCAATAAATGAGTAGAGCACGAGAGCAAGTGAGATAAGTAAAAGCAGTCCTTCAAACTTAATCATGGGTTGATTCTACGTCCTTTACAGTGCAAGCCCGATAGCGAAAGTAAGCGCAAAGATCAGCTGCAA
>Ga0209829_10002193_pt1 | contig 15049 bp, 10 predicted proteins | sample C_140205_EF_Meta_FD_187311 | JGI IMG/M metagenome (GOLD analysis project Ga0209829, IMG submission 187311) | Freshwater microbial communities from Lake Croche, Canada to study carbon cycling - C_140205_EF_MetaG (SPAdes) (version 2) | ecosystem: Environmental > Aquatic > Freshwater > Lake...
ATAGTCATGTTCATTGGGGTGTTGTGCCATGAACGCATCGCTCAGCCAATACCCTGGTGCATTCCATGCAATGACGTTGAAGTGTTGGGACAACTCAGCGAATTGGAATCGAAAGTAAGTGCTGTTGGCACCAATGCCATGCAAGAAAACGATGGCTGGAGCGTCCCATGGACCTGCTTGCATGTAAGAAAACCGGTCCCCAAGGTACAAAGATCTGGAGACGTCTGGGATGCGTAAAAAACGCGTTTCAGGCAAGGACGGGAGGGGCTGATCCCAGCCTTGAGGTCCAGGGGCCTTTGAACCTTCAGGGGGCGTGCTGGGTGGGCTTAGCTGCGTAGACCGCTTGGACTGCGATGGCTGGGTGTGCTGTGACATAATGAAAACGATGGCTTTTTTTATGAATGGATTTGAACAATGCGGTCTTTTTTTCGAACTCTGGTGGGTCAAGGTTTTCTAGCAGGACGTGTGCTCAAGACCTGGGCCAGAGCGAGGGCCAAGCCAAAGACGATGACAAGGGCTTGGGCACCAACTTTAACAAGGTCTTTAACAATGACTTTAACGATGGCCTTGACCATGGCTTTGTGCGCCACCCAAAGTCTAGCCCAAGATTGGCCCAGCAAAGGGGTCAAGCTCGTGGTCCCCTACCCTGCGGGTGGCGGCGTGGACTTGTTGGCCAGGGCCTTGGCCTATCGCTTGCAAGAAAAGTGGCAGCAATCGGTCACCGTGGACAACCGTCTGGGCGCCAACACCCTCATTGGCACCGAGGCCGTGGCCCATGCCAACGACCCCCACACCTTGCTCTTCACCACCGATGCGACCTTCACGATCAACCCGCATCTCTACACCAAATTGCCTTACGATTTCGAGCGGGACTTCACAGCCATCACGCAACTGGTCTCCTTCAGTCAACTGTTGGTGGTGGGACAGCGCACGGGCATCAACTCCATGGCCGAGTTGATGGACCTGGCCAGGGCCAAGCCTGAGGCCTTGTCCTACTCCTCTTATGGACCAGGCAGTCAGCCCCAATTGGCCACCGAACTGTTCAAACAAAAGTCTGGCTTGTCCATCTTGCATGTCCCCTACAAGGGCATCCCTCAAGCCATTGCAGCGGTGGTGGCCGATGAGGTGAGCATGAGTTGGTCGGGTGTGGTCTCGGCCAAGCCCTTCATTGCCAACAAACGCATCAAGCCCGTGGCTTTTGGGGGTAAAACCCGCTCGCCATTTTTTCCGGAAGTCCCCACCATGACCGAGCTTGGCTACCCAGAGGTCGATGCCAACGTTTGGGTGGGTCTTTTTGCACCCAAGGTCTTGTCAAGCGCTGTGGTTCAAAGAATCAACAAAGATGTGCTAGCGGTGCTCAACGACCCAGCTTTCAAAGCCAACGAAATGGATGCCAAAGGTTATGACTATTCAGGCTTGGGGCCCGATGAGTTCAACAAACACATCAAGGCAGAGCTTGTCTCCAGAAAGACTGCGGTGAAACTCTCTGGGGTGAGTTTGTGATGGACACCTCCAGACCCGAGGCACTTGACTCAGAGCCTGGGGTTTACAAAGGCATGACGCAAAGGCAATTGGACTGGGCCTACGACCAGGCCAACCATGCGGCCAACAGGGTCCAAGTCTTGGAGCAAATTGCTCACAAAAGTGCTCTCTCAAGACAACTCCTGCCCGAGCCTTTGCGCTTGTCGTATGGACGCGAACCCATCGAGATGCTGGACTGGTATGTGAGCGAGAAGGCCCATTCACCGCTTGTGTTTTTTGTGCATGGCGGAGCTTGGAAGTCAGGCACGGCGCAGAACAATGCGCTGCAAGCGCATTGGCTCCATCAGATGGGGTGCCATGTGGTGATTCCAGATTTTGATGCGGTAAGCGACGTGGATGGCAACCTCTCTCACTTGGCGCGACAAGTTCAAAACGCTTTGCTCTACACCTACCAAACGTGTGCCAAGCACGGGGCCAACCCCCAAAAAATCATTGTGGTGGGACATTCTTCGGGCGCGCATTTGTCGGCGTGCATGGTCACGAGAGACTGGAGAGGCCTAGGACTCCAAGAGCACCCCATCAGTGCCTTGCTGTGCTGCTCGGGCATGTATGAACTCGAACCGGTGAGCCTCTCAGCAAGAAGCCAATACGTCCGCTTCACCCCAGAGATGGTGCAGGACTTGAGTCCACAAAGAGGGACTGAACATTTCAAGATGCCTGTTGCGCTTTTGTGCGGTGACCAGGAGTCCCCAGAATTCATAAGACAGTTTCAAGAGTTCTCTGAAAGTTTGAAGCTCAAGAACCCAAGGGTCACCTCGCATTGGGTGCAAGGCGTCAATCATTTTGAAATTTTAGAGACGCTTTTTGACCCAGACTCCATTCACGCGCGCGCGCTGAAAGCCTTGATGGAAGACCCCATCTGAAAGCTGTGCGCCCTTGAGTCCAGGTCGCTTGAAAGCACCCCAATCTAGGCTTGGTTCTCAGGCCCGATAGGACCGCGTGATGATGGATTTGAACGCATCCGATGTCCTTTTCCCACATCACAGCACCCAGCTTGAAAGGGATGCATGGGTCTGAACATTCGCACAACATCATCGATTGAACTATCGATGATTGAACTATAGATGATTGAACTATCTATGATTGAACGAGCACCTCTTTTTTGGCTCTCGTCTGGCAGACCAAGAGTTGTTCTTTTAGCTTACTACTATTTGATCTATTGAATTATTTAATTATAATTTGAAGTTATGAACTTGCATCAATTCAAATTCGTCCATGAAGCGGCCAAACGAGGTCTGAACTTGACCGAGGCCGCCAAGGCCTTGCACACATCACAACCGGGCGTCTCCAAGGCCATTCTTGAACTCGAACTTGAGTTGGGCGTTGATATTTTTGCTCGTCATGGCAAAAGGCTCAAAACCATCACCGAACCTGGGCGCCACGTGTTGTCAAGCATTGAGGTCATCTTGAACGAGCTCAACAACTTAAAACGCATCGGCAATGAATACAGCGCCAAAGACTCGGGCACCTTCTCCATTGCGACCACCCACACGCAGGCCAGGTACGTCTTGCCTCAGGTGCTCACCGACCTCAGACGAGCCTATCCCAGTGTGAACATCAGCTTGCACCAAGGAACACCCAGCCAAGCCGCTCACATGGTGATGAGCGAAGAGGCCGATATCGCCATTGCCACGGAATCCTTGGCCGACTACCAAGATCTGGTCACCTTGCCCTGCTATGACTGGCAGCACGTCTTGGTGCTGCCTCCTGGGCATGCCCTGATTCAAAAGAAAAAACCCATCACCTTGAAGGAGCTCGGGGCATGCCCCTTGGTGACCTACCACCCAAGCTTCACGGGCCGACAAAAGATCGACCAAGCCTTTCAATTGCACCATTTGAGCCCCAACATCGCCTTGGAAGCCATCGACTCGGACGTGATCAAAACCTATGTGCGCATTGGCATGGGCGTTGGCATCATTGCAGAGATGGCCGTTCAGCCCCAACTCGATTCGGATTTGGTGTTCAAACCAGCCTCCCATTTGTTTGGCAAGAATGTCGCTCGTGTGGCCTTTCGAAGAGGCGCCTATTTGCGGCAGTTCGTTTTGGAGTTTGCCAAGCTTTTGAGCCCCAAGCTCTCAGAAAAAACCATCCGTGAGGCCATGAACGGCAACAAAACCTGAGTTTTTTTGGATACTGATTGGTAAAACTACTCTGAACGCCAAAGGCCTTTTGCCCTGAAAATTTTCACAACACAAAGGCCCTCCTTTTCCCTTTTTTATTGAACTCCCGCTCCATGACGCCCACACTCGACTCAAAACTGCCCCATGTGGGCACCACCATCTTCACCGTGATGTCGGCTCTGGCCCAAGAACACCAAGCGGTGAATTTAGGTCAAGGCTTTCCAGATTTCGCCTGCGATCCGCAATTGGTTCAGCACGTCACCAACGCCATGCTTGAAGGCTTGAATCAATACCCTTCCATGCTCGGCGTGCCAGAGTTGAGAAGAGCGGTCGCGAAAAAAATTGAGGCGCTTTATCAAAAAACCTACGACCCCAACAGCGAGATCACCATCACCGCGGGGGCGACCCAGGCGATTTTGAGTGCCATTTTGGCGATCGTGAGAAGCGGGGATGAGGTGATCGTGCTCGAGCCTTGCTACGACAGTTACATCCCCAACATCGAGTTGGCTGGGGGTGTGGTGGTGCCTGTGCCCTTGAAGCCGGGCAACTTCAAGGTGGATTTTGAGGCGATTCAAAACGCCATCACCCCCAAAACCCGAGCCATTTTGATCAACTCTCCGCACAACCCCAGTGCGACCATTTGGAGCGCCGAGGACTACCTCAAGTTAAGCGACATCTTAAAGGGCAGCTCCATCTTCCTCATCAGCGATGAGGTCTATGAGCACATGGTCTATGCGCCCTACCATCACCTGAGTGCTGCAAGCTTTGAGGTCTTGGCCGAGAGGGCCTTCATCGTTTCAAGCTTTGGTAAAACCTACCACGTCACCGGTTGGAAGGTGGCTTATTGTGCCGCTCCAGCACAACTGACAGCTGAATTCAGAAAGGTTCACCAATTCAACGTCTTTACCGTCAACACGCCCGTGCAGCATGCCTTGGCCAGGTACATGCAAGACGCAAGCCCCTACATGGAACTGCCCGCTTTTTACCAAAGAAAGCGCGACCTCTTTCAAGCAGGTCTTGCAAAAACCCATTTCTCTTTGCTACCCGCTCTTGGGAGCTACTTTCAGTGTGTGCGGTTGGACGATTTGAAAGTGCCAGAGAAGTCACTCGGAGAATCCAAGTTTTGCGAGTGGCTCACCACAGAGATAGGGGTGGCGGCCATTCCGCTGTCGGCTTTTTACAGAAACGGTTTTGATCAAGGCATTGTTCGCTTTTGCTTTGCAAAAAAAGACGAGACCTTGAACTTGGCTCTCGAACGTTTGGCCCAACTCTGAGCACCTTGAAGGCTCTCTTTTGAGAGCTTGTTGTTGACAGCCTTTTAAAAAAACCTCTACTGCTGCAAAAGCGCCCAAGCCTTCTCCAAACGTTTGAGGCTCACCGGTTGAGGGGTTCTGAGCTCTTGGGCAAAGGCACTCACCCGCATTTCCTCCAGCATCCAACGGAACTCTCGCGTCCTGTCGTCTTCTTGACCTTTTCTTGCATCCATCCAACGCCAAAATTTCGACTCCACGGGCTTGAGTTCAGACAACTTCATCTGATCACGGGCAGGATCGGACTTGTACTTGTCCATTCGCAAATGAACGGCTTTGAGGTAGCGGGGCAAATGCTGCCACTGGGTGTAGGGGATTTGGGTGATGAAGCGCGGCGTGATGAGCTTGTTCAACTGCCCCTCAAGGTCCTCGCTCACCTCGGCGGGCAACTTCATGTCCTTTAATTTTTTGCGGCAGGCTTGGTACTCAAGCAGCACTTGATGGATGCTCTTGCACACCTCTTGGGCAATCAAGTTAAAGCGTCCACGACCTTCTTGCAAGCGAAGCGCGAAACTGCCCCCATCGCGTGGCCAAGGCTCGTTCATGAAAGCCCTGTGCACCGACACGCTCAAGAGGTCTTTGAACACCTCGTCGCTCGCCGCCTTGGGGCTGATTTGCAGGTAGATCATGTTCATGCCGACCAAGGCGGGTAAGTTTTTTTGCAAGAACTTGATGGACTCCTTGAGCTCCAGCACAAAGAGCCGCTCAAGGCCCTTGGCAAGCTTGCTGTGCGCCACATCAGGTTCATCAAAGACTTCGATCCTGACACCATCTCCCACATCCACCAAGGCCGGAAAGCCCACCAAAGATTGCGCGCCTCGCTTGATCTCCATGAGTTCGGGCAAAGGCTCAAAGTCCCATGTGGTGTAGACCTTGTCGGCGCTCGGAGGTGGGTCATCAGCCCTTGCGCCCTGTGCCTTGGCTTTGGCCTGGTCATGGGTCTTGTCATTGAAAGGCAGGTGGCTCGTGTTGTCAGAGCTCTGCTGGCTCCAAGCCTCTTTGGATGCGCCGTCTTTGGGGCCTGTGTCGGAGTTCAGTTGGGTTTTGATCGAGGCCAGGGCTTGAAAGGCACCGCGCGCTTGGGTGCTCAATTGGGCCTTGAGGCTGCCCAAGTTACGGCCTTGGGCGAGCATGCGTTGGTGCTCATCGACGACTTGAAAGTGACACAGCAAATGCACCTGCAGGGTGTCTGTTTTAAAGTCCGTGGCCTTCAAATCCAATTGGGTCTTTTCTCTGACTTGTTGCAGCAAGCTGTTCATCAAGGAGCCATGCGCAAAGCGCTCAGGGGTGCACAGGGCATCGTAGAACTGTTGCGCGCTTTGCGGCAAGGGCACCAAGCGCGATCTGGGCCGTTGGGGAAGACTTTTAAGGAGCGCTTGAATTTTTTCTTTGAGCATGCCAGGCACCAACCACTCCGCCCTGTCCTCTTGCACTTGGTTCAACACAAACAGTGGAAGGGTGACACTCATGCCGTCTCGGGCGGCACCGGGCTCATGCAAATACTCGACCTTGCAGTCCACCCCGCCCATGCGAAGGGTGGGCGGAAAAGACTGGTAGTTGATGCCTTTGGCCTCGTGGCGCATGAGCGTTTGTTTGCTCATGAAAAGCGGAGAAGCCTTGGGGTCGCTCGCCATCTGCTCTTTGTACCACGTCTCCAGCGTCTGTCCGCTGTAGACGTGCTCAGGCAAGAGTTCGTCGTAGAACGCAAAAATCAGCTCATCGTCGACCAACACATCTTGACGCCTGGACTTGTGCTCCATGTCTTCGATTTCATCGATCAACTGTTGATTGGCCGATAAAAACTTCAACCGCGTCTCCCACTCTCGGTGCACCAAGGCCTCGCGGATGAAGATTTGCCGAGCCGCTCGCATGTCCAGGCGTGCAAAGGGCACGCGACGCCCGTTGTAAACCACCAAGCCATAAAGCGTTGCACGCTCGTAGGCCGCAACTTCGGCGTGCTTTTTCTCCCAATGCGGATCCAGGAGTTGTTTTTTAAGGAGGTGCCCACCCACTTCCTCCAACCAATGCGGTTCGATGTTGGCAACGGCCCGCCCAAAAACACGTGTGGTCTCGACGATTTCCGCAGCCACGATCCAGCGCCCTGGTTTCTTGCGCAAATGCGCCCCAGGGTGCTTGTAGAACTTGATGCCCCGAGCACCCAGGTAATGCTCTTGCTCGTCGGGCTTGAAACCAATGTTGCCAAGAAGCCCTGAGAGCAAACTCAAATGCAACTGCTCGTAGCTGGCTGGCTTGGGGTTGAGCTTCCACCTTTGCTCGTGCACGACGCTCAAGAGTTGGGTGTAGACATCTCGCCACTCCCTGAGCCTTCTGGGGCTCAAGAAGTTTTGTCTCAAGAGCTGATCAAATTGGCGTTGGCTCAATCGGGGTTGAAGCACTTGGGCGCTGGGACTGGCTTGGGCCCTGGCAGGAAGGGGGCGAAGTGGAGGCTTTGGGTCTCCCCTTAGAGCACCCATTTGGGACTGAACTTGGGCACTCAACTGCAGGCTCAGTTGGGCGTAGTCCTTGGAGCGCATGGTCGCTTTGGGCCCCAAGGGCCCTGGCCGACTTGGCTGGGCTTGTTGGGCTTGTTGGGCTTCTTGAACGTGGGGAGCGGGGGCTTTCTCCTTCTGCGATGACCTGGTCAAACCGCGGTGGGGCCTTTGTTGTGGGTTGAGCAAAGGAGGAGCAACCTGTTGATGGGGCTGGGGCTGTGACGCTTCTTTCTGCGCTTTGAACTCCTTGGGTTCTTTGTCACCCCTGGCCGTTTTCAACCAATGCCAAAGCGTCACAAAGCCCGTGAATTCACTTTTGTCGTCCTTGAACTTGGCATGGGCTTGATCGGCTTGGGACTGTTGGGACAGGGGACGGTCGCGCACGTCTTGCACACTCAAGGCAGAAGCAATGATCAACACCTCGTCCAAAGCACCCCGCTCTCGCGCCTCCAAGATCATGCGCCCGACTCTGGGGTCCAAGGGCAACTTGGAGAGCTCTTCACCCAAACGTGTCAAGTGATTGAACTCATCCATGGCACCAAGTTCATTGAGCAACTGGTAGCCATCGGTGATGGCTTTGGGCTTGGGAGGCTCTAGAAAAGCAAACCTCTCCACATCTCCAAATCTCAAAGACTTCATTCGCAAGATCACACCCGCAAGAGAGCTTCTGAGAATTTCAGGGTCGGTGAAAGGACTCCTGGCCTTGAAATCTTCCTCGCCATACAGGCGAATGCAAATGCCGTTGGCCACTCGACCACAGCGCCCGGCTCTTTGATTGGCCGCAGCTTGTGAGATCGGTTCGATCAACAGCTGCTCGACCTTGGAGCGGTAACTGTAGCGCTTGACGCGAGCGAGTCCCGAATCGATGACAAAGCGAATCCCAGGCACGGTCAAAGAGGTCTCGGCCACATTGGTGGCCAAGACCACCCGTCGTTGTGAATGGGCACTGAAAATTCGGTCTTGTTCGGCCTGGGTCAACCGCGCAAAAAGCGGGAGAACCTCTGCGTTCGCGTTGCTCACCTGCCCCTTCAAGTGCTCTCTCAAATGATCCGCCGCTTCTCGAATCTCTCGCTCACCGGCCAAGAACACCAACACGTCGCCGCCCTCCATGGGGTTGCTCCACAACTCATCCAAGGCGTCTGCAATCGCTTCGTTCAAACCGTAATCTTTTGCCTCTTCAAAGGGGGCGTAGCGCAGCTCCACCGGAAAGGTTCGCCCAGAGACTTGAATGACAGGCGCGGGTCCTTTGCTGGAGGCAAAATGCTTGGCAAAGCGGTCCGAGTCGATGGTGGCCGAGGTGACAATCACCTTCAAGTCGGGGCGCCTGGGTAAGATTTCCTTTAAATAACCCAACAAGAAATCAATGTTCAGACTTCTCTCATGGGCCTCATCGATGATGATCGTGTCATAGGCATTCAACAAGGGGTCGCCTTGGGTCTCGGCCAGCAAAATACCATCGGTCATGAGTTTGATCGAGGACTGGGGGCCCAGCTGATCGTTGAACCTGACCTTGTAGCCCACCACATCGCCCAAGGGGGTGTTGAGCTCCTCGGCAATGCGCTTGGCGACCGAAGTCGCGGCAATTCGTCTGGGTTGTGTGTGACCGATCCAACGCGGCTTGCTGCCCTTGGGCGCATTCATTCGACCGCGCCCAAGCGCCAAGGCCATCTTGGGCAATTGCGTGGTCTTGCCCGAGCCCGTTTCACCAGAGACAATCACCACTTGGTGCTCCTCGATGGCTTTCATGATCTCCTCTCGTCTCATGGAGACGGGCAAAGAAGGCGGGAATTCGATGTTGAAAGAAGCGTTTGTCAAAAAAAGGCCAAAATTAGTTCACAATGGAGCATTATCTCAGCTGCAAGCCCCAAATCAAAAGCGTCGGTGTCAGATAAGCCCATGCCCACCCCTTTCAGGGCGGGGCTTGCCTGCAGTTCATGCGCGCCAAGGCTTTGACGGGCCATGTTTATTTTCTTGATCACCACGCCCTTATGTCTTCGGTTTTTAACTTCACCTTTGTGCCCTGGTTCAGATCGGTGGCCCCCTACATTCACATGCACCGGGGCAAGACCTTTGTGGTGGCCATCTCTGGAGAGGCGATCCAAGCGAACAAACTTCAAGCCCTGGCACAAGACTTGGCCCTCATTCAAAGCATGGGGGTCAAGCTGGTTTTGGTGCACGGCTTCAGGCCCCAGGTCAACGAACAGCTGCTCGCCAAAGGGCATCAACCCTTGTACGCCAACGGCACACGCATCACCGATGAGGTGGCCTTGGACTGCGCACAAGAGGCGGCCGGTCAGTTGCGCTATGAAATCGAAGCCGCATTCAGCCAAGGGCTACCGAACACACCCATGGCCGGTGCCACGGTTCGCGTGATATCGGGCAATTTCATCACGGCAAGGCCCATTGGCATTGTGAACGGCATCGATTACAAATCCTCGGGGCTGGTGCGAAAGGTGGATGTGCAGGGCATCAAACAGACCCTGGACATGGGCTCCTTGGTCTTGTTGTCTCCGTTTGGCTTTTCTCCGACCGGAGAGGCCTTCAATTTGGCCATGGAGGAGGTTGCAACGTCGGTAGCGATTGCCTTGCAAGCGGACAAGTTGATCTTTGTGTGCGAAGTGCCCGGTATTGCCTTAAGCCCTATGGAGCCTCTCTCAGAGGACAACCCGATTGACACCGAATTGCCCTTGGACAGCGCAGAAAAACTTCTGGCCCAACTGCCCCCTGCCAACCGACCTGAGGACTTGGCTTTTTACTTGCAGCACTGCGTGAAGGCCTGCAAAGCGGGTGTTGAGCGAAGCCATATTTTGCCCTTCGCTGTGGACGGCGCCTTGCTGCTTGAGGTCTATATGCATGACGGCATTGGCACGATGATTGTCGACGAAAAGTTGGAGAGCTTACGGGAGGCGTCCAACGAAGATGTGGGTGGTATTTTGCAACTCATCGAGCCGTTTGAGAAAGACGGCACCTTGGTCAAGCGCTCCAGAACTGAAATTGAACGCGACATTGGACAGTACACGGTCATTGAGCACGATGGGGTGATTTTTGCGTGCGCTGCCATGTATGTGTTCGATCAGGAGAAAACCGCCGAATTGGCCGCCCTCACCGTCGCGCCCCAATCGCAAAACCAAGGGGATGGCGAGAAAGTCCTCAAACGCATTGAGCAACGCGCCAAAGCACTGGGCCTTCAAAGCCTCTTTGTCCTGACCACACGCACCATGCACTGGTTCATCAAGCGAGGATTTGTCCCGGTTGAGCCCGAGTGGTTACCTGCGAGCAAAAGAAAGGCCTACAACCCCGAGCGCGGCTCACGCGTTTTGGTTAAGAAATTAGGTTAAATAACTTTTACAAGTTATTGATTTTATTGTTTTAACTTGTTTCACAACAAGCCTCTAAAAGATCGTCCCCTAAGCATCCCAGAAGATGAAACTTGTATCTTTCAATGCTTTTAATTGTTCAACAATGTCAGAAAAACATATATAATTTCTAACATGAGTACCACTCAATCCATCAGAAACGCAATTTCAAATTTGCCCCAAAGCACGCTGTTTGCAAGCGTCAACTTTTTGTCTTTGGGCAAGCGCGCAGCCATTGACCAAGCTTTGTATCGCATGATGACCGATGGCGACATTGAACGAGTGGCCAGAGGGCTTTACGCTGTCAAGGGGCAAGGCGTCGCGTCGCAAACGGTGGCCGCGTCGATGGCGCACAAAACGGGCGAACACCTGGGCTTCATTTCTTCAGACAAAGATGCTTGTAGGCTGACCATGGCCACAACGGGGCAGTCACGTACCGTGAAGACTCAAGGAGCAACGGTCACGTTTCGTCGCATGAGTCAAAGAAAGATTCAACTCTGCTCAAGCCCTGCTGGGCACGCATTGCTTGAGCTCTGGATGATTGGAGAAAAACATATCACGCAACTTGACATCCAACGTGTTGCGGCGAAATGGCCGGAGCCAGAAAAAGAATTTGAACCCTATGCGCAGCTCCTTCCTGCTTGGCTGCGAAATGACCTTCAAAAAACCATGGCCCCGAGAAAGTCAGTCAAGATAGGCTTGTCAGGGCTTTACGACTGGTCCAATCGCCACATCAGAGATGATGTCTTGATCAAAAAGGTGCTTGAACGACACCATTTCGAGGACCTCGCGCGCCTGTGCATGCACTATGGCCTGCGCAAGGTCAAAACAGTGTTCAAGTCGCGAGACTTCCATCCCATGACAAAAGCCATCGTCAAAAGGATGCTCAGCAACATCAGCAAAGGCCTAAAAAATCCTAAAGAGACTTCCCATGCCTGAACTCAAGATGACATTCATGCCTGAGCAAACGCAAAAAAATTTCTTGCGCCTGCAAGCAGACCCCAGGTTGGCTGAATTTACATTGGTCGGCGGGACCGCTCTGGCCCTACAAATGGGTCACCGAATCAGCGAAGATCTGGACTTCAATCTCTTTGGTAAAAAGTTACCCAAAAGAGCTATTGATGAGATGCTGGAGGAATGGACTGCAAATGGGGCAAAAATTGAAAACTTGATCACGCCTGAGCAAAGGTCAAGCTTCAAAATCAACACGTCTGAAAACCTTGATGACTTCATTCAGGACTACAAGATCGATGGCTCTAAAGTCACGTTCCAATCCCGCGTTGTTGGTGAAAGACCGCAAAAACAAATTGATTACCTTGTCGCGGCGAAAAAAATTGAGCTTGACCCAAAAGGCTTTGGCGTGCTGGGTTTGGACGGACTTTTTGTCATGAAAAGCATCGTTCTCTATGACCGCGTCAAGTCTCGAGATCTTTATGATTTGATGATGCTCCTAGAGCATCTCAACTACAACTTGGATCATGTTTTTTCAGTCATTGAGGCCTATCTTCCCTTCAGGCACAAAAACCCAGAACACTTCAAGTGCGTCTCGACAGGGATCATTCCCCTGGACACGGATGACGAGGGCTTTGAGAGCATACATTTAAAAGTAGAAATGGATCATATTTACAACTACTTCAAAAAGCTCATTGACGCGCATGAAATAAGAGTTGCTCGCCAACTCAACTTGAAACCCTAAGGCTTGTCGATGGGCCCTGGATCGGGTGAGCTTAAAGAAACGGGGCAAGGGCTAAAAGAACGGTACATCCCAACGAGCGCCACAAAAGCCAGAGCGACAAAGGCAACAAAGGACCAGTTGGCAATGCTGCCCCCCAAAAAGGTCCAATCCACTTGAGAGCAATCGCCTCCTCCCTTGAAAATCATGGGAATGGCGCGTTTTAGAGGAAATGTTTCAATCATGCCGTAGAAGTCTCGCCCACAACTCACCACCTCAGGCGGGTACCACTGCAGCCAACTTTGACGAGCGGCGACATAGGCCCCAGACAACCCGAGCCCAGCGAACAAGAAAAATCCTGCGCGGTGTGCCCCTTTGGCCTCGCTCCAAGAAAACACCAAAGCCACCAGCACCATCAAACTCATCACATAGCGTTGAACAATGCACATGGGACAAGGCTCAAGACCTTCGATGTGCTGCAAATAAAGACCAAAGCAAAGCAACAAACATGGCACCAAGGTCAAACCAACAAAGAGGTACCTTGGCCGATCAAAGAGACGCCAAGCGGGAGGCACAAAAAATCGAAGGGACATGGATGAAGCTTTTAACAAAAAAACACAGAGGAGCACCGAACTCTTTAAAGGATACTCTATTTGATGCGATGCTGACTCTTTAACGCTGCCAGGTGACCCTTCATGGGGTGCAGTCATCTCAAAACTTTTTGCTAAAAGGCAAGTTCAGTGGATTAATTCGCCCTTCATGCTCACAAAGGGGTATTTTGTTTTAAGATACAAGCACTTGTACAGAAGGATTTTCTTGTTATGGCTCGCACGGTTCAATGCATCAAACTCAACCAAGCCTTGGATGGCTTGGACTTTCCTCCCTACCCTGGCGACTTGGGCAAAAAGATCTATGAAGGCGTCTCCAAACAGGCTTGGGCCGATTGGTTGAAGCACCAAACCATGCTGGTCAATGAAAACAGGCTCAATTTGGCAGATCTGAGAGCACGTCAATACTTGGCCCGTCAAATGGAGAAACACTTCTTTGGTGATGGCGCTGATGAAGCGCAAGGCTACGTCCCCCCTACCGATGCGGCTCCCAGCTGAAACCTTGCTTGAGGGTGACAGGTCACCCAGGGGCTGAGACCCTTTGGATCTGAACACCCCCCTCACCGACAGCACCCAAAGGCTTGACCCAAAGGCCCAAGAAGCTGCATTAGAAAGCTTTGAACCGGTCACCTGGAACTCGGAAGGTTCTCCCTTCAACGAACGGTTCAAGGACATTTATCGCTCCAAAGGTACAGGCCCCTTGTCGGGTCTGGATCAGGCCCGACATGTGTTCTTGGCGGGATGCGGCCTCGTGGGACCCAAGCCCCTTTGGCAGCACCTCGAGCAGTGGAGCATCCTAGAGACGGGTTTTGGTCTTGGATTGAATTTTTTGGCCACTTACCACGCCTGGCTCAAAGACCCCTTTGCCCCCAAGCACTTGCACTATGTGTCCATCGAGGCTTACCCAGTCTCAGCGCAGGACATCTTGCGCAGCACGCAAGCCTTTGAGGAGCTCAGGCCCTTGGGCGAGGAGCTGGTTCAGCGCTACTGGGGACTCACGCCAGGTTTTCACCGTCTCACCTTGGCCCAGGGCTTTGTTCACCTGACCCTTTGCATCGGGCAAGTGCAAGACATGCTCCAACAGGTCTCAGCTTACTTTGACAGCCTGTATTTGGATGGCTTTGCCCCACAAAAAAATCCCCAGATGTGGTGCGACTTGACGATGAAGGGCATGGCCGCACGTGCCAAATGGGGCGCCAAAGCGAGCACATGGAGTGTGGGCAAGGAGGTGAGAGAAAGCCTTCAAAGGGCGGGTTTTGTGTGTGAAAAAAGAGAGGGCTTGCCGCCCAAACGTGAGGCCCTCCTAGCGGTTTATTCTCCTGCGTGGCATGCGCAGATGCACGCGCCACGCCCAGCACTCCAAAGCGAGTCAACAAAGGACAGGCAAGCCCCCCTTGAAGAGGTGGTGGTGGTTGGGGCCGGGCTTTCTGGTGCGACCACGGCAAGAGCGCTGGCTCTTCGGGGTTTTAAGGTGAGGGTCATCGATCAACACCCACCGCACATGGCGAAGAACACAGAACACATGGCTGAACATAGCGCTGAACATATCGCTGAACATATCGCTGAACATAGCGCTTTGCACACGGCAAAAACCTTCAATTCACCCCCAAGACCCCTGAGCCATGGAGCCCATGGCTTGCCCTTCGGGCTCTTTCATCCGATGAACTCCCGGGATGACAACTTGCAATCCAAAATGACCCGCGCAGGTATTCGTGTGTTGCTGGACATGCTCGCAAGCGACTTGGGCCTTGTGGCCACCCGAGACTTCGATACCGTGGGTGTGCTGGAAAAAAAGAAACCCGCAAAGAGAACCCGCACGAGCGCCGAGGAGCCCTCAAGAAGCCCAGCGTTTGAGGCACTCCAAACCCAGAACTCCGAATGGATGCTGGATTGGTCTCGCCCTTGCACAGACGTCGAGACTGCTGGCCTTCAAAGTCCTGGCTTAGAGG
>Ga0209829_10002194_pt1 | contig 15045 bp, 13 predicted proteins | sample C_140205_EF_Meta_FD_187311 | JGI IMG/M metagenome (GOLD analysis project Ga0209829, IMG submission 187311) | Freshwater microbial communities from Lake Croche, Canada to study carbon cycling - C_140205_EF_MetaG (SPAdes) (version 2) | ecosystem: Environmental > Aquatic > Freshwater > Lake...
TTTTTTAGGAGCTGCTTTTTTTGTAGCTTTTGGTGCTACTTTTTTCTTTACTGCCATTTGAGGATCCTCCGTTAAAATTAGACTGTTGTTGTCGAGTCTAAAGTTGTTAATGAAAAAGAAAATAATATTTAAATGCCTACGTATTTTTTAAAAAACTCTTTTATTTATAAATTATTGCTTGAAAGTTTTCATCATGTCTATAGGAAAAATGTTTTTTTTTATATTTTCTTCATTGGGAGTGCCTAGGGAGTGCCTAGGGAGTCCCTAAGCGCTCCCTAGGAAGTAATCAAAACTCCCTAGGGAAATTGAATTATTTTAGAGATTTTACCCACTCAACAACCAATCCTTCCGGACCTAATTTTTTTGGTGTCTTCTTATAATGGTGACTCTCGTTTAGTGAATACATTCTAAAATTGTCTATGCGACAGTAATGAAATATTCGTTTTAAACCTTTTTCTCGGGCGACTTTTTCAAAAAATTCCTTAATGGTATGGGAGAAACCACTTCCTTGGTAGGTAATTTTAATGGCAGTATTTTTGGTGAGGAGTGCATCACCTTCAACTTTATAAAAGACGGCGGCCACAATTTCGCCTTCGAGCATTAGCGAAAACAGCTCCCATCCGTCGGCAACTTCCTTTTTAAGCTCCTCAAAGGTCCATTTAAAATCAGGTGAATCTGAAAAGGCATCGATATTATAATCAAGAATAGACTTGATATCCTTTTCAGTTTTAGCTTTTTTGAAGTTCACTTTCATGGCAATCCTTTGCATATAGTCTTAATGTGCGATTTAAAGTTTAGAAATATAGGCCGCCAGGTCTTTCATGTCCTGCTCGTTTAATTTACCAAGTACAGGTAGCATTACAGGATTTTTTCTCGTTACACCGGCCTTAATATCTTGAAGCTGCTTAAGGATATACCAATCATGCTGTCCGGCGATGCGTGGGGCCTTTTGAGCAGGTATTCCATCACCTTTGTCTCCATGACAAACGATACATTGTTTAAAGAGTTCTCCACCCTTAGCGGCATCTTGAGCAATGGTTAAGATTGGAAAAGAACAAGTTGTTATAGTTAAAGAAATAAGAAAAACTTTCACTGAATTCATTTTGACCGACCTCTGATTTAACTTTAATACAGTTTTTATTAGATGATTGCTTTGAAACTATTTTGAATTTTACTCTAAGAACTTATTGGACGGCAACCACTTTGAAAGAAGAAAACCCAACTCGTCCTCCAAATGTGCTATCAGCGAGTTCTTGAATGAGGGAGATTTCTAGTGGAAAATCATTCATCACTACCGAAAATTCTTCGTTGCCGGCAAATGCTAATTCCATCGGTTTCACTAGGGAAAACAGCTTATTTAGTCTAAAAATAAAGGTATGCCCGCTTTGATTTTTTTCTAGTAAATTTAACTGGGCCCAAGTCCTTGAGTCCAAATCGTATGTATAATTTTTTTTTATTTCTTTCATTATAATTGCGGTTAAAAGAGAATTTTTTACCTGTTTAAAGCATGCCTCGGCCGACAAAGCCTCCAGATTTTCTAAACTTGGAAGGTGATTTTCGTCTCTTAAATAATTTTCCAGTTCCCTAAAACTTAATTTTAATAAGGATGAAATATTCCTTTTGATACACATTCGGGATAATGATTCCAAAAATAGTGTCTCAAGAACACTTGCCGATTCAGAAAAATAAAAAAGCGTCAAAATACTGTCACTTTGAAAATTACCCTGCTGAAGGCCTTCAAGAGTAAAATCCCAACTCCATTTTTTAAGAGATAATTTGTCAGGACATTCAGCTAATTGATGAGTTGGGTTCGCAAGAAATTGTTGCGCTCTTTTTGACCATGCCACTTGTGCTTTATTGATATTTTTTTCCAATGACTTAATTTCCTATTAAAATTTATTCTGTAGGTAGTAAAATTAGCTTGTGAGACTGATGAGCGACAATGTCTTTGTCGTCTAAAAACTGTTCTCTATAAAGTCCTTTAGAAAAAAGCTCCATCTGGTCTTTATAAAAGGGAGAAAGTATATGCCCTGAGTTTCCTGTCGGTTGAACTCCCCACGCCAATTCCGGCTTCTCAAAACTAATAATTCTACGTGTGGATGGCCCTGCTTTGACTTTAAATCCGTCCGCAAGACCTGATGATTTTTGATTATTAATTTCATTATAGGCACCATTGATTTCATTTGGGCCGATATTAAACAGGAGATCAAATGGTTTCATTTTGCCAATTGGATGAACGAACTCAATAGTATGTAAATGTCCCCATGCCCAACCAGATGAATCTTCACCTAATGACTGCCTTAATGAGTCGATCGTATTGTTAAAGCTATCGGTAAATACTTTTTTCCGGTCTAGTTTTTTCCACCATACTGAATCTGCATTGAGTACTACTCGCTTTAAAAAATTCCAATTATTGGGCAATTTAGAAAAGGCTTCCAGCTCTTCTTTGCTTAAATCTTTTAAAACAATTTTGCTAATTTCCCTGCACCAAGTATGGTAAATTGAGGGGGCTATAGAATGTATATCCGATATATAGTCCCATTTTTTTAAAATTTCTAAAAAAGGATGAGCGCGCTCTTTGCTCCATAAATTTTGGAAATCTACATTTTTTAATAAAACATCAAGAATCAATTTATTTTCAAAATCTAAACTTAAAGTTTGAATTTCAATAAATTCAGACACGGACCATTTTTCTTTTTTTGAAAGAATGGCCAATAGAGAATTGTAGCGGTCATCCGGTTGCCAATCTCCCCTCAAGCTCTCAGGAGCATCAATAGGGCGCGAATTGGCCGATATAATAAGACCTGTTGGCGGATTCTCAAGATGAGGTTTCTCATTAAAACTTAAAGTACCTTGATATTCATCTAATCCCGAACTACCGTCTAAGATAAAATCAGTGGGTGTGTGTGGGGATTTTTTTGCAACTTCTCCGAACATCCACCATGCGATATTTGTTTTATCTGCATAAAGAACATTTAATCCAGGTGCCACTCCTGTTGCAACGGCAGATTTAAATTCGGTCATATTTTTGGCACGGCCCATTTGGTAGAGGGTTAAGAGCGGATCATTTTCGGGTTGATGAAAGGCCCATTTTAATGCAATCGATTTGTCTGCAGGATCTGTAAACACTTCATCCATGATTGGCCCATGCTGAGTCCTGAGCACCAACATTTCAAAGGCTTTTTCCCCTTTGATTTTTATTATTTCTAGACGTTCTTGATAAGGAATTTCATGATCTTTAAAATGATATGATTTAAATTTTGGGTTTAGATTTTCTCGATACAAATCCATATCATCTACTAAACTCATCGTAAAACCCCAACCGCGCTCTTCGTTGTGGGCCAAAACCGGAAATGGTAATATCGAAAGGTAGTCTCCATAGCTTGAATAATCAGGGGTTTTAATATGTGCCTCAAACCAAACACCAGGAAGTGAATAACTAATATGAGGATCATTGGCCAATATTGGAAAACCAGTAATTGATCTTTTCCCGGAAACGATCCATCCATTAGAGCCATCGAAAAGTGGAAATCCCTGCTCTAAATCGGCCAAGATTTTCATGACTGGAAAGTGATCAAGATTATTTACAACCTTTTTACTTTTTAGTTTAAGAGTTTTTTCTTTTTCCAATTCACGAACTTCATTAATAGGCACTTCATTTCGCAATTCATTGGATAATTCGACCCCTAATCGTGCCCGAAGCTTGGTCATTAATGGCTCTGCACTTGTGGCAACACCAAAACTAAAACTCATTAATCCGATGAAAGCATATCCATCCAGAGCACTGAATGCCCGAGGCTTAATTCCTAAAAGTGTAAATTCTAAAGGGAGTTTACCGGTAAATTGATATTGATTGACTCCATCATAAAAAGCTTCTAGCTCACTCCACATTTTTTGATTGATTCCATTATTGCGGATTTTGCGATCAAGCATTTCGCTCATACTTTGTCGTAAACCAAGAGTACGAAATAATTTATCACTATCAAGCAAGCGTTTGCCAAAAATTTCCGCAAGCTCACCATTGGCCATTCTGCGTTCCATTTCCATTTGAAAAAGTCGTTCACTGGCCACGACATACCCTAATGCACGGAAAGCATCAAGCGTATTATTTGCCTTGATATGAGGTATACCAAATTGGTCACGAATAACAGAAACCTGTGAGGTCAGATTTTTCAAATGCAATTCACCATCCATGGGAGCAAGAGAGCTTTTAACAAAGTAAAAGGCAAAGACAAAGAGACTCAAGATAAAAATAAAAAGCCAAATCGCCCAATTAGTTAGAGAATTTTTTTTGCGTGTTATGTATTCCATGGAATAATAATAGAGATGAAAACAGTAAAATTCAAATCGAGAAGCAAATTCATTGATTCAATGAGAGGATTCACAATCATTTTAATGATTTTTTTCCATTTTTGTTTTGATCTTTATCATTTTGGATACTTAAAAATTGATATTCTTCGAGGGCCCTTTTGGTATTTTTTACCTAGACTCATCGTATTTCTTTTTCTCCTTGCCGTTGGCATGTCCATAAAATTGACCCATGAGGATAAAATTCAATGGGAGGCATTTTGGAAAAGATTTTTTAAAATATCTGCTTTTGCTCTTATTATAAGTCTTGTCACTTATTTTTTATTTCCAGAAAATTGGATTTATTTTGGCACTTTGCACGCCATAGCTTTGATCTCTTTGCTATCTTTGCCCTTTTTAAAAAGACCATATTTGTCTTTAAGTATCGCTCTGTTACTTTTTATTCCCTCCATTGGTTTTGATAGAAATATTCCATGGTTTCTTCTTCCCCATGAGTCTTGGGATTATATTTCGCCTTTTCCTTGGGTTGGGGCCAGTTTATTAGGAATATTTGCTGCGCATAAAGGAGTTCATCTTTGGCAATTTCCGGATAATTCCCTTGTTAAATCTCTGAATCTTTTAGGCAAACATTCTCTCAAAATATACCTTATACACCAACCAGTTTTATTTGGTTTGGTCTATCTCTTCAAACAAATATTATAATTCAACTAAAGACTTTCTAGCTCGGTCTGAGCAGTGATATAAAGAAAGAACAAATTTTAAATGAAATAAATAGAACCTTAGGGAACTGCTATGAAATTGCTAAAGAAAATCGATTGGGAAAAAATCGAGCGCTTCATTGGAAGCTTGAAATTTGCAGTCATTGTTATTGCTTTATTTACTATTGGAATGGTTATAGGAACATTTCTTGAGAGTTATTATGGAACCGATTTCGCAAATCGCGTTGTCTATAAAACTCCCGCTTTTATGTTTATACAATTTGGAATGCTTCTTTCAATTATTTTTGCGGCCATTCTAAGACTACCGCCTAAAAAAAGATTATATGGATTTTATACAATTCACGCTGGTTTAATCATTATTGGAATGGGTTCATTAGTTACCTTTATAGCTGGGGTTGATGGCCAAATTACGTTGGCACCCAATGAACCTAGTCGCCAGGTTATTCTCACAAAAGATATTTTAAAAATTACTTATCCAACAGATGGAAAAGAAGTTACCACATATCTGCCATTTTCGGCATTTAAGACCAATATAGATGAAACTTACGAAAATATTTCAATCAAAGAGTATTTGCCTTTTGCTGAAGGCAAATTTGTCTGGTCCGATCCAATCAATAAATACCCTGCGGATGCTCAAGTTAGCTCATCGAAATACCATTTTAAAAATGCTTTTGCCCAGCAAGATGTGATTCTGTCTATTCATCCAGAAGCGGGTCCTGAATTTCAATCCACAATGAGTATGGGGCCACTCACCTTTAATTATTATCCATTAAGTCTCGCCCGTTGTTTTGCTCAAAATAATCCTTCTAAAATTATTTTTTGGAATTCAGTAACTGCGGAGTGCTTCACACCAGAAGAACGGCATATTCCCATAAAAACTACGGGATCTAAAAACCGCTTTGTGGTGATACCAAATGATAATTCTTACCTTACATTTTTTCCTGATTTTTCTCCAGTGCCAATGGATATGAAACTTCAACCTGACGAAAAATCCAAAATGAGGGCCTTTTCTAAAAAACTATTTGAAGACAAGCCAAATCTTTTTTTATTTGGCAAAAAAGCAGCATGGTATTCTAAAGCTCAAAATATCTGGGTTATGGGTGACTTAGAAATAAAGGGAGCACCATTAACCCTACCTTGGATGAATGCAGAAATAAGTTTAACAGATCACCAAGACCATTTGGTTCCCTTTAATTTACCAATATCAACTATTCCCATTCAGAAAAATGGCTCCCTGATAAAAGGGGATCTTAGGGCCGTTCGCTTGGAAATTTTAGGAAAAGAATATTGGGTAACGAACTACTCCCCTCTATCTCTTCTTGTTCAAGGAAAAAAAATAGTTGTGGAAGTCACAAAGGAAACTCTTACTCTTCCTTTTGAACTGGCACTAACTGAATTCAAAATGGATAAAGATCCTGGAACAAATAATCCTGCAAGCTATGAATCATTCGTAAAATTATTTTCTGATGGCCATACCACTAAACACCATGTCTTTATGAACAATCCCATGAAGAAATCAGGATTTACTTTTTACCAAGCTTCTTATTCCCAAGACAGTCAAGGCCAATATAATACAACCCTTGCCGTAAACGTTGATCAAGGGCGTGCCATGAAATACTTGGGCTCATTGATGCTGGTTTTCGGGGCCATCTGGCACTATAACTTAAACAGTAAAAATAAAAAAAATAAAAAAGACTCAGGAGCTTCGGCATGAAAAACATAATTCAACTTTTGCTTATAATCATTTTAACATCTATGAGCACTTCACTTTTTGCTGAAAATTATTTTTGTCAAAAAGAATTAGAAGTTTTGCCCATTCTTCAAGGGGGGCGTGTTAAGCCTTTATATGTTCATGCTTCCGAAGTTATAAAAAGCTTAACTGGCAAGTCGACTGTAAATGAGCTTAGTGCGGTTGAAGCATTTTGTCTTTTATCCTTAAATGGGATGGGTCTGAAAAGTGATATTAAACTTGAAGCTCGAATAGATCATGTGGATTTAATGAAGTTTTTAGGTTTATCAAATGATCAACATAATATTTCATACGAAGACCTAATTTTGCGGGCCGATGCCATTAAGCTAGAAGCGCAATCTATAAAAGAAAATGAATCCTACAAAAAGGCCATTGGGAAATTGTATGATAATATTTTCCTCTATAAAGAAATCAAGGCCGGTGAAAATTGGCTTTTAGCAAGCAACGTAAATAATATTATCGAGTGGCATCCCCTCATTACCTATCTTTCTGAAGATAAAGTTGTTGCTCAAAAAGCTTTAACACCAGCAGACCCCTTCCTTCCTGTTTTATTAAGATCAAAAAGTGAATTTGATAACATTAATGGCAATGAAAAATATGAGCTAGAAATTTATTATGCAAAGGCCGGTCTTGCCAGCTGGGCACTAACTCTTACTATTTTGGCCTTGGCCGCAATGGTTTTATTTAAAAATTTCAATATTGCCTTGGGCCTTGCTTCGGTGTCTGCGATTGTTCAGTTAACTTTGATAGCCTTAAGGGTAATTATTTCAGGCCGTGCTCCTATTACCAATATGTACGAGACAGTCCTCTTTTCAGGATTTGGTTCCCTTTCACTGGCTTTAGTCTTGGGCCATTTTAATAAAGAAAAACTTTTTGTGTATATGGGTCTCGCCTATAATGTTTGCACTTTGATGATGCTGAATTTTGCCAATGGTATGTTAACAGCAACTATATCTCCCCTGGTGCCAGTGCTTAGAGATAATTTTTGGCTTTCAACCCATGTCACAATGGTTATCCTTTCTTATGGTGCTCTGGCCTTGAGCTGGATACTTGCAAACACTGTTCTTTTCAAAAGAAAATGGGGCAAGATTACTAAAAAAGAAGAAAATACTTTTGCAGAAATTATTTATACTACTCTTAAATGGGGAACTACCATGCTTGCAGCAGGTGTTATTCTTGGGGGAGTTTGGGCCGATTATTCATGGGGAAGATTTTGGGGATGGGACCCAAAAGAAACGTGGAGCTTAATCGTACTTTGTACTTATATGGCCATTTTGCATGGTAGATATACTTCTTGGATTAAGGCCGACCGGTTTATCACAATTACGGCCGGAGCTTTTATGAGTGTTATGATGGCCTGGTTTGGTGTGAATTATATTCTCGCATCTGGCTTGCACTCGTATGGTTTTAGTGAGGGTGGAGCTATTTTCTTAGGATCATTCTTTTTACTTCAAATAATCGTTCTATTTGCAACTTCTAGAAAAAGCAATGGCGAAATTGTTGCTTAAAAAAGGTGAAACTGAATTTTTCTCCAATGAAATTCGCTTAAATTGCAGAAATTTCCAAGTCAATAAAAAATGTTGCATAAATAATTATGGTTACAAATGTAAAATAGTTAAGATACTTATTATCTATGAATCAACTTAAAGCATTCGACACAATATTTGAGAAATTAACCAATTCACTTAATCAATTTGGCCTTAATTTACCCGATTCAGATTTTTAAAAATCTGAATCGTTTGACCATGCCAAAAATGTGGATCCTAATTTACTTTTTCAAATCAATACAAGCCTTCAAAGCTATATAGATTTATACCAATAACTCTTTCTAATTATTTTTAGTGATTATTTAGGTCGTGAATAGTTGATAGAACTGCTCAACATACTCAACCTTGCGCATTCCTAATAGAATATAATCAAAACCATAATTAAGATAGCTTTCAACTACCTCCACTGCAAATGGCCCATCAGTCTCATTATTTATGAGACCAACGCTTAAGGCCTGGGCCTTAAATTCATTTGCCTTTTTCGTCATATTTTTTCTAGCAAACATCATTGAATGTTCAAACAATATATAAAACGGCGCCGCCTCTTTTGCATTCAATCCACCATCGCCCCAAATCCTCGCTAAAAATGGAAAAAAATGTCCGTGATAGACTTGCTCAACTGCATCTGGACTCGGAAGTGTAGTCCACAGCTCTTTAAACTGCTTTAAAATACTTAGTTCGCTTATGTCCTCATCTTTGGCCATTTCATCACTAACAGTCGAAATTTTCCACTTCTCTTGAATTAGTTCCATGACATGTTCGAAATCCTTTTGAGCTTTTTGCTCATCAAAACTGTCAGTCATAAATTCATATGTGGCCAATCGAACCAATTGATTATTTGTAAAGGCATTAAGGGGACGATTAACCATAGTGGTGAGTCCGGCCTCAAGTGCTAGCTCTAATAAACTTTGATCACCATATTCCCCAAGTTTTTCCAAAGCTCCAATTTCAATAAGGTTAAATGGAAACTGAATGGTCGAGAAATGATGGGTTTTGGATATTTTTTTTGCTACATCCATCACAAGTTGTAAATTAGTAACTTCGGCATGGGTAAGAGGCAAAATAAAATTATTGGAACTAATACCATAAGACTTTATTCTTCCATTATTAACTTCTTCTTCCAGATATCGAAAGGCTTTCTCAATACGCAAGTAATACTCATTTTGGGTAGCACCTTCGCCTTTAAAATAATATTCGGGATTGTGAAGTAGAAAAATATCTATGGAATTTCGCTTTAATCTTCTGAGGGAATTATCTAATTGATTTTTTAAAAACTCAGGATGTATAGAATGTTTAAGCTCATCCCCCAAATCAACTAATTCATCAACTGCCAGACCTTGTGAATTTAGCTCTTCCAGGATGGCCAAATTTTTCCCTTGAATATAACCGGCCTTAGTTACCAATAAAGGTGTAAATTGAGGATTTTCATTTAAGACCTCCCCTATTAATTCTTCTGACTCACCATTAGTGTAATTTGATGAGGTATCAATTAATGGACAGCCTAAAGATAATGCTTTTTCTAGTGCTATTCGATGTTCATTTGAGCGAATACTAATTCGATAACTTCCAAATCCAACTTGTCCCATAAATTCCTTTTACAAAAATTAATTTTTAATAAAAGGCAAAAGTTCATTAATTCGACTAACGCCTTCGCCTTTCAATGATGGCATGGCCTTTGATCCCTGCGCATATACAGCATAACGATAGCATTTTTCTCTTTCATCTTGAAGAAAATCTTCTTCTCCACGTACTAAAATTCCCTCAACTTCAAAGGTTTTACTATTAATTACAGGAGAACCTGAATTTCCTTCAAATGAATCAAGAGTCGCTTTAAAATAATGTGGATCACTAATATCATTTATAAAACTATTGGTAGTCGCTATAAGAGGAAGTCCCATTGGGTGACCAACCATAAAAACCTGATCATTCGTTGAAATTAAACCAGTATCTCTTAGTTTAAGTGGCTTGATACCAAAAACTTTTTTCTTTAATTTTATGATAGAAAAATCCTGAAAAGTATCTGGATCAAAAACTGTTTTTTCTATTTCATCGCATTCATAAATATTATGGTTTGAAACCCTGTAACCCGATTTATTTTCGCTATTCACTCTTGTGTTAAAAATAATTAATTTATTGTCACAATCATTTACGCTCGCAAAACAATGCCCGGCACTGGCAAGAAGATTATCACCGATCATAAATCCGGTGCATGAATTGACTGTATGATGAGATGCATACTTTGCATTGGAACATAGATTAACACCATCGGGGTCACTCAATAAAAGACCATTGATATCTGAATAAAAGAATTTTTTATCGACAATATCTTTTGAAACAATCAACGCTATAGATTTAGAAATTTCACTTATTTTATTTGTTGAATTAGTACCCACAAAACTTCTTTCATCTCTGCCATAAATGGCATCGACGTTAACGACTGACGGTAAAACAATCGCCTGAACTGATAAAAAATGAAACAACTGTAAAATAAGGGATAGGATCATATAATAAATCTCCGGAAAAATTCCAAGAGAAGCTTTATCACTAAGTTAGGGAATTATTAAAAAAATTGTAATTATTTCAGATCAAAAAAGGTAGCAGTCTCGAATTGACTGCTACCTAAAGGATTGAAAAATGGAGGAACTGGGAACTAATTAAAAACTAAAGGGCCAATTGGTCAAATGGATTTAAATACTGTGCATGAACTCGAAGTTTTCCTTGCGAGTTACCATAAGACTCAAAGTACCCATAAAGAGCACCTTCAGTAATTTTCTGTTCAACATAAAAAGACTTAATAAATGTACCTAAATAATCTTTAATATAGGCACTCATTGGAATAAAACTTAACCCCAACTCTGCTAGATTAAGAACAATACGCTTACGAATGATTTGAGATGGATGGTCATAGTTATAAGCAACCGCTGGACGGTTTTGAAGCATATTTTCTTTATCAAAAAGGTTAACAACTACTTTTTCATTATTAAAAGTTACTTTTTGAAAAGCAAAGTTCATACGTTCTCCAACTTCAGAATAAATACTTTGAGAATTCTTTAAATTGGCAGAACCCACACGGAAGTTTAAGAAAAAATTATCAACTCCGTATTTTGCCCAGTTACTTTTAGCATTACTTGATTCCCAAAATGCATACCACTGGATTCGTGATTCATAGATTGATGACCAGATCAAATTAACTTCTTCATGAGTTAGACCCAATTCTTCTTCTTTAAAATTTTCTAAATAATGTAAAAGCATATTTTGGTGAAAACGTCTTCTTTCAGTAATAAGTTTTTCAACTTGCACAATTACATAGCTAACTGTGTTTAACATTGGTATATTAGATAATTTTTTGCGAGCAAAATCTAATCCCCAAGTAACAGCTTTATAAGTCACATTTTTTTTGTAAAAATAACTAGAGTCGCCTACGTTAGCAACCATAGTTGGGTCTAAAAGCATAATTGCATCAGTCATTTTTCCTTGAAATTTTACAACTACATCTTTAAAAATTTCATTTGAAAAAATTGATTCAACATTTAAGACGGCCAATTTTTTTAGTGAGTCAACTACTGCCTGAACATCTTGATCAAATTCTGCCTGATTACCTGAAAGATTATGATCCAAACCTTCTGCAACGATGCTCTTAACTTCAGAATCATACTGGCCGCTTGCCAAACTTTGAGGTGTCATTAAAGCTTGTTCTTCAATTAATTGCGACTTAATCATCTTTACATACGGCTCAACTGAAAATGATACTGGTAAAGTTCTATCTCTTATACCAATCAATTTTCCATCCGCGGATCTTACAACTTCAAAACGTTTAAAAAAAGCATTGGCCGACTTTGCCTGATCTGCCATTGCCTGAGTGGCAAATAAACAAAGAATCCCCATAACTAATGAAAGTGATCTCATATTTTCCTCCTTGAAAAACAGTGTCAAGATTGATTATAGAGTTCTTTATTTGAATTCAATGTAATGTAAGAAAATATAATTTTTGAATTTGGATGGAGATAATTATATAAAATTTTTCTCTACATCATCCCAAAGGGCAGAACGAAGTTTTAGTGAATTTATGCCTGCAATTCTAGCTTCTTCCCACTTTGTTTCATCATTCCCACAAAGTGCAGTAAGACAGTCAAGTGCTTGGTGGGAGTGCTCTTCCCCATCAATCTCTATATGTCGTAGAAGATAATATTTTAGATTTGGAAAATTGGTGCGAGTTTCACCTTTTAAATTTTTTTCTAAATCATGAAGCAAGGAAGTGAACATGTCGGGAATTAACTTTTCGCGGCCAAAAAAGAATGCGGCCGCCACTTCATGTATATGGCCACTTTGCGCTAAATTTAAATTAAAACTCACAAAATTTCTTTGAGCAGAAGAAAGCTTAGAAAAATTTTGATCGATAACAAAATTTTTAAGAGGTATAGAATTGGCGCCTATTTCATCCATGGCATTTAAATATAATGAGAAGTGATCAATAGCATCGCCATTTTGATCAAGGTCACTTTCTTCAGCAAGAACAATTTGATTGATTAAACGAACTAAACTTTTTGGATACGGGCTTGGTCTCCATGGCAGCTCTACACAAGTTATTTCCCTTTGAAGACGCTTTAAAAGGGACATGAAATCCCAAACTGCAAATACATGTGTTTCCATCATTATTTTTAATTCACTAATGCTCAATATTTTATTATACATGGAGTGATTGGCGACAGAAGTATGAAGGGTATTTAACTCTGGATGGTTCATGATATTATTCAAAATAGGTCCTTATAATTAAAAGTTAGAGTTCAAAATCATCGTATGATTGATCATAAAGTTCATCCATACCTTTAGAAAAAAAGCGCCGTGCAAAATATTGTCCGGCCCTGATGGTGCGAATCATATCATATTCTTCAAGTTTTCTCAACGCCAGATAAACATCTTCGATGACAACATTTAAATTTTTGGCCATCTCAGTATGAGACATCAACTGCGAAATACCATGTGAACGATGAAGATTAGGGAAACACCATACTCTTCGATAGATATACATAAGAACTAAAATTTCTATTCTACTTAATTTATAATCGACAATAATTTTATCAAAGAATATATCTGGTATTTCGGAGAATGTGGGTATATTAGGTATACCCGCACCACCTTTATTGTGAGAGTAATCCACCTTTTTTTTGGAGCGATGTTCAGCAAGAATAGATTGTAAATCAACCATAGAACGAACCTCTATTATAAGTGTAGCATGAATTTAAATTTATTTCTAGACGTGTAATAGCAGAGCTTTCTAATTCAGTAATTTACCCATAAAAAGCAAAAGTGATTTACCAGTTGATTCTCTTTTAACCTCATGAGTAAAACCTAATCGCTGATAAAATGAAACATTTTCGGCTTCAGGTGATGTCACTAAATGAATTCCTTGAAGCCCTTTGTCCCTTAAATTATTGCAACAATGCGCAACGAGCTTAGATCCTAACCCTCTGCCGCGGCAGTCAGGATGAAAATTAATATGTAAATGAACTGGGAATGTTGAAAAGAGATCGCTAAAAAGGTCATAGCCAGGAACTTCCAAAACCCCCATTGCAACCAATGAATTTTCACAAGTGCTCATATAACCTAAAACTTTTTTATTTTCACGCATAACAAAAAATTGCTCAGGGTAATTTGAAATATAGTCTCCACACCATCTTTTAAAAAAGGCAATCTTTCTCTCAGGCGAAGAAAATTCTTGAACAGATGAAGAGATATAAAAAATATATTTAATCTGGGAAAGAATATCTTCATATTCAGCAATATTCTTCACTGAATTTAATTTAAAAATTTCTAGCATTTTATAATCTTTTGTAAAGTTTTATAGTATTTATAATACGAACGATATTGCTCTTGAATTAGATTTAACTCTGAAGGAACTACAACTACATCGTTCCAATCTTCCCAGCTAATTAGTAAATTCTTCTTTTCGTTTTTTAAATTTAAGATGAAGCACCATTGCTTTTTATCTTCTAAATTTTTTAAATCTTTAAATAATTTATGATCAAGAGCATTTTGTAGAGGCAGGCGCATAATATCCACTAATTCTTTTTTTTCAACTCGGGAGGCAGCTTTATAAGAATTTATAAATGATCTTAGCTCTGCAATTTTTTTAGGTGATAATGAAAAAAAACTAATTACTTTTTCGGCATCAAATTCATTTTGCAGAAAAACGAAAGCTAAAATTTCGTCTTTAGTGGAAACAGAATCAGGAAAAACATATTTCGTAAAAAAAACAAACTCTTTTGGAATATTTAATTTTTGAGATAATACGAAATGAGAAAATAAATTTAGAAACTCATGGGGTCTGGTTTTAAACAGCTCCTCTGAAAAATAATGAATTGTAAGTCCATTTAAATTAAATAAATTAAACTTTTTCAATAGATTTTCATCAATTACAAATTCACTAAATTTAATCTTAAACCGAATAAGCCGTAAAAAACGAACCGGATCCAAGAAAAAATCTTCTGTTATATTTCTTAAAACTTTATTTTTCAAATCTTCAATTCCACCAAATGGGTCAATGATTTTCTCCACATTAGAAGATTTAAAATTCAATTCTATGCCAATAGAATTAATGGTTAAATCTCGCCTTTTAAAAGAATCAAAATAACTCAAAGATGGGTCAAGGCTTGCTTCGAAATAATGATGAGTAAAATTATTTGGAAGTGCCTTCTCTATTCTTGGTGAAGAAAACTCAAAA
>Ga0209829_10002198_pt1 | contig 15030 bp, 10 predicted proteins | sample C_140205_EF_Meta_FD_187311 | JGI IMG/M metagenome (GOLD analysis project Ga0209829, IMG submission 187311) | Freshwater microbial communities from Lake Croche, Canada to study carbon cycling - C_140205_EF_MetaG (SPAdes) (version 2) | ecosystem: Environmental > Aquatic > Freshwater > Lake...
AAATGGTAATAAAAAAGATATTGAAGAAATCATAGATATTATGTTAGATTTATATTCTAATCCTGTTTATGAAGTTGATGAAATAGAATTAGAAAAAGGTGTTATTTTAGAAGAGCGTAAAATGAATCAAGATAATATAACAAGATCATTATTTGATTTTATAATGAGTGAAATTTTTAAAGGAACTCCTTTAGAAAGAACAATTATTGGAACAGAAAAAACTATCACTGGTTTAACAAAAAATGATATTAATGATTTTAGAAAATTATATACACTAAAAAATTCATTATTTGTAATAGCTGGTAATTTCTCAAAAAAAACTACGATTAATATCATTAAAAAACATCTTAAAGAATATACATTTTTAACAGACAAAATTGATGAACCAGCTGTTAATTATAAAATTTTATCAAATAAACCAAACATATATATTATTCCAAATAACAATTTAAGCCAATCCTATATTTATATTAGTTTTTATTTTGATGATTTAACATTTGAACAAGAATCAATTATAAAATTCTTATCTACATATTTATCATCTGGTTCAACATCTAAATTATTCGAAGTTTTAAGAAATAAATTAGGAGCAAGTTATTCAAATGAATCATCATATATTATATTTAAGGGTACATATGGTATGTTTTATATATATTGTAATGTCAACAACAAATTAATTTTAGAATCAATCACTGAAATTTTAAATATCATCAAAAATCTAAAGACATCATTAATATCAGACGAAGAAATTAATAAGGTTAAAAAAATATTTGAAACTAATAATTTATTTGAAGTTAATAATCCAAATAATATAATGATGTTTCATGGATATAATTATTTGTATGATCGTAAATATAATATATTAGACACAGTAGAATTTATTAATAACTTAAAATCTAAGAATATTAAAGATTTTGCGATTGATTTTTTCCTAAAAAAGAACATGAATTTATTCATTTATGGTAATGATATTGAACAATCACAAGTTGCTAAAATCATAAACATATTTTGAGAATACATAATGCACAAGATACCCCACATCCTACACGACTAGCATTATGTACTATTTGTATTTCTCCCTTCTTTTCCTCCTTCTTTTCCTCTTTCTTTTCCTCTTTCTTTTCCTCCTCTTTCTTTTCCTCCTCTTTCTTTTCCTCCTCTTTCTTTTCCTCCATTTGAATATTTTTTTCTTCAGTTGGAGACTCAGGTAAACGTTCTAGCTCTGATAACCTTTGAAAATTTAATTTTGGCAATTCAATTGATGGTCCTATATCAAAAAATACTGGTATAATTGGTGATTCTGAACGTTCTATATTTGGAACTGGACTTGATGGACGATCTGCTTGAACGGGTGTAGGTACTGGGACTGGAGCAGGCGCAGGAGCATTTGATTTTGCGCCTAATGATCGTAAAAAATCTGATATATATTCTGTTTCTAAAACTATATCATGATCGATTCGTCTTCTTTTAAAATCTCTATTATTTTCATCATTTCCATCATATATATCTTGATTAATTTCTTCATCCAAGCTTTCATCTAAATGTTCAACAATCGGATGACTATGTTGTTGTGGTTCCTCCACTACTTCTGATGGTACATTACTATCTTCGTGTAGTACATCATCTGGGTCTACATTATCATCTTCTTTTTGTTCATCTCCCACATCTTCATCATCGTCTTCATCATCGTCTTCATCGTCTTCATCATCGTCTTCATCGTCTTCATCATCGTCTCCATCATCGTCATCATCATCGTCGACTATATTGTTAACAATATGCGGATCTTCAATTTGTGGTACAAGTTGTCGCTCATCGTGATAAAAAACTGGAAGAATACATAATACTGTGAATCCAAGGATAGGATTTAATGAAAATAATGTTGCCATTAAGAAAAATAAATATAGTGGATTTTCCATTGTGCTGAGTATTCTTTTATAGGTAACAATTAAAGAAAATAATCCAAATATTAAAGCAATAGATACAATTGTAGAACATAAAATTATGAATTCCATTATATATTAATATTAGAAATATATTCATATATAAAAAATAAAAATTGATTTTTAAAATATTATAAGATGAATTTTATAATAGTATATAATGAAACTTTTTATCGTGGAATCACCTGGTAAAATAAAAAAGATCCAATCTTTTTTGGGAGATGATTATAAAGTTACTGCATCAATTGGTCATATCAGACAATTAGAAAAGAAAGACTATTTTGATCCTGAAACATTCACTCCAAAGTATCAAATTATTGAAGATAAAAAGAAAGTTGTCAAAGAATTAAAAAGTCTTTTAAAGGGTTGCACAGAAGTCTATTTATGTGCTGATTTAGACAGAGAAGGAGAAGCAATTGCTGAATCAATACGTGATGAACTTAATTTAAAAGATAATTATCATCGTGTTACATTCAACGAAATTACTAAAGCAGCAATTTTAGATGCATTAAAGAAACCAAGAAAGATGGATACTAATATGGTTGATGCTCAAGTTACCCGAGCATTACTTGATCAAATTGTAGGATTTAAATTAACCCAACAATTATACAAAAGAATTAACAAGGCGAGTTTGAGTGTTGGAAGAGTTCAAACTGTTGCGGTTCGTCTTATTGCCGATAAAGAAGATGAAGTGTTTAATTTCTTAGATTCTAATAAAGGATCATTTTATAACATAAATGGAAATTTTAAATTAGATTCAAAGAGTACAATTAAAACAACTCTATATGATGGTTCAAAAGTATATGAAACTTCCAACCCAGAAGACATTAAAACACTTATCCAAAGTTTTCAAAAGGCATATTCTATTTTCAAGATTGAATCTAAAACAAGAACACAAAACCCTTCTCCACCATTTATTACATCTAGTTTACAACAAACAGCATCAACTAAGTTTCATTTTCCTGTTAAAAAAACAATGATGGTTGCTCAGAAGTTGTATGAAGCTGGACATATAACTTATATGAGAACTGATTCTCCAACAATGTCTCAACAAGCACACAGTGAAGTTAAGAAATTAATTTCAACAAAGTTTGGTGAAAACTTCTATCAATTTATCAATTATGCATCCAAGTCTGCTTCTTCTCAAGAAGCACACGAATGTATCCGTCCGACACATTTTGAACATGAAACAATTGATGGACTTCCAGATGAACAACGATTATATTCATTAATTTGGAAAAGAACCGTTGCATCACAAATGAAACCGGCATTATATGATGTTCTTGTTATCCATATTAAAAATGAATCTCATAAAAATTATATATTTGTGGGAAATGTAGAAACATTAAAATTTGAAGGATTTTTGAAGGTTTATGATTTAGGAGATGAAACTGAAGAAGAAGCAAATGATAATAAATTAAAAACAGAAATTAAGAAAGAATCAAAAGTAAGTCTTGCTGAATTAATTTCTCAAGAAAAGATAAAAGAACCGCCATCAAGATATACTGAAGCAAATTTAGTTAAACAATTAGAAAAGATGGAAATTGGTAGACCATCAACATACGCAAGTATTATAGATAAAATTCAACAAAGAGGATATGTTGAAATCAAAAATATCGATGGAGTAACTAAGAGCGTTAAAACTTTTAGGTATAAAACTGAATTAAAAGAAGAAACTAAGGACATCCAATATGGTAAGGAAAAAACTAAGTTTGTTCCAACAGATTTAGGATTTGAAGTTTTAGAATTTATGGAAACATATTTTCCGTATATAGTTGATTACCAATTTACGGCAAATATGGAGAAGAAGTTAGATGATATTGCAAATGGTAAAATAACAAAGATTCAAGTTATGGATCCATTTTATAAGCAACTCATTGCGGAAATTACTAAGATTTCTGGTGAGAAAATAACTAAAGTATCAATTAATACTGATAAATTAATTGGCTCACATGAAGCATTTCAATATTACATAACCAAGACTAAATTTGGTGATGCTATTAAATGGGAAGAAGAAGGAGAAACTAAATATAAATCATTAAAATATTTAGGAGTTCCAGTTAAGGATCTAACAATGGATATTTGTTTACAATTTCTAAAATATCCAAAAGATTTAGGTGACGATATAAAACTATACAAGGATTTTAAGAAGGGAAACTTATTTTTAGGACATAATAAACAATATTATACCATTATGGATGAGAATATTACATTAGAAAAAGCGAAAGAGATAGTAAACGGAGGGGGAAAAAACGACACAACCAAAAATTTGGATAAGAAATATCCAATCGCCTTAAATTCAGAAATTAAATTAGGAAGAAACCATAAGAATGGGCAATTTTATCTAATCTATAAGAATAAATTTTATAGTGCTCCAAATGATAAAGTAACAGTAGAAGAAGCGAAGAAAATTATTGCAAGTAAAAAATAAATTTATTTATATATATATATATATATATGTCAAAAAGTTATATAGATTATTTACTCGGAGAGAATGTTTCTACATTAGAAGGGGGGGAGGACGCTATGCACCCTAAGCGCGCAGCACCCAGATCGCCGCATCCTGACGGTACATCAAAGCAATCAGCTAATATAATTCCTGTTTTATTTAGATTTAGACAACAATTACATGTATATCATTGGCAAACAACAAGTTTTGCAAGACACAAGGCATCAGATGAATTACTTGGTTCTTTAACTGGTTTTATTGATAAATTCATGGAAATATTTTTTGGAAAATATGGTAGAGTAGAATTTCCTACAGAAGTTAATATCAAAATTGGTAATATGAGTGATGAAGATGGAATGAGATTTTTAGATGAAATGATTCATTACTACATTGAAGAATTACCAAAATATTTAGATCCAAAAAATGATAGTGATTTATTAAATTTAAGAGATGAAATCTTAGGTTCAACAAACCAAATAAAATATTTATATAGTTTACATTAGCGACTACATAGCATTTGTAATTCTGCTAAATTATTTAAATAAAATCTATTATTAAATGTTGTGATTAATTCATCATTTAATTTATTTATATTTTTCTCTATAACAACAAATGAATATAATATTAAGTTTGATACATCAGAATTATCTAACTTGACATATTTACTCAATTTTGTCATATGTTTTGGTTTATCAAATTGATTACCCATCATTGCTTTAACATCATTAATTCTATCTTTTAACATCTCAATATTACATTCTTTATAACTTGCATGATACTTTTGACATAATAATATTGAATATACATCTAATAATTGATGATATTCATCAAGTTTATTATTTTTTTTTAAATTATCATAAATTTGTTGAACTTCAAAACTATATTGAAAACATGGAGGATATTCTCCATATGTAAAATTACCTCTTTTATTTTCAGTAAAGTTTGTGTCTCTTTTTCCTCCAGTAAAAGGAGTTATATTTAGGTAATTTGTGAATGTTTCAACACCATTTTTTAATAATTGTAATCCCATAAATGATAAAATTGTTCCAAATACTAAATCAGACATCTATATATATTATATGTATTATATGTAGATAAAAAATGTACATAAAAATATACATAAAATTATAAATAAAAAAAATGTTTTATGGTGTCATGGTCATAAAGAAATAAAAATATTTAGTTTTTAAAAATTACTTCTACGATATTACCTAAAAAATATTATTTTATTAAAAATTTATCATCAAAATATTTTTAATAAAATAAATTCTATTTAAATAAAACTTACTTAATATTATTAATGGCAAATAATAAATTTAAAAATAAAGAAAATTTGGATCATTTTCAAAATTTACAGGACTTTTTGAAGGAACGAAAAGTTGAACGTGGAAAAGAATATTCTCATACATCTCTTGGAGATCCAAAAGGATCATACTTAATTGATCCTAAAGACAAAGAAAAATTCTTTGATCTTTATAAAAAGGGTATTAAGCAAGGTAAAGAAATATATTTATCTGAATCACACAGAAATCAAGGACCAATTTTGTTAGATTTAGATATTAAGTATCCTAAAGAAAAGGATTTACAAGGAAAGCGCATATACGATGATTTTCTTTCAGCGTTTATAAGAATATATAATGAAATTATATTACAATATTTATTGCCCGAGGAAGATGAATTTTTAGTGTTCTTTTTTGAAAAATCAGAACCAACAGACAAGGGAACATTTTATAAGGATGGGATTCATTTAATGTATCCAAAAATTTGTGCAAGTAATAAATTGCAGTATGTTATGCGTAATGAATTGGTTAATAAAATAAATGAAGTTCAATTATTTGAGGGATTAGGATTTATTAATAAGACTGAGGATATAATAGATAAGGCAGTTATTGAAACAAATAACTGGATGATGTATGGTAGTCAAAAACCAGAAGTTCCTCCGTATTTGTTAAAAAAAGTCTATAATTATCAATTAAAAATTATTGATAAAGCTGCATATGAGAATGATATGATTTATGAATTTTTAAGTATTCGTAAATTTGGAAAAGAAAATTTGACTGATTTAAGAGATGAATGGAATGAAAAGAAGATATTAGAAGCATACGAAAAATTAAATAAGAAACGTATTATGGTTGGAAAAAAACAATATACTATACAAAATAATCAGGAAGATATTAAATTTGCCAAAGAATTAACTGATTTATTAAAACCAGATCGTGCAGTTGCATATGAATCATGGTTACATTTAGGATTTTGTTTACATAATATTGATTATTGTTTATTAGAGACATGGATAGAATTTAGTAAATTAGCACCAATAAATTTTAAAGATGGAGAATGTGAAAAACAATGGGAGAAATTTAGACCAAATAATTTTACATTAGGATCATTACATAGATGGGCACGCGAAGATAATCCAGATAAATATTCAGCATATCTAATGACTAAAATAGAGGAAGCAATTGTAGAAAGTATTGATGGATCTTCATATTCAGTAGCAAAGGCATTTTATAAGATGTATCGTTTTATTTATATATGTTCTGATATAAGAAATAATAATTGGTATGAATATAAAAATCATAGATGGGTTGAATGCGAAGGAGGTCATACAATATTTAATAAATTGAATGAAGAAATGGCAAATCAATATGATAAATTAAAGAAGGCATTATTTGTAAAGTCGATGTTACCAAATATTACGCAAAAAGAAGCTGAAGAATTACTCAAACAGAAAAAACAAGTTGAAAAAATTCATGAAAAAATATTAAATGTAGCATTTAAAAATAACATTATAACAGAATGTAAATCTATGTTTTTCGATCCTACATTTTCAAGTAGAGTTAATGAAAATAAATATGTTCTTGTTTTCAACAATGGTGTATATGATTTTAAGGAACATCAATTTAGGGATGGATTGCCCGAAGATGTTATGAGTTTTACTACTGGAATAAATTACATCAAGTATGATGAAAATAATCAAAGTATAAAAGAAATTAGTGCATATTTTAATTCAATTATGCCAAATGATGATATGAAAAAATATGTATTAGATTTATTATCATCAACATTAGTTGGTAATATACCTGATGAAAAGTTTCATATTTGGACAGGTAATGGATGTCATGCAAAGGGAACAAAAATATTAATGTATGATGGAAACTATAGAAATGTTGAGGATATTCAAGTTGAGGAATGTATTATGGGAGATGATAGTAAGAAAAGAATTGTGAAAGAATTATTTAGTGGGAGAGCAATGATGTATCGTATAAATCAAGAAGATTTTAATTCATCATATGTAGTAAATGAAGACCATGTATTATCATTTAGAATAATAAACTCAAAATATTTAGCAGATTTATATAAAAATAGATTAATAAATATATATTTAATAGATGGATTCTACTACATTGATTTGAAAGTTAGTGAATATTTAAGCTTAGATGATAAATATAAAAAAATATTATATGGATATAAAAAACCAATATTAGATAATCATCATTATAATGATGATTTTATTAAAAAGAGAACAAATGAATTTGATATAGATGAAAATTTATATAGAAATACACGCACATTACGTTTAAATAAAAGAATGACAATAATAGATTCACTTATAGAAGAAAGTACATATATAAAAATAGATAAATATAATGATTTGATTGTAGATGAAATAAATAAATTATGTCATTCAGTTGGATATCATACAGTTATATATAAAGATATTATGAAAGTGTATAAGACTTGTATTCCATTATCTAAAATTACAGTTGAAAAATTAGAAGAAGATGATTATTATGGTTTTGAAATTACAGGTAATCATAGATATATGTTAGAAGATGGAACAATCACTCATAATAGTAATGGTAAATCTATTACTGCTGAAATGTTACATCTTGCTTTAAATGATTATGCTGTAGAAGTTCAAATTACACTTTTAACACGTAAGAGAGCTGATGCTACATCTGCGAATCCTGAATTAGCGAGAACAAAAGGAAAAAGATTTGTAGTATTTCAGGAGCCAGAGAATACTGATGTTTTACAAGTAGGATATATTAAATCATTAACTGGTGGTGCAAAAATATCTACAAGAACATTACATGAAAGAACATTTGAATTTGAGCCTCAATTTAAGATGTTTTTATTATGTAACCAAGTTCCAGATATACCATCAAATGATGGAGGTACATGGAGACGTATTCGTGTTGCTCCATGGGAAATGAAATTTGTTGATAATCCTAAAAAAGATAATGAGAGAAAGAAGGATAAGACATTGAGGGATAAAATTAAGAATGAAAATTGGAAGGAGGGATTAATATCATTTTTAATAAATCATTATGAAAAAAATGTCAAGGGAGAGTCTATTGTGGAACCTCAAAAAGTTTTAATGTATACTCAGATGTATCAAGATAAATCAGATATCTATCAACATTTTATTAATGATAGATTAGAATTTACGACAAATCAAAGAGATAAATTATCATGGGCAAAATTATACGAAGACTTCAAAGCATGGTTTCATACATCAAGAAATATTAAAACAACTATAAAATCTGGTGAATTTAAAATTGAAATGATAGAAAAAGTTCCAAAACTTGCTGAAAATGTTCATGGAGTTAAATTTAAACAAGAAAAAGAACCAATAAATAATGGAATTATTAATGATGATGATGACGATGGAGGAGAACAAGGCGGAGAAAAAGTTGAGCATGCGGATGGATATGCATAAATTAACATTTTATCCATTCAGGTAAAACAAAAATATCACCATGCCACGAATGTGTGGATGGTACATATATTTCTGAATATATTCCTAAAAATCCAATTAACCATGAAAATGTTCCTTGTGATAGAACAATATACTTACATGTTGAACCATACATAATGGTGTTAATTTCATTTAATTCAATTTTTACTAAATTATATTTATTTATTAATTTTTGACAGATTTCATGATTAATTGTATCAGAAGATATATAACCATTCTCAAATTTTATTTTTGATATAATATTATCATAATATTCAAAAGATAAATTAAAACCAATAATATCTCCCAATCTAACATGAACAAATAGATCATTATTTGTATTATATCTCGAATTATATATATTTTTAATTTTAACTTGATCAAATAAATTATTATCTTCAAAATATTTTTTTAGATATAAAATAAATTCTTTAATTTGATAAGAATTATTCATAATAATATTTTTATTTATTATTATATTATTAATATGATCTATTAAATTAGATTCATCTATAATAATTGATTCATTATATACATTTATACCATCTATAAATAAATCTATTCCTAATTCTTTAATTTCATTATAATAAGAATAAATAAATTTTAAATTATATTTTTTTGCTAATATATGTGATGCCATATTTCGAATAAAATGATTAGCAAATCTTCCACTTGTATCTAATGTTGTTGATATATTTTTATCTTTATTTTCTACAATTGGTATTTCTATAATTGATGTATTAGTTTTAAATAATTTCATTTTATTATACAATTCTCTTTCTCTATTCATTAATTATATTATAATATAATTAAAAAAATTATTATTCTCCAGACTCATCAGGAAATTTAAAGTATTCCATTCCATGATGGATTACAAGGAATGCTAATGCAATTGATAAAAATACTGAAACTGCTATATTTCCTAGATAATAAGGATTTATATTTACATTTTTACCTTTATTACTACTATTACCCATTGATCCAGTATTTGATAATAATATTATATATGCAATTGTTGCTGTAATTAATGCACATATATATGAACGTTCTTTTAAAAACATATTAATATTTTCAAAGGTTGACATTTTATATATATAGGTAATAAAAAAATGTAGTAAAATATAATAAAAATTGATTAACTAAAATATTATATAAAGTTTATAAAATAATATATATAAATGAATTTTTGTAAAAAGTGTAATTATGTTTTAAATATTACTAAAAAACAATTAGACGAAAATGAGAAAAATCATTATAAGATTGCTACTTTAGAAGCATTCTTGAATTATATTAAGCATGATATGAATGAAGCAAATCAAACAGTTGATATCAAAATAGATCGTGATTCATTAAGAGAAAAATTATTATTAAAATTTAAGAAAACACCAGAGAAGGTTACAGAATTAATTAATCTGTATGATGTTATTTCAACTAAGAAGAACAATTTTGATGTATTTTTAATATGTAACAATTGTAATTCATCATATACTATTGATTCAAAAACAATCATTTTGAGTACAAATCTTGAAACAAGTGGTATTCGAGAAGTGAATTTAGAATATAAATGTCAAGATCCTACTTTACCGAGAACAAAAGATTATATTTGTCACAATGAAAAATGTATATCTCATAAAGATTTAAAGGTTAAAGAAGCAATATTCTTTAGAGAAGGTACCGGATATTTGACGAGATATATGTGTACAAATTGTAAGACAAATTGGTTAATTTAATTTATAAAAAATTGATTATTAAAAATTGATTATTAAATATTATATATAAATATTATTTAATAATATAAGTATGCCTCCTAAAAAAAATGTCAAAATAGAAAAGAATGTTGAGAAGAAAAAAGAAGATATCTCAGAAGTCAAAAAGGATGATAAAGAATATGATGAAAATGATGATAATCAATCAGATACAACTGATAGTGACATTATTTCTGGAACATTTAGTCAATTAGAGGATAATGAAGAAGAAGTAGCGGTTGATTCAGATGTTGAATCAGAAGAAGAAATTGAAGATGAAGCAGATGAAGCAGTTGCCGAAGAAGAAGCTGAAGTAGATGAAGAAACAGAAGAAAAAGTAAAAGTTCCTCGTAAGAAAGCAGTTAAGAAAGCAGTTGTTGTAAAGAATGATTGTTTATACAATAACATTGACTTTGAGGAAGATTATGATGAAAAGGAAGAACAAGTTGATAATAACAGTAGATTATCAAGTGGTCGTTTAACAAAGTATGAGAGAGTTCGTATCATTGGTATACGCGCAAAACAAATTATGATGGGAGCAAATATATTGGTTAAAGGTGTTGAAAATAAGACTCCAACAGAGATTGCTGAATTAGAGTTAAAACATAATATGGTTCCTTTCAAAATTAAGAGAAAACTTCCAAATGGCAAATTTGAGATTTGGAAATTATCAGAGTTAGAGAAGTAGTTTATTTATGTAATTGATTTAATTCTTCTTTTAATTTTAAATATTCTTTTTTATATTTAATATATTCTTTGCTTTTTCTGTTGCCACCTCCGAATGGGGGATACTGGACTCTTGCGTTTCTCGCGACTTGCTCATAATCAATTTTAGATCCTACTTTTTTTCCAGCTACTGCTTTTTTTTTAGCTGCTGCTTCAGATAATTGTGCAATTTCTCTTTCTAATGAAGCTTCTTTTGCTGCTTGAGCGTCTGCTTCTTCTGCTGCTTTTTCTGCTGCTACTCTTTTTGCTGCTGCTTTTTCTGCTGCTGCTTTTGCTGCTGCTGCTGCTCTTTCTTCCGATGCTGCTCTTTCTTCCGATGCTGCTCTTTCTCTTGCTTCTGCTGCTGCTTGAGCTTCTGCTACTCTTTTTGCTGCTGCTCTTTCTGCTTCTGCTGCTCTTTCTGCTTCTGCTGCTTTTTCTGCTGCTGCTTTTGCTGCTTTTGCTGCTTTTGCTGCTTTTGCTGCTTTTGCTGCTTCTGCTGCTGCTTTTTCTGCTGCTGCTTTTTCTGCTGCTGCTTTTTCTGCTGCTGCTTTATCTGCTGCTGCTTTATCTGCTGCTGCTTTATCTGCTGCTGCTTTATCTGCTGCTGCTTTTTCTGCTGCTGCTTTTTCTGCTGCTGCTTTTTCTGCATTGGCTGCTGCTTGATCTGCTGCTGCTTTTTCTTCTTTTCTTGCTTTTTTTCTTGCTGCTGCGTCGGCTTCTGCTGCTTGAGCTTCTGCTGCTGCTGCTTGAGCTGCTGCTGCTTGAGCTTCCGCTCTTGCTGCTTCTGCTACTCTTTCTGCTTCCGTTCTTGCTGCTACTGCTACTCTTTCTGCTTCTGCTACTCTTTCTGCTTCCGTTCTTGCTGCTACTGCTACTCTTTCTGCTTCCTCTTTTGCTGTGTCTGTTTCCCTCCATTTTTTAAGATATTCTTCAAATATCGGATGTGCAATTTTAAATGCTTTTATTTTTTCAATTTCAGCTATTATTTTTTTACTATCTTCATCATTTGGTAATTTTTGCTCTTTTGATGTATCGTTACCTGTAGAATATTTCATAATATTTGGATATCTAGACTCAATTGTCACATCAAATCCTACACTAGGATCATGTGTTAATTCACCTTTTTTAGCAGCGAGTGTAGCATCCTTTAACATTAATGGTGTTGCGAAAAATTTTAATTCTTTAACGTTACGTGTATCGTTATTTGTGGAAATAGTGTCTTTAAGATCCTTTAATTGTTCTTTAAATGTGTTAATACTGTTATCAGATGCGTCCTTAATATCTTTTATTAGTTTTGTATTTGGATCACCTTTTGTGATATCTGTAACTTTAAATATTTTACCATTAATTGTAACTGTTTTTGTTTCGGCCATAATAAATTACTTATATAATAATTTATAAATTCTTTTTGATTAAATTATTTTATAACATAATATAATGTTATTAAATATTAATAATAAATTAGTTGATATTAAAGATTCTGAAGTATTATATAATATATATTATAAATTAGCAACTCTCCCCACAAAGAAATTATTAAAAAGTAAAAAATCTAATATAGATAAATATTTATCCGAACTAAAGATCCAAATATCAAAATTAGATAATTTAATCCCACTATATGACATCTTTTCAAAAAACATATACTTGATTAAACCAGAAGAAATATATGATAGTGTCATTCATTTATACTATCGCCCTCTCACTAAAAAATTATATGAATATTTACAATCCATTAAAACAGATGATGAATCATATAAAGAAAAATTAGAAAAGAATATAAATTTTATGGAAAATTTTGATCTAAATGTTTTAGAAGAAACATATATTAAAACATTCTATTATCAATCTAATAAAATTGGAAAAAATTTTACCTTATGTATTAAACCATCATTCTTACCATTTGTTAATATTAATCCGTATTATAACAGAGATGAATTAATCAATCTTGGATTGAATTTAAAAATAATTAAACCAGATGAAACATATTATGATGAAAAACGTCTTTTACAATTATGTGATAAAGTATCTCAAGATGATATAGATTCTGATACACTCTTAAATCATTATTTATTCATCCAATTTAACAATCTTCAATACTACATTAAATATTATTCATTTATGGGTTCATACCAAATGAACTATTATATTAGAAATAATTCAGTTAAAGATAAATTTATTGAAAAAAATATAAATCAATTTCACAGTATTATATCTAAATCTCCAGGATTTAATGATACATATTATGTATATAGACTTATCAACAATGATGATTTCTTACAAAGTGTAAAAATTGGAGGAATATTTGAGGATAAAAGTTTTATGTCAACATCTCGTAATCCATTTTATAATCCAGTTAGAAATGCATTTGGATTAATATTAATGAAAATAAAACTTCCAAAGAATAAACAAGGTGTCGGTTTGTGTATAGAAAATTATTCATTATTTCCCGAAGAACAAGAAATTATTTTAAATCCTTGTAGATTAAAACTTGTATCTAAAGATGATACAGTTTATTATCATACTGATAAAAAAGCTCAAAGATCTATAAAAACAAAATATGAATTTGTTTATGTTGAACCAATTCCTCTTGATATAAATAAAATATCAAAAAATTATGATTCTGAGTTAGATATTAAAATAATAGATTTATACAATACAAAAATTGCAGGAGTAAAAGTTGAAGATAAATTAAATAATTTTTCAAACTTGTTACCATTAATTAATACATGTAAAAGATTCTATGTAGAAGTTAATAAGAAACAATATTTATTTAGTGTTAATAAAATGGCAGATAAAAGAATATATGAAAAATTCTTCTTTTTACAAAAGAAGAAATATTCAGAAAATGATATTATTGAAGAATTATATATTACTTATCAAGATGAGTCAACAGGTGAAATATTATTAATGATTGAAATAAAAGATGTTATATCAGTAAATTATTTACAGAAATTTACAGGATGTAATAAAGAATTTAATGATAATGATTTATTAGAATTAATTAGTGGATTTTCAAAATTGTTTCAATTATATCAAGTAGTAATCCATCCAAATTATAAACCATTCTCTACATTTATTCATATTAAACCAGAAGAATATCATTATGTAATTGATAATATCACTGATTACCATCAAGTTCAAAAATTAAGTGCAAATATAAAAATATTCAACAACGATTTGATGAATTATCTTATAATGAAAAAGAATAGATTTGAAAGTATTAATGTTAAAATGAATTTTAAAAAAGTATTATTAGATAAATTAAAAAATATTAAAGTTAAAGAAGTATTTAATGAAGAAAATTATGAAATTTATTCATTAATTAAAAAAGAATCACTCTCAAATTTAAATGAATTAATTATCTTTTTTTATAAAAATTATTTTTATTTATTAGATAAAATTCTAACACAAATTAATAAATATTTTGATAATGAATTAATA
>Ga0209829_10002200_pt1 | contig 14993 bp, 18 predicted proteins | sample C_140205_EF_Meta_FD_187311 | JGI IMG/M metagenome (GOLD analysis project Ga0209829, IMG submission 187311) | Freshwater microbial communities from Lake Croche, Canada to study carbon cycling - C_140205_EF_MetaG (SPAdes) (version 2) | ecosystem: Environmental > Aquatic > Freshwater > Lake...
ATGTTACTACATGCGACATTGCGCGATCGAATGATTTTAGAAGTGCCTGTACCGCCCTTCAAGTTAGTTCATGCTGGAATGAAGGTCAAGGGTGCAGCGGTTGGAGATACTGGATATGCCGCGAGAAAGAAGGGATCTGAAGAAAGGACAGAGGCAAAACTCTCTACGGTTGTAAATAGTGCGCATTGGCTAGCCTTTTTCAAAACACACAAGAAACGATCCGACTTGGCCGATGCTTTCTGTATGTGTTTGGATGCGGGAAAGCATGCTTAAAAACTCCTGAGAAAAGCGAAGAAGGATGGCAACCATTTACGAAATGGAAGAAGTGTCCCGTAAAATGGGAGGACCCGATCTCGGTCTAAGCAGCGAACTCGGAAATGTAATTAATCTGAATGATATGGGCGACGATTTAGGAATGAGTCTACTCGCAAATCCGAGCAAGACAATGGGATCATCCTCTTCCGGTCAGTCGGTAAATGTTTCTTCGCGCCCGCCCGAACCGCCTTCCATCAGTATTAATACAAACTCCATCGGACTTCAGGAGATTGATATTGCTCCTCTTGAACCGATGAATATTGGATCGGACTTTCCCTCAGCGCCTGTCAATATTGAGATTCGCAAGGAATCGGGCGGTGATGTTGGGGCGAATCTCTTTTCGAACCAGCAGACGGCTACGGGACCGGTCTTTTCACTACCCGCAAGCCGTGATCCCGAGGCCGAAAAGAAAGAGAAGGTTGAGCTCATCAATAAGCTTCAGCGTCTTGAGGCAAAGGGATTTCCTGTTACGCGTCACTACACAATGGACAATAGTCTTGAGGAAATCAAGCAAGAGTATCTGCGTCTTGTTGATGCGAGGAATCTGGAGGCAAGTCTACGTTTCCAGCGCCAAATGCTCATGGGTGTTGTCACAGGAATGGAATGGATGAATAACAAGTTTGATCCGTTTGATCTGAAACTCGAGGGCTGGTCAGAATCTGTACACGAGAATGTTGAGGATTTTGATGAAATCTTTGAGGAACTCTATGATAAGTACAAGGATCGCGGAAAGGTTGCTCCCGAGGTTCGTCTGATCATGGCCCTTGCTGGTTCTGGATTTATGTGCCATATGAGCAACAGCTTTTTCCGTCAGAAGATGCCTACAATGGATGAAGTTCTGCGTAAGAATCCTGAACTTGCACGTCAGATGGCAGCGGCGGCGGCCTCACAGGCGGGTCCGGGTTTTGGAAACTTTATGGGAATGGCGATGGGTGTTCAGCAGCAGCAGGGAATGCCGCAGTCGATGCCACAGCCAATGCAGCAGTTCCCTCAGCAACAGCAGTTCCCGCAGCCGCCGCAGCAAATGCCGCAGGCGGGGCCAGTTTTTAATAACTCAAGCCGTGTACCGAATGTACCGCAGCCGGTTGCGTCTGTTGAGCCCCGACGTGCGACTGCGCGTCGTGAAATGCGCGGTCCCACTGGAGTTGATGATATCCTTAAGACATTCGCGGAAGTACGCATGGCGGAAGAAGTCATTGAGACAGTTCTACCGAATATGTCCATGATGGGAGGGGGTATGATGGGAAGTGGCCCAACACTCGCATCTGATATACAGAGTGTACAGTCGGAGGAAATCCGTAGCCAGGGGGAGTCAGTCCGTACGGCCGGTGGTGGACGGCGTAAGAAGCGTAATACGCCGATCCTTGGCAACGAGATCGCTATAAATGTTTGATTTTTCATCTACACACGTTTTACGTGTTATAATGAAACTCTACCGAACTGTTTGTAGAACTGACATATTTTGCATATAGACTTGTTCAGATGTAAAGGGGGGATCATCTGTGTCGCCTTCTTTCTTTTCAGATTGTCCTGACGCGGTAAGTCGAGCTTGTTTTTCCATGAGACGGCGAAGAATATCCGTTTCTTCGGGTGTAAGCCCAGGTTGGGGAGTTCCATCCGCAGGTACATCGTTCTTTCCTCCAAGATATAATGAACTTGTTTCATTAAATAAGAAAGACATTAGCATTAGTATAATAATCGTCATAAAGATTGCTGCGATCACATTTCTTGTCGCAATAAAGATGACCGTAAATACAATTGCGCGTCGAACCCAGACTTGTGAAAAGAACTTTTCTTGACCTTTAGAGATTTCCATTCCAAGGAAACGGCCACCTAAATTCAATATGATCATCATAAGTCCAATAAAGTATGGATTTGTATTGAGGAAATTAAAAAAAGCTTCTATCGGATTGATTACACTTAATGCGGCTGTCGCAGCAGCAGCAACTGGAGCAACGGCACTCATCTACTCAGAAGTAGTTTTAGGTTTCTCAACTATCCACGGAGTGGTTAATCGTGATAAATCACCTAAATAAAAAAAGAGTGCGAGGGCAGCCATAATACCGACTCGGGGGCACCATACACAGGCGGCAAGTAATGTAATCACAAGAAAAAGTCTCCAGTACGGAAACTTATAAAGATAGATCCATTCTGCCGGATAGGGTGTGTGGAAGAGTGAACCTTCAAATAAGTTCCATATGTAAAATGAAATGATTACAACGAGACGCGCAGTTAGATCAACTGTCCCGCCTGGAGTGAGTATATCGTCCCAACTCTCCATCTACAAAAGCAATTCATTTATCCGAGACTCGAGTTTTGCACACCTCCATTGCTTGACTGACCACCTCTATTATTATCTTGAACCGCCGATGTATTTATACGGTCTTCCTGGATTCGTGTAGGATTTTCATTTAAGGCTCGTTCAACAAACCATTTCTTTCCCTTGATATCAAATGTTGTTAAATCATCAAATCCCTCACTCATGCTCATTCGTGAACCAATCAATAATGCGACAGCAAGTGCTGTGAAAAGGCCAAGAATCCATCCAAACTCGCGAACCACTACGATAATAAGGAGGACTGCGAAGAGTCGCCCTAGAAAAGAATCCGCCTGATGGTGGATTGATTCGGGGATAGTGTCTTTAAATACAATAATGATGATAGTAAATAAATAAAGGATAAATACAATCGTAGGTCTTATTTTTTGGGCAAAATCAAATATATGATATTGCAAATCAAACTTGGTCATTCCTATTTCCTAAACACTTTTCTTTGTGAAGCACAGAGAGTGGCTCGTATGGACTACTGTTCCTATGAAGATGCCTTTCCACAAATAGGCCCTTCCAGTACAGGCTGTAAGGACCAAAAAGGCAGCGATGCTGCCCGCAAAGAGGAGCGCAAAAAGGCGAAGAAGTGCAGGGGGCCGCCGCTGACATTTTTAGATTTAGATCCAGATCGTCCGGCAGTTCAGCGAACCCCTGATGTTCCGCCCCTTAATGTCAGCACAGGACTCCGGGAACATGCGCCTGTTGATGCTCCTCAGAAGGAACCGTTTGTTGATGTTCCATATGATCTTACGAGTCAACGCCAACCTGACGATGCGGGGCAGATTGCACGAAATACCATGCCTGATGTTGAGAAAGTGGAGAAAAAACTGACGACTCCAAAATACTTCGGAACTGCCGTAGGTGCCGAAGGATTTCAGAATAGTTCAGCACCCTTTACAAATGTGATTGGTGAAGATTCATCCTATCGCCTCTATCCAGATTTCACATCAGCCTTTCAGAGAGCGGCAGGGGTATCTAAGGCAGGGAGCCTGGCTCCGACACCTTCAGTAAGTGATTATTGGAAGCCGCTAACACCTTCAGGTGCTCGTACCTCTTTTTTTGATGAGCTACCGCCCCCTGGTGGTCAGTATCCTAAGGGAACACGTGCTACTGGTGAAGATACACAAGCAATCTCTAAGAAACTTGATCTTTTATTTTCTCGACTTGATGATTTAGAATCACGACGGGGCGAGAATACACAGACTGAAATCCTATTATTTGTGATGTCAGGACTTTTCGTTCTTTTTTCAATGGATATTGTTACACGTCAAGCATCAAAGATTCGATTTGTCTAAGTTTAACTACGAGCTACTCCCCGAAGGCCAGGTGCTACAGGCGGAGGGGGTGGCGATGCTGTGCCTATTAGTCGACTCAACATACCAACCAGTCCTTGGCCAGACGTATTTGTAGGTATGGCAGCAGGATTGCTAGCAGGATTAATATCATAAATAGGTAAAATAAGATCTATTAAATATGCGATATCTTGTTGAGTAATCTTCTTTTTCCATGTTGTCAGTTGACTTCTATAATAGTTCATATCAACTGATTGATCCATATCAGCTTGAATAGTCTTTTTTACTTCTACAGCGGCCTGAGTAATATCGGTAAACTGTTTTGTAAATCGCCTGATTTTATCAATATGAAGGATTTCATACAGCTCATTAATATAGTTATGAATAAACTCACATTCATATTTAAACATGACGTTGGGATTGTCCAAACATTTGTGTACTGTAAAATAAAGTAAAAACTTGCCTCGACCTTCGACTAGTTTTACTTTTCTTGGATTTGGATCACTGATAAACTCAGATGTGAGTCCAAGGTGTGCGAAAAAATCTGTTTCAGCTTCTGTAAACTTACTTGACATCCATTCTTTCTGGATTTCTGTTGTAGGTTTTCGAAGTTTGAATGTTTGCATACCCAGTGAAACAGGTATATCATCTGATACTTTTAGAATATACGGAGGAAGTGGCTTCTCTTTCTTTTCTTCTTTCTTTTCTTCTTTCTCCTCTTTCTCCTCCTTTTTCTCTTCCTCTTCTTCCTCCTCTTCCTCTACCTTTTCAGGAGGTTCATCTTCAGTATATGTAATCGTTATAAATTTATCTCGCAAAAACTCCTTTTCGGGTGGAACGCCTGAGGGTGGTTCAACATGATAGATATTTCCAGCCCCAAGAATGGTTAGATATTTTTGCGTAAATGTACCATCTGGTTTTATTGAAAATGAAAATGTTTCTGTATCTGTTATACGAGGTGATAGACCAATCAGATTCTTTTTATCTGGATCAACAGGTGGGTCTGGAAATTTATTTTTATCGCCTAGAACAAAAAACTTTTTAACACCCTTTTCCGTATAGGGTAATACAACATAAGTAGGTTCTAAATAAAGAAACTCTTTACTTACAGCAGTTTCACGACCTAATGAGTCCCAGTTAATCTGATTGATTCGCGAGTTTCGTGTATATAGAAAATAGACTTCACGAGTTAATGTTGAAAAGAGTTCAATATATTTTTTTAATGCGAGCGAAAATACAGCTAGATTTGTAATTTTTGAAAAGAGAATATAAATATATTTACTTTTAGGATCTGCACTATCTCGCTGAATCACTCGGATATGCTGCATAAGATTATTTAAATCATAAAAATGGAATATTTTAACTTTACTCTTTTCAGGAAGCGTGTGTACGAGTTTAATCTTGTCTGATTCATCCGCAGTCTTTGGTAGATTTCCTGCCCAAATAAGTTCGCGTATTGTTTTATAAGCTCTAAACTTATCAACTCCAAGTATCTCTTTTTCTTTCATATCCGCAGTAACATTAACACGTGACCATTTCTCGAGTGAAAGGACTGGATATCTTTCTGTTGCTGGCGCCGCCGCAGTTCCACCGCCACTATAACTCGCAATGGGTGCATCATGTGATGGTTGCGGTAATAAACTATGTGTAGCACCGCCAGCAATATCACCACCTCCACGCATAGCTTCAATCGCAGCGCCCACTTGGGGCTGTGGTAGTAACGTTGGACTTTGGTGTGCCCCTTCCATCCCTTCCTACTTGGAAGCTCCAGTAAAAAAGGGCGGCTTAAGACGGAAGAACGCGAGCATAGCAGCAGAAAATGGAAACACTCTCGGCCCTTCCACCGATTGAACTAACCCAACCGAAGGCTGAGTCGGAATCTCACACACGCAAGAAGAAGATTCACTGTAAGCAGGAACTCATCGTAAATAGTCTTCAAAAGTTCTATACAGGGAGGACGGATATCAAGGAGATTCTTCCTATTTTGAAGGGAACCTCTGATCTTAGCCTTCGTCTAGTAGACTGGTTTGTGACAAACTATTCCAAGCGTCACAACACGGTCTATATTCTTGATGGTCAAGAGTTTCTCGTTTATGTTAACTATAAGTCACAACTCAAGGCATATTCAAAGAAACTCTTCGATCCGTTTTGTCGTCGGGAACGGATTTTGTTCCAGGTGCCTGGTGAGGAAGCTTTTCTCACAACGGTAGGAAAGCTGAACTTTTTTCGTTGGGCAATTGAAAAAGGTGTTCTTACCCACTTGAGCATCCATGCGCCCACGATTGAAGCTGACATGAACAAGGCAATGAAGGAGCAGCTGAAGGCACGTAATAGCACGGAGACTTCTCAGGCATCCACCGAAAGCACAAATACTGTAATGTCTCTACTTAGCACACAGTCTGTCAGCACAAGTTCAAGTGCCCGTTCAACTCGTCGTCGTGCGATTGAAAAGGAACAGCCGGCGGCAAAGCAAATGCAGAAGCATGTTGTTGAGATTGAGCTTCGCTTTGACTAGCGATATGTCTTTTGCATATTGTTCATACGGGGTCGGAGATCTTCGTAGGCTCTGAGAGTATCAAGATTCTTCTTTTCCGCATAGTCTGCCGGTAAATATCGTGTCGTATAGGTACGATTTAATAAATGTTTTGATTCCAGAACACCTCGGTCAACTTTGTCTTCATACACAGTTGCGCGAAGTTCTCGAGCTACATTAAGTGGATCACTTGGTGCATCAAACTTATCGAAATATGGATTATCATTCAGTTGATCTGAGGATCCATTTCCTGCGATAAACTTCTGATTTTGTAGATAGTTACGATCAACCGTACGCGAGTTGATTGGATTCATGTCCATAAAATAGCGAGTTCCTGAAATATCAGGACGATCATTTAGTAGATAGGGCCCATCTGTTTGCCACTGTTCCACATGAAGACTGTTAATCTGGTCATATGTGCTCACTTCACGTCGACTTCGTAGACTCATTTGTGGTAAAGGTACAGCAACCATACGTTTTTGAATCGGAAAGACTTCCATCTTAAACGAGTTCCTTCTATGCTATCTAGATGTTTGTTGTACCCTTTTATACGAAACCTATTTTACCAAGTCTCATAAACTGGTCGCTTCAACCGATCGCGCTTTTTCTTGAAAATAGGGGAAAACAGATTTGCGAAACGGATGATCCAGTTGCGTGGTTATCTGAAAATGGATTTTTTCTAAAACGGTCATGGAAAGAATCGGGTTATTTCTTTGCAGAGATTGATTCTGAGAAAACAAGGCTACGGGATTTCTACAGTTTCGAACAAGTTACACGAGAACAGCAAAAAGGCACGGAAGAATGCTGGCGCACCTTTTTTCTCCTTCTTCCTGGTCTGAATGAAACGGAAACGAGCATTCACCAATGGAATGATTGTATTGACGATCTTTTTCTAGAACCGCTTAAACTAATTCAAACTAGGTCTAAGGCCTAGATACAGTATATATATAGATGAATTCAAATCGTTCCAAAACTCAGAAGCGCAGTGGCGCAACTGATCTAAGTGGATCAAACTTTGCCGCAAATCTTAATGCGAGTACAAATGTGTTTGTAAATTTTTTAAATCAGGAAGCGGGTGATGCCTATAAGCGCCCGTGGCATCGTTTGGAGCGAGGACTTCGTCTAAATCGCCTTCGTCGCTTTATTGATGAAGAGGCACTTCGGTTAACTCTTACACCACCCGAGAAGGCATCTCTTGAATCACAGATTATGAAAGCAAATGAAAAGAAGTTACTGAACAGTAAAAATGCGGTGATTTATGATCAAGAGGAACAGAAAATCAAGGAGATTAAGGGACTTGTTATGCATCGCGGTGCCGATGGAAAGGTGCTATTTCAAGTTCTTGAAAAGCGAAATGCGGTGACATTTCGTAAGAAGGCAGCTACACCAACTCCAGAAACTGTACCTGCGGTGGCTGACCAGGGCGCAGCGGTTTAAGCGTGATCCACCTATAAATTGTAAGCGCCTAGTCTTCCAAGCAATGGAACAATATACATCAATGTTTGGATCTACCGGAACATTTCTGAATGCAATCGAAGAGGTTCAACCTCCTCCATTACATCCACAGTTGAGTGAGACGTGGTGGACAACCGTTGAAAGTGAACTCTTTTCGATTTTGAAAGAAAATGAATCGTCGGATGATGAGTTGAAAAAGCTTCATGAAGTCATGGATTGTTTTCAGATTGGATATTCGTGTCTTTCAAATGCACTTGTTAAGGTCGCGACTACAAATATATTCAAACAGATTGAGGTTCTTATTAATAGACCACAGTCTGCCCAGCGAACGGATGAATGGTATAAGGAAATGATGAGTATTCTAAGTGCGAGTGAGTTGTATCAGCTCTTTGCGTCTCCTCGTGCCCGTGGATCACTTGTACTCTCAAAAGTCGCGCTAAAAGATGGAACTGGTCCCTCGCCAAGGAAGTCATGTATGACAATGGAGATGAATCCACTTGACTGGGGAATCCGATTTGAGCCGGTCGCAAAACAGTTTCTTGAACATCTGTGGGATGTGGAGATTCGGGAAATGGGACGCCTGCGTCATCCAACGATTGAGTCATTGGCCGCATCACCCGATGGCCTGATTACAAAGGTGCGTCGCCGGCGAAATAATCATCTACTGGGGCACCTAGTAGAGATTAAGTGTCCATCCTCTCGTGAAGTTGGCGTAGCACTTCCACCAAACTATTGGTATCAGATGCAACTTCAGCTTGAAGTTACTGAACTACCAGTGTGTGAATATGCGGAGTTTCTCTTTCGATCAAGTACAGCTGCGAGAACACTTACGCATATTCCTACAGACTGTAGGGCAAGTGGAAATATCTTTCTTCTACAATGTAAAGAGACTCATGCGATGAAATATGAATACAGTCCATTGAATGATGTTAACTGGCAACCGTCACTTACAGAAGGATGGGAAATCCTTGAGACGATTCCTTGGTATTTAGAGACATATTGGATTCAAACGGTTCATCGTGATCACGCATGGTTCCAATCTATTATTCCTCTACTTGATGAGTTTTGGCGAGATGTAGAAAAGGCACGGCGAGGTGAGTTTATTTCTCCTGAATCCTCTGTAAAAAAGAAGCCGATTCTCTGTGCAATAACAGATTAATCTAGAAATAGTTTTTACTTCATTGTCTCAACCTTATAGAAGTTATTAACAAGTTCATGATATGGCGCCGTACATGAATCTGGATTTTTACGTTTATAGTTATTTGTCATCTGAATATAGTTTCCAGTAAGTTGAATACGATTCGCAAAATCCGCGCCGTAGCATGAGCAAGAGTTCATTTTACTATTGATCTGATCATCAACAGGAGCATTGGGAATCACTCCATTCAGTAAATGATACGGGATGCGAGGCGATAAATAGGCCTTATCGGGCCCAGATACAGATTCAAGAGGTGCTCCAGGAGATAGATCTGCTGCGACTGAAGCCGGTTGTAAAATAGGACCTGATGTGAATCCACTGATTGTATCAACGGGAAGTGCTCTACCTACAAATCCAAAAAGGACCATGATGACCGCGAATAAAAAAAGTACTTTGAGTGATTTCATTTGAAGGCCTTCTCTCTACAAGATTCGTGGAAGTTCTACTGCATTGCGTACTTCAAAGTATACGCGCGAGCGCGAGCGTCAAACTCCGCACGGTCTGTCTTGTAGATATGAGCAATCTCCGGAACAAGAGGATCCGCTGGATTTGCATCTGTCAGTAGACTTGTAATACTTAGAAGAACCTTGCTGATTGTAAGAGCAGGAGACCATTGATTTTTTAGAATATCAAGGCAAATACCACCTGCGGAGTTGATATTAGGATGGTAAATCTTTGTAGTGAAGGTTACAACCGGGGGCTTGAAGGGATAATCAACAGGGAACTGAATGAAAAGCTTAAAATAACCTCCGGTATATGGACTATCTGCTGGGCCAAAGATGGCACCTTCCCACTTGAACATATCGTCTCCAATCGGACCAGCACTACAGTTGCTGGGTGGATCCTTCTTCAAATCGAGTAGTTCCTTCTGAATACGCTTGGCGGACATTCTGTATTTTATAGGGAGTGTAGTATTTGAATACAAGTTCCGGTTGTCAATTTTTTGGCGCGCTTCAAAGTAGAATCAAATGAACTACCTGTCTCTTCTCGCTGAGTTTCTTGGAACGTTTCTTCTGCTGATCAGCATCCTTGCTACCGGAAATGCGCTGGTGATTGGTCTGACGCTGGCGCTGGTTATCTTCTGTATCGGCGGCCTCAGTGGTGGCCATGTGAACCCGGCGGTTTCTTTAGCGATGTTACTCAATGGTGGGCTCTCCACGACGGAGTTTGCGATGTATGCGGTCTCACAACTTGCGGGTGGCGCGGCGGCTGTGTATGTCTTCAAGGCACTTGCGTAAGTATCTTGACTTACAAAAAAACGATTTGTTTATCTTATATTGTTACTTAGTCTGAGTAAAAAGATAAGATTCATGTGTTTTTAGCGCCATAAAACACAACGTCCAACCGACATAATCGCTGCCGTGGATAAAAGAAAGGCTAGAAGCCAGGCCTCAGGATCTGATCGATAGTTTACAAATCCTTCATTTTTTAGTGGCAATGAACAGTTTCCATTATGCTCTGATACAAGAGTTCCATCAGGGCAATAATCCTTTGGTTCTTTATCATAGTCTTCTTTAGTAATTGAGATAGGATTTCCCTTTCGATCCACGTCCTGAACCCATTTTGTCTGCGCAGGTATTCCATTCAGAGTTTCAATCTTTCCAGGAATCCATACCTCTCCATCATTACTTACAACCTTTCCAGTAGGATCTCCAACAGGAAGAGTTACTTTACGACACTGAGGAAATCCAGACCCAAGAAGAGCATTCATAACCGGCAATGGATTCAGCGCATCTTCTGTATCTTCTAACATTCCTGGCGCAAGACCTTTCAGCGGTGGCATACCTGAACTTTCGAGTGCCTTTTTTACATTTTTACCAAGACCTTCTCCTGTAGGGATTCCATTCACATAATACCACATGTTCGCACCATTACTACATTTGAGTCCAGTCTTTATGAAATAGTTAATGCCGAGGGGGCGAGGCTTGTTACCCATATTTTGTGTGAAACTCGAGCTTGGTGCTCCAAATCCAATCATATCTCCATAATACGCGACGCCTTTGATCGCATTGATAACATCATCGAGTTCCCCTCCACGATGTACACCCACTTGTCCTGGTAATGGGAGATTATCAGCAAAATCATAGTTTGGTCCCATATAACCGGGTTCATCTTTCACTTGTCCCTTGGGCAAGATGGACATCCCTCCTGTTTATTCAGCGATTAAAATCAATCCGATTCCAAAAAGAGCAACAAGAACACCAATCAGTTTTAACTTTGTAAGCTTCTCGGAAAAGAAGAAGATTCCTACGGAAAATAAAGTAATTGTACTTAAAACATTCCATAGAAAGTTGGCCATTCCGATTCCGGTAAACTCGAGTGCTTTACTTAAAAGAGGAACTACACCAACCGCAAAAATCACACCCGCAATCACGCAGTTCCAGAAACCACCTACACGTAAAAAGGTGAGTGCGATTGTTTCGACCGCACCGGCCAATCCAATCCAAGGGATCGCATCAGGGATCGATTCCATTTCTTTCTAAAGAATATAAAAATTTGACTGCGTTTTATTTTTACATAGAAAATCTAAAGATCACTCAATGGATATTCTCTTTCCAGGACGTACGAGCTTTACAAAAAAGGAGGAATGGACATGGACATGGGATGATTCAACTCCGAGTGTGTCCTCGGGCACATGTCCATGCTATACCTCTGATGAATCAATCATTCATGAAGACTTAAATGTATGTACCCTTTGCGGTGATGTAAAAAACAGAAGTATTGAATCAGGCGCTGAATATCGCTTCTTCGGGCACGATGACCGAAGCAGCAACGACCCGTGTCGTGTAGGAGCACCCACAGATTCTCGTTTTCCATCATCCTCTCTGGGCACAATCATTTTAACAAAAAGTAGCGGCGGTCCAGCCACAGCGCGCGCAGCTATGGCTCGTATTCGCAGATATCATACATGGAATATGCTACCCTACCGTGAGCGTGCGCTTCTTCAAGTCTATGAGATGCTTTCTCTCGCGGCGACGAATCATGGTCTAGATCAAAATGTTACTGATCATGCAAAGGATCTATATATTCAACTTGTTGAACATTGCGATAAGCGAGGACTCTCGCGTACAAGTGTAATCGCCAGCTGTATGTATGCCTCTCTAAAGAAAGTTGGCCAGCCTCGGAAACCAAAGGAGGTTGCCGATATGTTTCATCTAACCACAGGACAGTTCACCAAATCATTTAAATATTTCCAGGAAGTACTCGCAATTGCGCAACAACGGGGTCTTCTAAAAGAGGAACTTACACCATCTAACCTAGAAAGCACCCGGGCCAGAGACTATATTCAATATCCACTCAGCCAGCTTGCGATTCCCCGTGCGAAGTTCGATGAAATCGTTCATCTTGCGGGTGTTCTCTGTGACTATGTGGAGGATAATGAACTGAGTCCCGAAAATATGCCGCCGTCACTTGGTGCTGGTATTATCACATTTCTTCTCCAACGAAAGGGATTCACCGATGTGAATCATGAACGAATCGCCGCAGTGTGTGGAGTCAGTGAAGGTACTCTACAAAAGTGTCTTCGCCGCCTGGAGACAAATAAGAAGCGACTTGATCCTTTAATTCCGAAGAGTGTATAGAATGGGATCGGGTCAGTCGATACCAACTGGAATGCCTTCGCGAAGGGGGTATGCCGCTCAAAGTTTGAATACACAAACAGTTGTCAACTCGATTTTTGTTTGGATGTTAAATCAAGCCGATGTCCAAGATATCTTAAAGTTGGCCGATCAAAAACATTGTAAAGACTACGTTTTTATAACACAAAATGCTCTCAAACAGTTTTTTCATGAACTGAAACTTGATCCACGTCTTGGAGCAGGAGATACACTTTTATTCGATTCTGTTAAAAGTCTAACCTTTGCTTCCCAGGAAGATGAAAAGGCTCGTCCCGAGTTAAAAGCCTATCGCGACAATCTCTGTCTACAACTTGCTTTTTTCTATGTTCGTATCTTCCAGATTTTTGGAGCTCTGGCGCTGACTGTCATTGACGCGCTTCCTGAGGCCGAGGCACAAACAGTCAATATTCGTGGTGCGGTCCAAGTTCTTGGCCGTGGTCCGCAGCGTGCTCTACCTGGAGCAAGACCTCAGGCTGGCGGTAAGGTAACGGAAGCCGATCGTGATTATATTGGCGATTTTGTAACGATTGCGCCAAGTTATTTTACACCGGTGAAGAATACGGATGCCTACGTTATTGCCTCGAATGTGAGTGGAAAGAAAACATATAATCCCACGGCGGATGTTCGTGTACTCTTCTATTTTCCAAATGAATCGCAAAATCTTATCTTCCGTTCAACCTCAGATATAGAGGTTGCTGCTCATATTGAGCCCGAAAGTATAACACAAGGTAAATCCTATACTCTGTCAGTTAGTGATATTTCAGTAAACAGTGAACGGGTTTCAAGTTCATACCGTATTCCCTTTACATATGGTCATTCAGATTATACCTATAACAGCACAAGCATAGCGAGTGCTCTTACAACGATTATGTCGAGTGTTGCCCGTTCAAAGGGTGCTGCGGGGCGCCTTGATGATATTCTTGGAAAACGTGATCAGAAAGCAGGCCCCGTGAGTGATGCTGGAACTGTACAAGGACTTTCATATGCGGGTATTCTTAAATATATGAAAGATAAACCAAAGGCGCACTGTGTTGCGAGAGCAATGACACTACTGAGTCCAACACTTCTTGAAGGTATTCGTCAGGGAACACCCAATGTAAGTAATATCTGTTATTACACTGCGACAGCCGATATGCCCGATTCAGTGCCGAACTATGGTCAGGCAATCACTACACATTCTCCTGGCATCCGCGCATTTCATCAACTCTTCTTTGATATGATTGATGGAACAACACCTAAAATCAGTCAAGAAGTGAAGCCGAAATATAAGGAGTTTGTATCATTGATGCAGACTATTTTTGCACCACCACCGCCCGCAGGAACAGCAGATACACTTGATCGTGTGATCAGTAAACCATTCCCAAAATGTGAGGAACCTGCGTATAAAGATCAACAGATTATTGTGCGGAATCGCGAAGCAGTTCGTATTGCCCGTGAAAAGATTTCAAAACTCTTAACCTTTCAACTTCAACATGCCGCAAACGTAATGGCATTTATGAAAAAATATATGTTTGTTTTTGATAAAGAAAATCGGATCAAAGGATTTAACCCGAGTCTTCTAAAAAATGGAGGCATTCCTCAAGTCAATATTCTTGCGGATACAGCGCGCAGTATGTTAGCTAACTATTACAAGACATGTGAAGGGGAGTATCGTCTTGGTGCGATTGCGCTGCTTGCGGCTCCTGATAATCAAACTGTACCTCGGCCGAAGTAAACCTTAGAACCAAAACCACGGCTTGACTGAAAAAAATCTACGAGGATTCATATTGTATGTATATAGATAATAAGGAGAATCTGCTTTCCAACCCCATTTAGGTATATGCGGTACTCGTGAATCCATTAGAACAATCTCATACCCTGCTGAATCAATCATTACTTCAATCGCATTGGCGATGATTGAGTCAGGGGTTTCTGCGATATCTGCCCAGTAGAAAAGGACCTCGCCCATTCGTTCGCCTGTTCGGCTGACACGATGAAATGTATCGGTGATCACAAGATAGATTTTACAACCTCTTGTTTTGTAACAATATAGTTTTGTATGATCCGCTAACTTGTCTGGATGCGTGACAATCAATAATGGAGCATGTATTTCCTTCATACGACGATAGGGTGCCCAGTCATTTGTAAAGTCTGTTATTTCTGTTACAGTTTCACTTGGCTGTGATACAATCACCTTACGGGCAATATATTGACCTGCGTAGAGTGGAGGAACTTTAAGAAGTGGTGTAAGTTCTTTTTGAAAGAAATGAATATGCCG
>Ga0209829_10002204_pt1 | contig 14979 bp, 15 predicted proteins | sample C_140205_EF_Meta_FD_187311 | JGI IMG/M metagenome (GOLD analysis project Ga0209829, IMG submission 187311) | Freshwater microbial communities from Lake Croche, Canada to study carbon cycling - C_140205_EF_MetaG (SPAdes) (version 2) | ecosystem: Environmental > Aquatic > Freshwater > Lake...
AGATCCTTAAGTACATCCTCATTTAAAGGATTTTTCAAGTGTTCTATTACATCAGACACATTTCTTCCAAGCATTGCTCCAGTTTTTGTGTGATAGATATAACCATCTGCCTTACTTATAATATACTTAAAAAATACGGAATCTCTAACAATTGACTTAATTTTTAATGTTTCCATATCTAAGTTTGTTGCATCAATGAAAGTTTTTGCTGCTCTTTCTTTGTTGCTTTCACCACCCTCTCCATTGATATAGATATCCATGTTCTCATAGATAACATCATTTGGAGTTGATTTTCTATACTGTGTACTATTAATATCTACAACTTTTGCAATGTAGAATAACTTAGTACTGTTTTTGTCAAATAATTTCTGAAGTTCAGCCAATGCTTTGTTACGCATTTTCTTGTATTCAGTTCTTACCATTACTGTTTCCTCAGCTTTATCTAAATAAAACTTAGGTGGAACAGCTTTTGATCTTGCATCCTCATAACTTTTTGAAACTATTGAAAACCCTCCGGCCTCAATTGCAAACAGTTTGATTCTATCATATGGATCATTTGGGTCTAAATATGTAGGCTCATTACCACATGATATTGTTATTTTATTCCAGAAGGTAGCATTATCTGGTTTCAATAACTTTACTTTATTCCAAAACTGAGGATCATCAATTTCAATAACATTTGCAGCTAACTCTTTCTCTAGCTCAACAATTGATTCTCTTACTTGTTTTACTTTAGCTTCTCTATCATCTTGATTTAAAAGTCTAATTTCTGGAGCAAATTCATTAAGACCTGTTACGTATCTTACTACTCCATTGTTTTCTAGACAAGCTAGTTGTTCATTATGTGTTACTCCGTCAAACAGAGATAAACCATAAGTTTCAAGACCCATGTTTGATGCATTAGCATCAAAGTAAGGACGGATGGCAATTGCAGTTTTCTTAACTGTTCCTTTGCCTGTTTCTACCATTGTGAATTGTGCTTCCATTTTTTTGTTGGTTTTTATTTTTTGTTGGTTTTAAAATTAGTAAAAAAAGGGGCAGATGCAGTGCAACCACCCCTATTTTTTTATTGGGTATTATTAGAATGATCCACCAGTGATTGGGTTTCTCATAACAATTTTCAATACTTTAGTTGGATCTTTAACCCAAATAGCAGGCATTGTTTGAGACATCATTACACGGTATCCATTGAATTGTCCAGAAGACTGGAATCCTTGAGAACGTCCCATGTAATCCATTGTACCATTTTGATACCACCATTTCAATTGATTATCCCAAGACAATTTCAACAAGAAGATGTTGTCATTTGTGTTGTCTGTGATATCAAAGATAATGAATGAGTAAGAAGACAATGGGAAACCATCAATGATAGGATTTTCAATATCATTTGTGTGGATGTTATCAAATGCAGGATTCAATACAAATTTCACATTAGCCAAGAATGGAATAACATAAGAAGTGTAAGCAAATCCAAAGTTCAAGTCCATACCTTTACCTGTGATAGCACCAATATCTGCAGCTTGAATCAAAAGACCAGAAGATACTGCTTCTCTTTTGATAGCTTCATTTACCATACGCATACCACCCATACCAGTTTGAACAACTAAGCTACGCTTAGGATCTGGACCTTGGAACTCAACTTTACCATTGAAGAAGTTGTAGATTTCTCCACGGAACAAATCCAATGTAAAGTTATTTTTGTTGTATACTCTTTTGAAAGAGTTATCCAACTGTTTCCAAAGACCCACTGACATTCTGATATCATCTGGACCATCTTGCTTAACACGTCCACCATGACCCCACATAAGGTAAGTCTCAATATCCGTAGCAATTTTAGACAAGTGAGCAGATTCCATATTTGTCAAGAATGATCTAGAAAGATCTCCATTGTCAAATGCTTTCTTCACTTTGTCTTTACCCATAACTTTCACCATGTCTTCCAAAGAAGTAACAGATGGATCAATGTTTTTGTCAAATGTTCTCCAGATCTCAGTTACAGGAACTGTACCATCTGCATTCATTCCACCTTTAATCATCAAGTCAGCACGAGATGAGATAGAATAATGTACGTGAGCTTCAGCTCCTCCTACATAGTTATAAAACTCACGGAAACCTGTTTTAGTGATGATGTCAGAGAATCTTTCACCATACTCACCTCTAGCAGAACCTTTACGGAAAACTTTAGTACCATTTGCTAAGTACTTGTTCTCTAAGAATTTGTAGTTGTCATTGTTTACTAACTGAACAGTATAGATGTAAGCATCTCCAAGTGGAAGAATGTCTTCATCTGTAATGTACATCTCACAACCATTGTATTTGTCATAAGTGATGATATCACCATGTCCAAATTCACGTCTGCTTAACTTGATGCGGAAAGTACTTCCATCAACACCTTTAAAGTCATTGTTTGGTTCAATATCCTCAACTATATAAGGAAGCTCATTAGATACAGGTGTCTGCCACTTGTACTCTCCACGAGCATTATCAACCATAATTACATTCTTTCCACCGAAGCTAGACATTTGGTAAAGAGGCATTTCAACCTTCTGAGCCATAGCCCAAAGGTCCACTGGACCTAAATCCATTGGTTCTGCATCCTTCAACATGTTAACCAAGTGGTAGGAATCTACGTGTGAACTAGCATTGTAGTTGGTATCCCGTAGAAATATACCATTGTTTAAAACTGGAGTTGCCATTTTTATTTATTTATTTATTTGTTACTAATTAAAATCTCTTGAACAGATTGTTAGTCTGTCTTGGGAGTGTTCTTTGAGGTTTGTTAGAAGGTCTTGTCTTGAAGTCATCATCATCTGTTTGACTTGATGATCCAAGTTTTCTAGCTTCCTCTGTTTTCAATTGTCTTACTACTTTCTCAGTAGCTGCTCTTCCTCCTTGATCTTTTACTTTAGTTCTGTATCCTTCTGGATCAGAAAGTAACCAAAGAGCTTCAGCAATTAAACCATGATTTGGTTCCACAAACTGATACTTTTCAAGCAAGTGGCCAAGCAAGTTTGTTTGCTTTCCAGAGATTGATGGATAATTTGGTTGAACCAATCCTGAGTATAATACACTCTGTGTTTTCTTATCAAGTTTAATTCCTCCAACTTCTCCTCCAAGTAAAGTATTATACACACTATCAGTATATGCTTTAGCTTGTTTAGACTGCTGTTCTTTTTTAACCTCTTGTTCTGCCAACTGACGTGCAACAATCTCTTCTTGCATTCTGTCTAATTTTGGTTTGAACTGATTTGCCTTTTGACCAAGCTTATTAAGATCTCTCCAATCTTCAATCTCAGATTCAATTTCTTCTGGAGTACCAAAACCAGTTGCATAAAGATACTGTCTTGAAATCTCAGCTTGATCATACTCATCTTCTGGATCTAACTGACGTATCTCTTCTACTTGAGCAAGTGTTCTAAACAAACCTTTTAAGTCTTGACCTCCATCAGCAACATACTTTGCTGCTAACTGAAGTTCTTCTGGCAAAGCATTAAAGAATTCTTTTGGAGTATTCTCTTTAATCTTTGCAGCTCTTTCTTCAAAGTTTGCTTCAAACAACTCTCTAAAATCTTTAGTGGTGTAATCCTCTAATGACTTATCATCATCAAAAGGAATTAATTCACCTTCTTCAATCATTTTAGATGCTAATTCAAATAAACCTGACTTGTCAACTTTAGGTCTCCCTTTGTTACCAGCCTCTTCTTCTTGTAAGATTAAGCCATCAAGTTCAGCAATTGTTTCATCAGCTTCTGCTTTCTTATCTGCAATCTCCTTCTTTTCAGCAGAAGTTGCAGGTTTTGTTTCAAGGAACGAGGTGTCAATATCTTCTCCATGTGAGAATAGTGACTTTTGTTTTTCTTCTTTGCCATCTTCTGGAAGCATTACATTTTCTGCTCCGGGTGCTCCAAACAAGGCATCAATGTCTACTTCTCTTTGTTCTACCGTTGTAGAGTCTGTTACCTGCTCATCAGGGTTATTGTTGGTTTTTTCCATTACTGTTGGTTTTAATGATACACTATAATATACAAATAAATCTTTTAAATTTAAAGTACTATTTGTAATTTTTTTGCATTATATAGCTACATGCTACTTCTTACTTTTATTATCCTTTCCAGAATCATACTTATTCTTGTTTATTCTAGCAATTTCAATTTGTTTGTTTGCTATATCTTCTTGTACTTGAAGTTTTCTTTCTTCAACACCCATCTTCTGAGAATGTCTAAGATTTTCATCAGATTGCTTTTCTCTCTGTAAATCCATTTGACTTTGGTACTGTTCTGATTGTCTAATGTTTTTCATCTCATCTTGGTAATCTGATATCTCATTTTTATTGATATCTTGCATTGCACCAAATCCAGCAGATCTAATTTCAGCAACAGTAATATTATTTGCAAGTTCTTTATCTTGTATCTCAGCTTCAGCTTGAAGTTTAGCTTGTAACTGTTTCTCTTGAGAAGCAAGTTGTTCTTGTTGCATTTGTTGTGCAGCTTGTTGCTCTTGTTGTTTCTGTTGTTGTATCTTAGCTTCAGAATCTTTAAGTACTGTATTAAGCTCTGCAATTGAATCTGATTGAACAATCTTACCAATGTCATAGATAGATGCTCCTGTAGTGTTATTCTGTACAGCCATAGACTTTAATTGTTCTAGTACAGCTCTGTGGTTTGCAGTAGTTGTACAGAATATATTAAGATCGCGCATTAGAAGATCTGTGCCATTGATCTGAAAGTTTACCTTTTCATCATCACCAGTGATGTATGTTAGTCTACTAGATGGTTTTGTAGAATGATAATACTGTGCAAGGTCAGTTCTCATCTGATGTACTCTAGGCATTAGATAATCACAGTGCTGAATAAAGAATACTTCTGTTTGAGCATAAGATGCTGCGGCAGCTTGTTCTACACCAGTAGCAGTCATTTGTGACAACTGGGCACCCATACGTTGTGGATTTACTCCTATAACTTCATAGGCTTGTTGCTTAAAGTGGTTAGCTAATTGTACCCTTGACATTAATCTCTCTGTCTGAGATAGATCTAATTTTTGGAAATGCTGAAAGTTTAATGCATTCTCTGTATTGGTAATACTTGTATCTAATGGAAGAATCTGGAAGTTCTTCATTGCTACATAGGCATTAGCATAATTTCCTTTTCCCCAGTCTTCACCCAAGGAGTGCTTTGGTAAAGTATTTTGGTCAAGCATGATAATAGTACCAAGCTCATCCACCAAGATGTCTGCTATCTGATTGTTAACAATATTGTATCCAATCTGGTATGGCTTCATTAAATCAATCAATGCAGTAGACTTAGTATTTCTATCTGAGAATACAGCACCTTCCACAGGAAGCTTGCAACCATACAAAGTATTATCTCCTTTAAATTGAAACTTCAAAGAGCTAATGTGGTTCTTATCTACACCTACATAGATAGGTGAGAATCCACCAGGATTATTCATACCCCAGAATGAAGGAATATTTGGTCCAATTTTTACACCACCCCACACTTCATTAATCCAGATCCAATCAATGTGTTCACCAAATACTAAATTATCTTTAGTTTTATTCTTGAAAAGTCTAGTATCATAAATTGGTTTTTCTTCAACCTTGTAGTCTTCAGTAATTACCTCATTAATAACTTCTCCATTATCAGCCACTTTAGTTAAGTTACCAACTTTACGTTGAGATTTCCAATATACTGTTGATACTCTTAACAAGTATGCTGTACCCTGATCATAGTAATCTTCTCCCTCAGATAAGATCTGATTGATTATATCTCCTTGGTTAATTACACTACCATTCATTGCTGACGTGTACTGTCTGTATGCAAGAGAAGGCATGTTAGTATTCCATTCATGAGATTTAGTGCCATCATACATAGAACCATCATTCTGAATACCACCAATTGTATATCCTGCAGATCTAATTGGGTAAACAGCTTCTAATGCTTCTAACTGCTCAGTTGTCATCTGATAACCATAACGGTCAATAACATCTGATGCAGTCATCATGTCTGTTTTACCAACCCACTGTGATTGGGAAATATATCTTGCATCTGGAGATTTGTGATAAAAAGTAATGGCCGGATTCCATAACTCTACTTCATAGTCATCTTCCATCATTCTAAAATGCCAGAATTCTCTATCTGTAATGAGCATATCTCTGAAGCCTCTCTCTTCTAGTTCATCCATTTTAAATCTCTCAACATCTACTTTGTGTTGATGACTAGCCCATTCTTCAACCATTGATCTGTAATCCTTCTTAAAGAATTGCTCAATCTGTGGTAAAGTTTTAAGATTCTCTGGACTTAGTTGTTGCTGTGCTTCTTCAGATTCTGGATCAAGTCCTTGTTCTAATAAAGCTGCAGTAAGTTTAGTTTGTGCATCAGCCATAAGAACTTCTTCAACTGCAGCACGTTTTTGTTCCATCATCTCATTATATGAGAATTCATCAACAGCTCTGTATGTTAGTTTAGTTGATCTTTTAGCAAATTCAGCTACTAGAACATTAATAACATTTGGTATGATTGGATAGAATCTTAACTCCAAAGCTGACTGATCTTCTTTAGTAAGAACATCAACTATATCTCTATAGTCATTGTCTTCTTCAACAATGTAATCTGATTTATCAATTACACCCTTAGCCAACTTATAATTTTTCATAAGTCTTCTGGCATTTCTTCTTATCTGCTTGAGCCCTTGCCACTCCACCCAGTCTAAATTCCAAGCTGCCCATTGCTGATCTTTCTCAGCTTTTGGTAAAAACTGTAATGGCTGAGTGATACTACCAATTCTATTAGGTTTGGTTTTAGCCCCATCTTTGGCTTGCATTGCGTTAATTATCTGCATAACTCCTATTTAATATTTTTGAATGGTGATCTTTTAAAATTCTGACCATTTCCTAGTTGGCCTCTTCCCATATGACGGAAAGGACTTCTATTTAATTTAAACAAATTATCTGACTTTTGCAAGTTTTTGGCCGCATCATCCATGATAACCCTCTTTGCATAACCTCTGTTAGCTTGTTGAATTCTCATGAAGGCAACCAATGCACAGAATGAAACCAAGCGGTCAACATTGACTCCATCTGAATATTCTCTCATTTCTTTAAGTAGCATAGGATCAGGAATCCTTTCAATACCGTATTTGGTTCTAACAATAGTTCCATCAGGTTTTGTTTCTACATCTAATTCTTCTTTAGTATATTCAATTGCATAACTTAATAAGTGAGCTTTAAATAATACACCTGTATTCTTCCAACCATACTCCTGGAACACATTAGCATTTGCACCAAGATCTTTCAAGAAAAGTATTTGACTCTTAGGTACTAGGTATCTTTGTTTCTTTCTACCAATCATGTACTGTATAAAAAGAGAAATGTTATTCTCTATTACTGTCCATGCATTGTACCATTCTATAATTAGTTCTAGCTGTTGATGTGTTTTATTAATATCATCATATCTACCACACCAAGCTGCTACAATTTTATCTTGTTCAATGAATGTTTCTGTCTCAGTTCCGGAAACTTTAGCTACCTCTACTGGAGCTTTCATTATATAGATAGAACATAATGATTCTGATGTTGTTGTTTTACCCTCTGATACAGGGTCAATAGAAGCATAATACTGTCTGAACTCCGGATTTGCAATTGGTCTTTCCCATACAACCAGACACCCTGTTTTGTCTTCAGTCTTTTTAGATACTGGAAATTCAGTAATTGGTCTCTTATTACTATTCTTTACAGTTGGTTTTCCATTCTCATCTGTAGAGATATCTAGAAACTCATAAGAGTAGTCTTTGTCTTCTATTCTTCTTTCTTGAGCTGCAATAAGATGTGTAGGAAATACAGATACTGATCTATTAGCAAAGGCTTCTTCAATATTTCTAGGATGCTGAGAAATTCTTAACTGGTAAGTCTGAGGATCTAATTCTTTTTTCCATTTATCAAACTGGTCATCCAAGGCTTTTAATGCTTCAACAACCTGTGAATTTCCATATTGATCTATGTATGGTGGCATAGACCATTGCTCAGGAATAAATAATCCAGATAACCCTACAGTTTTATTCTTATCTATTAGGTTAGACTCAACAGCATAGATGTCATTATCTGTAGGATGTAATATCATTTTTCTTAATGGTTCACATTGTGACAAGTCACCCACAGAACCAGCAGCAATAAACATCCCTGTAGTGATCATACCAGATCTCATTGCAGGACGCATGTACTCATATGTCTGATTCATCTTAGGAGCAATCCCAGCCTCTTCATGAAAGAAATATTTAACCGGACCCCCTACACCATTTGTTGGATCTTTTTCAAATGACATACCCTGTATAGTTCCTTTAAGACCTACTTCATTTTTTCTGTCACCTTTTCTTACTTCAATCTTTTGTTGCCACATCATTACCTTACTAGGATTCATTGGCCGGTACCAAGCAGTGTGCTCATTTAAGAATGCTGCATACTCATCTAAGAATTTCCAAGAACCTTTTTCATTTATGTAATCTTTGAGACTGGCCCCAATCTTTAGTGTAACACCGGCCTCAAACCATTGTTGACAAAGTAACTTTGCCATATGATAGTAGGATGAAGCAATCTGACGTTTCTTTAGAACAGCAACATGTTGATAGTTTAGTTCAGCAAGCATTTCATAAAGAGCTAAGTGATACTGAGCATCTCTAATATCTGCAAACCCAAATTGTTGAATCTCTTTGTTAAAGATTGGTAAGAAATTTAACCACATGTAATACTCACGCGCAAGATACCAAGTCTTATCTCCACTCTTAATTAAGAGACCTTTTCTGCATTTAGCTTTCTGATCATCCCAGTAGTTTATAAAGTCTTTTGATCTAAATGGAGCCATGGTATAAACATTCTGCATTTTAAATCTTCTTGACTCTACTGTAAATAACTCAGCACTGACTTCATCAAATTGATATTCTCCTGGTTCTTTAAAAATGCCAAACAAGTAAGCAGCAAACTCTTCTCTTGTTTCAAAAGATGTAATTGTCCAAGTACCATTATCCCATGTTGGGATCTCTTCATATATCTCACTCATTATGAATCATATGCTAAACCTTGACCTCCGCGCACTTTGCTAGATTGTTCTTCTTGTAAGTCTTTATAGACTCCTTTAAATGAAGCTCTTATCTGGTCAAAATTCTTCGCGGCTGCTACAAGTGAATTAATATTTCCATCTCTTCCTGCTGTAATTGGTGTAGTTTCCATATACTTTCCAAGTCTGTCAAGCATTGAAGACATTCCTTTATATGCTCTAGATGTAGGAGTTTCATACATTCTTTCACAAAATTTTAATGCTGCAAAAACTGTAGGATCTTCTGTTGAAAATTCTCCTTCAATTTCATGCATAATTATAGATTCTTTTTGAACCTCTGGTGTATGAAAGAAAGGATTCATATCTGGATTAGGACAGGTCATATAAAACAAGTACTGATAGATCTTAAGATGATCTTCTGGATATTCATCCATTACATCCTTAAGTGCCTTAAGTGTATAACAGTGTTCTGTAGGAATTACTGTTTTGTTCTGAACATCAAATAGTTTTATTAACATCAGTGCTTTGTTTTAATTTTATCTCTGTTATCATTAATATAATGAATAATTGCCAATACTTCATCAACAAGATAAGGTATTGCAATTGGTATGACTTCTTTTACTAAAGGTTCTCCATTATGATCCCGTTTTGTTATTGGATACCCCCAGTTATCTTCACCCTCTATATCAAAAATTACATGATGAACAAATATTCTTCCTGGTTTAAGTTTTGGATTATGCTTCAGTATAATGTACATATAAATACTCAACTGTAATGCATAATGATAGAAATGACAATCATCAAGATTATCTACAGGAGGTAGTAATTTAGTTGACTTACCCTCCCAGTCTATCCATGATTCTTTTTTAATTTCTTTATTAGTTTTATAGTCAATGATATTTACTTTACCATTAACTACTTCAACTAAATCTGATTGACCACAGATACCTACTGAACGTAAGTACACCATGTGTTCAGGATAAACTCCTGGTTCAAGCTTTTGAGATGGAGCATGTCTTATTCCATTATTTTCCCCGGATGGTTTAAATACAGGAATTGTTACCCCTTCTCTTTCAATTGAAGCAAATGAACATATGTCATCTTCTCTTTGGTTGTGATAAAATGTTCCAAGAGTTGTAGATCTATCTGCTTCATTTTTCCAAATCTGTTGTATTATAACGGGATCAACACCACTCCACTTTGATCTTTTACTTTTTGAAACTTTTTCTGCAACTTTCTTTGCATCAAAGGGTATTTTAAAATGGGATACAAGTGTTGTTACACTTACCCAATTAATGTTACTGTCTTCAAGACTTTTGTAACTGTGATCATTTGCGTTAAATACAATCATAATTATGCATTTTCAATTATTGAATCAGCTAATGTAATAGATGCTTCATCATTAGACATAAGCATTGCTCTAATATTAATAACTTCTTCTTTAGTAAATGTGCCTTCAAGTTGAAGAATCTTTAATTTTAAAAGTCTATTGGTCAGTTCTAACTTTTCTATTCTTGACCTAATTACAGTAACAACATCTGCATATGGATCAGAATCAGCAATTGTAGTGTTAATACGTTGACCCCATATTCCATTAGCTGTACTAATACTATTAATAGTAGGAATTGTATTAATTACTGTAGTTGGATCATAACCTAACATACCTGTAGTTGATAATCTATTTGTAAACCCTGACATAATATTAATCTTTAAGGTTATCTAATTTGTCTTCCTCTTCTTCAGACACTAAAGCTTTCCACTTAGGACCATCTGGATGTGGGCATTCTGATGATAATGATCTGGTCTTAAATGATAATGAACATCCACATTCATTACAACAAGGAGCTGTACCAGGTATAACACATTCATTTCCTTTGTATTTACATGCATCACAAACTTCTATTCTGTGTTTTGCAACATCTTCTACAAATTCATCACGTATGATTGCATTGGTTATACCTTCAAGAATCTTGTTCCGGTCTTTCCATATTTTTTTTAAGGTACTCTTCATTTCTTTTAGATTTAATGTTATCTCTTTTGATTTCCTGATCTGCTATTCTCTGCTCTAGTTTGATCAGTAGGTCAAGTTTGTTTTCCACTGTTTTCTTATTATAATAAGCTCTGAAGGTTGAAGTGTCATGATTACTTAAAGACTTAGTATATTTTGGTATGGCCTTTCTAATTAATCTAGGCTTTGCTACAAAATGACCAAGACCTTCTACATCTATTCTATGATGTACTAAGTTACTCATACTTTCTCTTACTGCTTTATAATAGAACTCAATAAAGTCTTCTACCAAAGGTTCCGGAACATCTAGTTCATCAGCAACCTGTCTATAAAGTTTATTTGCTTTCTTGGGATTCATGTGCTAAGAACTTATAATCTAACAACACTGTACCTTCTGTTTGAATTTTTAGTTCCGGATTAAGCATAATCAATTTCTTGTTAGTTAAATCTTTAATTACTAAACCATTTTTCTCAGATTTATTTATTGAATTTCTTACAGTTTGTGGAGACTTAAATATCCAATCTTCATCTGTAGAAGTATCAACACAAAAATGACTGAGCTCTATGGGCTGGTTAAAACTAAGCAATGTCAAACAGTTAAGATCAGATTCACTCATTGCTATATGATTAACATAACAATGAGTTAAAATCTGAAATTTTACTACATCCCATTTTGGCATCTTTACACGTTTCTCAACTTGATTTACTAATGCCATAATGTTACTCCTTTCTTAATTTTCTTTCCTTGGGTTGGTCCTTACCTTCGGGTCTTTCCTGAGTTTCTTGCATCATCATTGCATACTGGATACCATACTGAGCACGTCTAAATCTTTCATGATCAATATCAGCTAATAGTTTCTCATACTCATGCTGTGCTTTCAAGTAAGGAAGAGATTCTGTGTAGAAAGCTAACATTTCTTCTTTCCTTGCTGTTAGTTCTTCTGCTGATAATTGTTCCTCAGCTTCATTAATTTTTTGGTTATTCATCTTATTATATTTTTAAGTTTAGACAAATGTACAATATAAAGTTTAAACTTACAAAATTTAAACAAAAAACCCACATTACTTAAAGTAACATGGGCTAAGTATCATTAATAACTGCTGTAGATTATCTATTTTTAATTGTAAAATTTAAGATAGTCAACATGTAAAAATCTCTTGATACATCTACTTCAATAGTAAGTATATCAAAATAACTAATTCTAAGACGTAAAGCAAACTTATCCCATTGCTTATGTTTTGCTTTCCAGTTATTTCTAAATTTCATAGCTTATGAGTTTATTTCAAAATGCATCCAGTCATAATTATGAGCTCTACCTAATGAAAGGAATCCATGCTTTTCAAAGATGTCTATCATTTGTTTGTATTCAGGTCTTGCAAATCTTGCAGTCTTACTTGTTTCTTTCAATGTATTTCTAGCCGGATCTAAGTCTACTGCAATACCAAAAGCATGCTTAGACCACTCTGAGCCACCTCTCATTTTTCTAAAGTTAAAACAACCTCCATATAAGTCAATTCCTAGTTCTTGAATCTTTGGTAAACCATAAACTTCTAGAATCTCTTTAAAGACTGCTAAGAATTTATCTGCAACTAACTTATGACACCTAAGCTTAGTTGTAGTAACCTTAGTATCCCAAGCAATACGCATTGGATAAGGTAGAGTAACTGTTGTAAGATATGTACCCTCTTCATTAGGTGTTCCATAAATCTTAATTGCTTTTTCAGTTGTTAACATTTTCTTCTGTGTTTATTGGTTTGTCTTCTACTGTTAGTTGTGATACTGTAGCTACTGCTGTTCCTACAGCTACTGCATATCCTGCTGCTGTTATTAATGCTGCTGGTAATGCAACTGGTGCTGCAAGTATTGTACCTGCTACTGCTCCTACTAAGATAGCAATATGTTGCACCTTTTTCCAAAACTGTGGAGTTTTAGAATTCCATCTGTGTTTTAAATGTTTCATTTTTTAGTTTTTTGATACAAATAATCTAACTGCTTCTGATAACTCACCTACATTCTTAGCTAAGTTTTTTATCTCAAGTTGTGTAAGCTCTTGCAATGCTTGATACTTTATTTGTGTTTCTTGTTGTACTAGTTCAATTTTACCTTTTAACTTTCCAAGTTCTTCTGTATTTTTTCTTACATCAGAGTGTATCATTTTTAAAAAGTAACCAAATATAGCAAAGATTGTACTTGATATAAAAATTACTATTGTTAGAGATGCTATGTCTATTTTCATGAGTTATAAATATATATAATAATATACTAAAAATTATCCATACTGCAATGGGTAACTAAGTATTTTTTACTTAGGTACAGTTATATATTTCTAAACAAGCTGTACAATCTAAAGGTCCACTAGTTTCATAATATACCTCTGCATCTGGATATGTAGGAATTCCCATACTAAAGCCTAGTAAAGTCCAACATGCATGTCCACCAAGTGGACCAAGTGCCATAATATATACACTGTTTGCTCCAAATTGAAAACTATCTACAGTAGTTACAGTAATAATTGGACCACCACAACAAGATTGTATATCAACTGTTTTTGGTTCTTTGAATGTTAAAAGACAATCATCACATGTTGTAAATCCAGTATCCATAGCATTTGCAGATATCTCACCATCAATTCCTGATCCAGGATAACCATAGCCTAAAACTTCAAAACATAAAGGCATAGTTCCAGAATAAAGTTGTCCAGAATAATATAAACCAATTATAGGTAAAAAATTTAGTGCATATACTGTGGAAACAATATTAGTTTGACAATTTCTTACTTCCCATAAAGTATAACATTTTTGTTTAGTAGCACCTTGACCAGCAGTACATTCTAAACAAGTAGGGAATGTTTCTATACCATCTGCCCAATTAACAGGATAAGTTTCTACACCTGTAGTACTATAAGACATTACTTCCCAACAAAGTCCATAAAGATCCATAAATATAGTACCTTCTGAAAGTCCCATGTATTCTGCAGGAATAGAAATAATTTCTACTCTATCTGTATCACAACATGCTCTTACTGTAAGAAAGTATTCTAAAGGACAAGGATTGGCTACTGTACATAAATCACAATTTGTTTCAGGATCTACTGCATATACAGTATTTACTACTATATTATAGTTTGTTGGTAATGTCTCTGCAGGTTGTTTTACTAGCCAACATATACCATTTGTATCTACAAAAGAATCTCCTTGATTCAGTAAATGGTGTGGTGCAGCAAATACTTCTACAAGTTTACCACAGCAAGATTCAATATACCAAATATCAGGACATGGATTTGCATCTGTACAGTCTGTACAATCACCAACAATTATAGTATCTACAGTAATAGATTCTTCTGATATAGGAAAAGGTGTTGTATCATCTACTCTCCAACATAAACCATGATTGTCAATAAAAGTATCCCCTACATTTAATCCTGGTAATGAACTAGATACATATTCTTGACCAGGGACACAACAAGATTGTATTTTTAAATTATCTGGACATGGATTAGCATCTTGACATTCTAAACAAGTTGTATAAGTATCTACAAACTCTCTAGTAAAGTTTGTAACATCAGTTGAATTTGATATTACTTCCCAACAGTTACCTTCATCATCATTATAAAAATTACCAACTACTAATCCAGGTGCATTAACTAATTCTGTAATAATAGGTTCACAACAGTTTTTAATAATAAAATTAGATGCTGAAGTATTTACATAACATGGTCTTTCTATATCTAGTGTACAAGATACTGTTACAAAATTAGTTGTTATAAGTGGTGGAATACATAAACCACCAACAGTACAATTAGCAAACACATTAAATCCTACAATAAGTCTTGTTTTGTGTAAATCAAAATTAGAATTTAATGTTACACTTGTTTCAAAACATAAATTACCATATCTATCAAAAGTAAAACTTTCAAAAGGTATAAA
>Ga0209829_10002207_pt1 | contig 14950 bp, 10 predicted proteins | sample C_140205_EF_Meta_FD_187311 | JGI IMG/M metagenome (GOLD analysis project Ga0209829, IMG submission 187311) | Freshwater microbial communities from Lake Croche, Canada to study carbon cycling - C_140205_EF_MetaG (SPAdes) (version 2) | ecosystem: Environmental > Aquatic > Freshwater > Lake...
AGCGTCTGCACGGTTTTGCCGAGACCCATGTCGTCGGCGAGGATGCCGCCGAGGCCGAGCGCGGAAAGATGCGCGAGGAAATGATAACCCTCCTGTTGATAGGGTCGCAGGGTGGCGCGGAGACCGGCCGGAAGCGGCGGCGGCGGGAGGGCGGCGAGCGACGCGACGCGTTCACGGAGCGCAGTGGCGAGCGCGGCGTCGCGAGTTTCGAGGAGGTCGGCTTCGGCCGCGAGTTGGAGCGCGTGGATGCGGTGCGTCGCGGGACGCCCGTCGGCGAGTACGTCGGCCGGATCGAGACCGAGGCGATGCAAAGCGGCGACGGAGGAAGCGTCGGTGTCGTCGGTGACGACCTCGAGGCGTTGCCAGCCGTGGCGCGGAAGGCTGACCCACTTGCCGCGGGCACGCATGAGGAGGGCGATTTCTTCGGCGGAGAGTTTCGTGTCTTCAACGCGGAGTTTGACCGTGAGGTTAAACCAATCGCGGCCGGCGGCCTCGGCTGGCGCGGCGGAAAACTCCACGTGAGCCTGGAGCGCGGGGCCGAGGAGGTTGGCGAGTCCGGGCGAAGCATCGACCTTGAGTCCAGGAGGAAACGTGGCGTGCCACGCGATGAAATCTTCGGGAAACGTCTTCGTGACCGGGCGCGCCCAATCGCCATCCCAGTCGTGCCAGTTGAGGGAAAAATCGGCGAGCCGGCCCGACGCGAGCTGTGCCTCGGCCAAATCGAATTCGAGGAGCGGTTCGCTCGCCCGGCGTAACGGCGGCGCACCGCGCGGGGTCCATTGCCAGCCCGTTTTCACCCAGTGCTGTTCGCAGGCGAGATCGTCGGCGCGGGCGAGCAGCTGCGCATGGAAATGCATTTCGGCGGCGTCATCGGGTGCCGGCGCGAGCCAACATTTCAGCAGCGGACGCAGTGGAATCCGGCGGACGTTTTCCTCGAGGGAGGCCGGAAGCCGGAGGCCGACGGCGCGGAGGCGCGTCATGAGTCGCGTATCGCCGAGGGCGGCGGTGGGCAGCGGCGTCGACGGCGTGGGCGGCGGTCCGGGCCACACGCGATGATCAAAATAGTAAAGCGGCGTCGGCCGCAGGGTAACGAGCGTGGCGCGGGCGGCGCTGCGACCGTCGGGAGTGACCAGGCGCAGATCGAGTCGCTCGGCGGAGGTCACTGAAATGGTCGCTTCGAGGATGAGCGGCGTGGACTGGAGGACGAAAGGCGTGCCGTCGGGAAGCACGATCGCCTCGCGCGCGGCGCGGGTGCGGAAGACGTTCGCGGTGGCTTCCGGGGGCAACGGCTGCCGGAGCGAAGGAGGTTGCAGACCGGCGCGGGATTCGGCGGCGAGCGCGAGGGCGAGCGCGGCTTCGGGCGGCGTGAGGTGTTCGAAATCGACCGGGCGGGCGGTGGCGAGGGCGACGAACCATCGCTGGGGCGGCGAGCGCCACGATTTTCCGGCGCCGGGGCGCACCTCAATGAGCAAGCCGCCTTCGGGGCGCACGCGAGCGCGGAGTCCGGCGAGCTCGATGGTGGCGGGGTGCGTGCGCGCCGGCGTGGCGGAATCGTCGGTGGCGGCGAGGGCACGTTGCCAGGTGGCGAGATCGTGCTGGAGGAGATGCTCCTCGATCGCGGCGCGCGTCGCGGCCGTAGTCGTAATCGGCCGGAAGGCCTCGGGAATCGGGCGGCCAGCGATTTCGTAATCGTAGGCGATGTATTGCCAGAGCGCCCAGGGATCGGCGGGCGCCGTCGAGTGGTCCCACCAACCGGGAAAGGCCGGCGCGTAGAGCGGGGCGCCTCGCGGCGGCGTATGCTCAAAACCGTGCCGGAGCAGCGCGCCGGGATAGAGGGTGCCATGCGCCTGGGCGAATTCGGAAAAGAGCTCCGCCAAGTTTTCCAGCAAATTGGCCTCGGCGGCGGTCAGCTTGCGGCCGAGTTTCGCGGCGAGCACCGGCGCCCATTGCGCGCGGAACGACATTTTCTCCGGCGGAGGAACGATGACGGGGGCGGCGGGTGCAGGAGCGAGCGGCGCGGACAAATCGATTTTCGATTTCGGGTCGGGCGGCGCAGATTCGCTCTCGGCGGCGGCCAGCCAAGCGAGGCCGGCGGCGAAGACATGTTTGCAATTCGACGCACGGTCGCAGGCACAGCGGGAGGTCCATTTGCCGCGGGTGAGAAAGAGCGTGACGAGCAGCTTTTCTTCGTCGGTGACGTCGGCCTCGACAAAGTGGTCGGCGTTGCCCCGGAGTGCTGTAACCTGGCCGGTTTCGTAACTGCTGGTGCCCCGGTCGCGGATCGCCGAATCAAACGTCCCCATCCACGCGCGCAGGGCGGCAAGAGACTCGGGCGTCTTGATACTGCGGACGACCTGATGGCGAGGTTTGGCGGACATGGTGATGGCGAGCGCGGACGACTTCGCCGGCAACAGAAGGTGAGTGGTGGCGCGAACCGCGAGATTCGCGGGTCCGGCAAATTAGTAAACGTGCTCCTCGAGGAGAGCGAAGAGCTCGACTTCCGTGATGCGGCGTTGGGCCATCGAATCGCGTTCGCGCAAGGTGAAGGTGTCGCCCGGTTTTTCGATCGTGTCGAAGTCGATGGTGACGCACCACGGCGTGCCGATCTCGTCTTGGCGACGGTAGCGTTTGCCGATATTGCCCCCGTCGTCGAAGAACACCGCGTAACGACGTTGGAGTTTTTTGTAGAGGGCCTGGGCGCGGCCGACGAGCGCTTCCTTGTTTTTGAGGAGCGGAAGCACGGCGACCTTCACGGGCGCGATGCGCGGCGAGAGGCGGAGGACGGTGCGTTTCTCGACGTTGCCCTTGTCGTCTTTGACGTCTTCCTCGGCGTAACCGGCGCAGAGGACGGCGAGGAGAATCCGGTCAACGCCGACGGCCGGCTCGATGACGTGCGGGACGAATTTCTTCTTCGTGCCCTCGTCGAACACTTCCTGCGGTTTGCCGGAGGCGTTGGCATGCTGCGTGAGGTCGTAGCTGCCGCGGGCGGCGATGCCCCAGAGCTCCTGCACGCCGAAGGGGTACTCGAACATGATATCGGTCGTGCCCTTCGAGTAGAACGCGAGTTTCTCTTTTTTGTGAGCGTAGAGCGTGAGCTTGGACTCGGGCAGGCCGACGGAGATGAGCCACTGGCGGCACCACTCAATCCACTCTTGGTGGCACTTGGACCAATCGGCGTCTTCGTGGATGAAATATTCCATCTCCATCTGTTCGAACTCGCGGGAGCGGAAGATGAAGTTGCGCGGGGTGATTTCGTTGCGGAACGACTTGCCGATTTGGGCGATACCGAAGGGCAGTTTCACGCGACCGGTGTCCCAGACGTTTTTGAAATCGACGAACATACCCTGCGCCGTCTCGGGGCGGAGGTAGGCGACCGACGAGCCATCGGTCATCGCGCCGACGTTCGTCTGGAACATCATGTTGAACGAGCGCGCCTCGGTGAGGCTGCCGGGTTCACCGGTGGCGGGAGACGGGATGAGGGGAATTTCCTCGGGCGTGGCCTCGGTGAGGTCTTTCGGCGTGACGGCAGCGAGGGTGCCGACGATGGCTTTCTTCCGCTTGAAGGTTTCGGCGGCCGCCTGGAGGTCGGCGGTGGTCTTCTCACTCTCGAGGGCGCTGACGTAGCCAACGATCTTGGCGACGCCATCGGCGCCCGTGACTGTTACCGGGGAGAAAAAGAGCTGGTCGGCGCGGAACCTTTGTTTGGAGACTTTGCAGTCCACGAGCGGGTCGCTGAAGCCGGCGACGTGGCCGGAGGCCTCCCAGACCTTCGGGTGCATGATGATGGAAGTCTCGATGCCGACGATGTCGTCGCGCCGGCGGACCATGTCGTTCCACCAACAGTCGCGAATGTTCTTTTTTAATTCGGAACCGAGGGGGCCGTAGTCGAAGAAACCGTTGAAGCCGCCGTAGATTTCGGAGGACTGGAAGATGAAACCGCGGCGCTTCGCGAGCGCGACGATGTTGTCCATGGAGACAGCGGGCGGGACGGGTGCGGAGGAATCGGCTGACATAAGAAGGGAGAGATAGCCCGGCCGATGGAGCGGGGTCAATTCTCGCGTTGCAGAACAAACGCCAACCCGGCCTGACCATGGGCAGCCGCCCATTCTCGCTCTTCGCCCGCTGGAAATGCGTCGAAAATCTTGCCGCCCTTACGCCGCCGCAACCAAACTATGCTTACGGCGGCGCACGATCGCGATGGCCGCCGTTCCCAAACCCAGTAACATGAGAGAGGACGAATCGTCCGGCACGGAGGCAAGATTCCAGCCGATGGCATCGAAGGCCTGCACATCGTTGGCGGTAATCGCCAGAGTCTCGCCATAGCCCGCAGTCGGATCCATGATGCCCAAACCAAGGTCGTCTTTCCAGTGGCTGGCCTGGTGGCCATCTCCGTAGGTGAGACCGGTTGAAAGCTGGGTCCCGAGCGTTGTCCCACCGTCGAGTGAAAAATATTTATCACGGTTGTCCGCGGCCCAGTCGATCGCGTTGTTCGCTCGGCTTGTCACGGAATGACGAAAGAGATCGAGCGTTGAGACAAAGGTAAAGGCGGCCGACGAAAAGGAGCCGGTGCCGTTGCCATCGAGCACGTCTACGCCGCTGACAAAGCCCAACGCGTGGCCGATTTCGTGGGTGGCGATACCAACGAAATCAAATGCACCGGCAGTAATGCCATTGCTCGAATCGAAATCCCACGTGAACGAATTGCTGAAGGAGATACTCGCATCACTGGCAGTATTGTTGCCCGCCAACAGCCCGAGGGCTTTGGCATTCGCATTAGTCATCCGGATATTCTTATTATTATTCGAATTATTGTTATCGATAAATAAGCCGGCACTTCCGGATCCGTTTGGATTATCCGAGGTGTGGTTCATGATCAGCTTGAGCGAGGAGGCAGCCTGGAGGTTAGCGACGGCGGTGAAATCGTCCGACGACGTTCGGTCGGCGGTCATGGCGGTCTTGACGTCGGTGTAGAGATAGAGCGCCTGCGTTGAACCGGTTTGACCCAGAATGCCAGCACCGAGAGTACTAAAATCAATATTGATATTCACCGTGACGTTGTCCGTAAACAGCGATGACCAACGCGTGCCGGCGGCCGCGAATCCATTGATGGCCTGCTGGCTGGTGCCGCTCGCAGGATTAAAATTAAAGCTCAGCGCGTGCGCGGGAGCCGCAGTAACGAGGGCGCCCATGAGACAGACGCCGAAACCTACGACGGGCCGAACTGAAGAAGGAAGGAGCGATTTCATTTTCATGACAAAGGGCATTGGCTTTCGACTCTATTGCCGGACCCACGAAAGGACACGAAATCTAGATAGCTTATCAAGTCCCAATGCGATTCTTCCATCGTGAAGACCGCTTGATCACGGGGACGTCTCACCATCCATCAACGGGGTCGGTGCTGCCCTGACCGAATTTGAAGGCAACGTATTGCGCATCAGACAACAATTCGAAGGCGACCTCCACTGGTTTCCGGCAAATGCCTCGCGTAATCAGCTAGAAACAGGAACCGGGTTGCGAAAGCCCAGTCCGAGCAGCACAGTCTGCCGGTATTCTTTTCCCGATTCACCTTCTTGTAGTCCTTCTGTCCCTCCATGCATGCTCGTTTCGCCACCAAAACCCTTTTTTTGACTGCCGCACTATCGCTGATGGGAGGCGCTAGTCGCGGGTTAGATGCGGCTGAAAAAAGTAAAGGCAAAGAAAAGACCGAGGAGCGGGCCCCACTCGTCCTAAAATCCGAGGCCAGCACTCCCGCCCGCGATTTGACCGACCGGGTGGGCTACGCAGCCGTTATCAAGCAGGTGGCACCAAGTGTCGTCGCCATCCTCGCGAATCGAAAGGACCGCGCGGCTCCAACGACCAGCGGCACGCCAAACCTCGAGGAGCTATTGCAGCGAGGCTTCCCGGGAATGCCAGGGCAGCCCGGTCAACGTCCGCGGCGGCAGCGCCCAGCACCGACGGCGCCGACCGAGAACGTGGCGGCGAGCCCGAGTCCGGCATCCGGAGTGATCATTTCGGCTGATGGCTACATCCTCACCAGCCATTACAACGTGGATGGCGCCGAGGATGTCAAAGTGGCCTTCGGCGATCCGCGCAAGGAATACGCCGCGAAGATCGTCGGGCGCGACGCGCGTTCCAACGTGGCGTTGCTCAAAATCGACACGGACGGTCTGAAGCCCGTCACACTTGGTGACAGCGACCGACTTGAACTCGGCGACGTCGTCCTCGCAGTGGGCAATCCAGTGGGCCGCGGCCTGACCGTCAGCCGCGGCATTATCAGTTCGCTTGGGCGCGAGGGCGCAGGCGACGGCACGGAAGATCTCCTCCAGACGGATGCCGCCATCAATCCCGGCAATTCCGGCGGCGCTCTGCTCGACACTGACGGCCGACTGGTCGGGCTCAATTTGGTGCGGACCCAGCGCGACGACGGCAACACGGGCTTGGGCAGCGCAATTCCGGCAAACCTCGCGCGTTTTGTCGCAGAGCAGCTCGCTAAAAATGGCCGCGTGGAGCGCGCCCTCCTCGGCGTCGAAACCCAGCCACTCGAGCCGGACTTGATTGCAGCATTTAATGTCACCCAAGGTGCGCTGCTCAGCGAAGTGCGCGCCGGCGGCCCCGCCGACAAGGGCGGGCTTAAGGGCGGCGACGTCGTGACGCGCGTCAATACGACTGAAATCAAGGATCACCGGCAATTGCAGCAGATGATCGCTCGGCTCGCGCCCGGCGCTGAAATCACCGTCGCGTATGTGCGCGACGGCAAAGCAGCGGACACCCAGGTAAAGTTGGGCTCCGCGTCCTCCGAGAAAGCGGCCAACAACTCCGAACGATCCGGCGATGTCGCCGACACCGAAGGCGTGCTCGATGACGTGTCAATCGACGAGCTCTCGCCGGAAATCCGCGAGCAGCTGAATGTGCCGGCGCGCATCCAAGGGGTTTTTGTGACCAATGTGGCACCGGGTGGACCTTCGTCACGCGCCGGCATCCAGCAAGGCGACATCATTCTCGAACTCGACCGCCGCGCCGCGCGCAACGTCGAAGAAGCCGTGAAGTTGAGCGAAGAAATCAAGGGGCCGAAAATCCTTGTGCAGCTCTGGCGCGAAGGCCGCGTGCGGTTGCTCGTCGTGGACGAGTCGAAGAAGTGAGGCTCGCTGCCGGTCAACCCGCGAGGTTGGATAGCAGAGAAGCGGCTCAGTGACGATTTTCGCAATAAGCCGCGCGATTGGCACTTGGCCCGCGCCGCGCTAGGGTTGGCTCGCGGGTTCAAACCCTTCCAATGCAAATGCCCACAAATGGCATTACGGTCGGCACGTGGTAGCGTGGCGGCCAGCGACAGGCCGAGTCTCAGGACGAAGCGGCGCGCGGCCGTACCGGGACATGGACCTCGTAGCGCTTGAAAAAGGGGGGCACGTAAGGCGCGTTCCAGAACACACCGTAGGGTTCACCGGCTGCTTCGACGTCCGACCGCGTGCTCAGCCAGGCGAGCAGCAGATCGCGGGTTTTCTCGAAATTGGCGCGGCTGTAGCCGCCCCGTTCTCCACGGCTCGCGACATGGCGCTCGGGAATCTCGACGACGACGACTCCCGGGGCGTTGCCGGCAACTTTGGCCCGTTCACTCGCGGCGACCCAGAACAGCATCGCGGCGGAATCGACGCGGGCTTCGACCGGGGTGGTCATCGCAATCTTGTGCTCGGAAATATAGCGAAAGAGCGGGCTAAAGAGGTTGTCGGCGGTTTCAAAGTAGTTCCCGCGGCCGGAGGACTGAAGCAGCAGGCCGGCCGGCAGGGTTTTTAGCTCGGTCGTGCCGGCGGCGGTGGGTGAAAACGCTTCGGTGGCAGACATCGTGAGACTTGAAATGAGTAAAAATAACAGGAGAGGGAGCCGACACATGGGACCACCTGATGGCAGTCTGGATAGGATCGCAAACCGGTGAGAGATTTGTTTCTTCGGCACCATAGCATGCGCCTCATCGACCTTTCCCAGCCTCTTTACGACAACGCGCCCAATTGCCCCGTGCATCCGCCGGTCGCCTTCAAACGCACGGCCGATCATCCGGCCGACGGTTGGCGGATGGAGGAAATTGCGATGGCCACACATACCGGCAGCCACCTCGACGCGCCGCTGCACAAGATCGCCGGCGGCAAGAGTATCGACGCCCTGCCGTTGGAGACGTTCGTCGGACCGGCGCACATCGCGGATTTGCGCGGGCTCCCCGCCGATGCCCCGATCGGACCGGATCTGCTGGCAAAAACGCTGCAGGGAAAGATCGCTGGTGAGATTGTGCTCCTCGCGACGGGCTGGGGCGACCGGCGCGCGAAGACCGACGAGTGGCTGCGGCACTCGCCGTTTGTCGATCCGGCGGGCGCTCGGTGGCTCGTCGGTCGTGGCGTGCGCGGCGTGGGCATCGACCACTACTCGATCGGCGGAAGCGGGCCGCTCAATGCGGAGACGCACACCATCTTGCTCGGATCAGGCATCTGGGTCGTCGAAGAACTCAAGTTTCCGCCGGAGGTATTTGCGCTTCCTCAACCGCTGAAATTCTGGGCACTGCCGCTGAACTGGCCGGGCTGCTCGGGAGCGTTTTGCCGGCCGGTGGTCGAGGTGGCGTGAGGGTGGCGGGTCCGGAGAGTCGGCGGAGCTCGCGGTAACGCTGGCGGAGAATGGCGACGTCGGAATCGAGGGCGATGTGCGTAAAGCCCTGGGCAACGAGCGACGGGAGATCGGCGGAATCGCGCACGAGAATGCCGGGGTGTTTGCCGGCGGCGCGGGCGGCAGTGACGACGCGCGCCAGGCAATCCGCGAAGGGCGGGGCGTGGCCGTTGCCGTGGGCGGAGAGATCGTGGCCGAGATCGGCGGGGCCGACGAAGAGCACATCGACACCCTCGACAGCGGCGATGGCGTCGACGTGTTCGATGCCGGCGAGGGATTCGATCTGGGCGAAGAGGAGCGGTGGCGGAACGGCGTCGGTGGGGCGCAAGCCGTAATCGTAGGCGCGGGCCGAGCGCGACAGGCCGCGGCGACCGCGCGGCGGATAGTGCATCGCCTGCAGGCAGGCGCGCGCCTGATCGGCCGACTCGATGTGCGGCACCATGATGCCGGCGGCACCCCAGTCTAGGGCGTGCAAGATGAGGTCGGGATGCGGCGCGCCGACGCGCACGATCGGCAGGGCGGGTGTGCCGCGGATCGCTTGGAGATTGGCGAGGAGCGACGCCTCGGAGCCCGCTCCGTGTTCGAGATCGAAGAGGAGCCAATCGAAACCGGAGAGCGCGGCAATTTCAGCGACGACGGGTGAGCCGAGCGACAGCCACGTGCCGACGAATGGCTCCGGGCGCGATGAGCGGGAGAGGTTGGACGGAGTCATGAGAGGGAAACGGGATCGGCGTCAGTGCGCAGCCCGCGAAGTGCCGTGTTGAGGCGGGCAAGGGTGAACGCGCGCAAATCCGCGCCGCTCGCGCCGGCGCCGACGAGAAAGAACCCACTCGTGCGCGCGAAATAGCCGGCACCCACTCGAATCACGGCCTTCCAGATCATGTTGCGCAGGAGGTGCAGCCAGAAGCGGCGGCGATAGTCGGTGGGCAGCGGACGCACGGCGGCATAGCCGGCGAGCACGCCCGCGATCGTTGCGCCGTCGTGGAAACAGCCGAGGAGCGAGATGTCGTCGAGCGGATCACCGCCGACGGCATCGTCGAAATCGATGAACGCGGCGATGCGATCGGAGGTGCCAAGGATATTCCAGAGCGCGAGATCCTTGTGGACGAGGCAGGCGGCGGGCAGCGCGAGGAGCGCGGCGTGCGTGTCGATTTCGCGCTGGAGGTCATCGGCCTGGGCGCAGGTGAGGAACTTTTTTTCGACGAGGAACGCGAGGTGGCGGTCGAGGCGCGTGTGAAAATAATCCGCGTAGCTGGCGTGGTAGCCGCGTAACTCGCCGGCGGTGCGGACGAGTTCGGTGGAGAACGGGCCGTAGCCGGCGCCGAGTGCAAGCGACTGCCAGCGTGCGATGTGCGCGCCAATTTCGGGAGCGATGTGCGGGAGATCGAGGCGGCCTTCCTTCCAGTGGCGATTCAGATCGGGAAATGGAATGCACTCCAACACCTGCCACGCGAACGGCACGTCGCGCCGCGTGGCGTCGACGTGGAGCACGGCGGGCGCGGGCACGCCGAGGCGAGCGACGGCGCGCAACACCTGCGACTCGACCTCCATGTAATCGTCACCGTCGGGGCCATCTTCGACGCGGATGAATGTGTCACGTCCGCCGATCGTCGCTGCGAACGTGACATGGTTGCCCTGGCCGACGCCGGGACGCAGCGCGACGCGTTCGCCGAAGTGGCGGCCAAGGGTGGAGGTGAGCGCGGTTTCGAGTTCGCCGGGCGGACGTTCGCGGGCGGGGCCGCTCAGGCCGTAGAACGCGGCGGGGCGGTCGCACTTCCAGTAGTAGATGTCCGCGCGCGGATGAGGGAGTGCGGCGTTCACGCGGGGGAATCCTTGGCGATGGGAGCGACGGGGGCGCTGGCGGATTCCGGAGCTGGCGATGATTCGGCCGGCGGGCGGGCGCGCCAATAGGCGGCGACGAGGCTGCCGACGAGGGTTTGCACGACGCTGCTGAAGACGGCGGGGACGGCGGCCATCGGCTCGAGTGGGAAATTTTTCTTCGCGAGGACGGCGGCCATGCCGCCGTTTTGCATGCCGACCTCGATGGCGATGGTGCGCGAAGTGAGCACGGACTGGCGGAGGAGGCGCGATACGAGATAGCCGAGCGCAAAGCCAGTGGCGTGGAGCAGGACGGCGGCGAGGAAGAGTTTCCCAGCGTTGGCGATGACGGAGGCGGCACTTTGCGCGACGATGCTGCCGGCGATGAACGTGAGCGCGACGACGGAGACGAGCGGGCCGTAAGGCGAGATGCGCGCGACGGCGCGGGGAAATTTCCAATTGCAGAACACGCCGGCGAGCACGGGGAGCACAACGACTTGCAGCGTGGTGAGGCTGAGCGCCCAGCCATCGACGGGCACGAACTGGCCGGCGAGCGTCTGACACCAGAGGGGCGTCATCACGAAGGCGAGCAGTGTGGAAGTGAGCGTGACCATGACGGCAAGGGCGACATTGGCGCGGGCGAGAAACGCAATGACGTTCGACGCCGTGCCGGAGGGGCAGCTCGCGACGAGGATGAGGCCGAGGGCGAAGCCGCGGTCGAGGTTGAGCAGGTGCGCGATGCCCCAACCGGTGAGCGGCATGATCGTGTAGTGCGCGAGAAATCCGAGTGCGAGCGAGCCGGGCGTGCGGAACAGCTTCTGGAAATCGTCAAACGTGAGCGTGAAACCCATGCCGAGCATCACCAGCGAGAGCGCCCACACGACCCACGGCCCCGTGAACCACGTGAGCGCCTCGGGTTTGAGGAGACCGAGGATCGAGGAGGCGACGATCCAGACGGGATAGAGGGAGGTGAAGCGCTTGAGCATGGGCGGAGCGGACAGTGGACGCGGAGGGAGAGGAGCGAAGCGGACGTCAACGTTTGGCGGGTTTCATTTCCTTTTTCTTCAACGGCCGGCTGATGATCTGCTGCAGTTTCGAGTTCGGATGCGTGAGCGTGCCCGCGAGGACTTCGGCTTCGGTGAAGCGCGCCAGAAGGATTTCGCCGTCGGTCGCGCGATTTCGGTCGTAGGAAATGTAGAGCGTGCCGTCGGGTGCCTGAAAACCGTCGGGGTAGGAGATTCCTTTGCGCTCGTCGAGCATTAGCCCGCCTTTCCATGTCTGACCCTCATCTTCCGAAAGCCACGCCGTGAGCAGCGATCGACCGTCATGAGCGTCGATCGTTTTGCCATGCTTGATGAGAAGGATCCGGCCCGACGCGAGGCGGCGGATGTGGAAGCGGGCGGCGGGATGCTTAAAGGTCGGAAACGACGGCTCGGTCCAACTCCGACCTCCGTCGGATGAGAAGGCCTGCATCGTGCCGTCGCCGGTACGAGCGAGCATCCAGATGCGACCGTCTTTCAGTTCGACAAACATGTGCTCGTCCCAGCTCGGCTTCGGAAAACGGACGTTGCCCCGGCGGACCCACGACTTTCCCTGGTCGGTGGAGACATAGACGTTGGCCCCGCGCAACGGCTCCAGTTCCGGATTCGCGTCCCGCATGGGGCCGATGCCTCGGATGTTGGGATGCTCCACGGGCAGGAGCCACTCGCCGTTGGCGAATACCGTGGGCTTGTTGAGCACCGCGCCATGGCAAAGGCGGACCGGCTGCGACCACGCCGGACTTTCCGCATCGGGATTCTCACAGATCGACACCCACACGCCCTGCCGCCCGTCGTAGTGGTTCATTGTCTGGTCAAAGAAGAACCAGAGCCGGCCAAGCGGATCGGTCCAGAAGTTGCCGATGATGACGCTGCGCGGAAGCGGTAAGTGTGGAGCCTGGCTGTCCACCACCAACCGAGGCTTGGACCACGTCGCGCCGTTATCATCGCTGGTGGCCGCCACCATGAACGCCTTCGGACCATCATCGCCTGCGACCCACGCCGCCCAGAGTCGGCCGCGGGGTGTGCGCGCGATGCCGATCGTCATGCCGTAGTCGAGCTGGTCGTAGTCATACTGCGGCAACGGCGAAGTGTTGATCCGCGGCGGCACGAGGGAGAGGTCGGCCACCTGTTGGAGCACTTGGAGTTCAAAAGCGTGCGCCTCGGCGGGGTTCAGGGAAGGCAGGGCGGAGGCGGGACTTTGGGCCCGGGCGAAAATAGCGCTGAGAATCAGGGAGCCGAGGAGGAGTGGGCGGGTGGAAATCATGGAGCGTGGGGGCGTGAAAAGATGGGGGGGGAATTGGCGGACTGGACGCTATGGAAGGCGGGTGGATTGCCAGGCGACCATTTGCCATTGGTGGTGGCGCTGCACATACACGATCAAGAAACGCAGCTTGACGGTGCCGGGTTTGCCCTGGGAGAGCGCCTGCACAGTGCTGAGGCCGGTGAGCACGGCTGTGTCGCCATAGAGGCGGACCTGCGGCAATTCGTGGGTGAGCGCCGTGTATTTCAGCGCGCCAGAGCGGAGCGAGGCCAGATACTCGGCTTTTGTCTCCACCACGGTGCTGGAGTGCGCGTAGGTCAAATCGTCAGCAAGGAGGCGGTCAAGCGAGGGGAAATCGTCGTTCACCAAGGCGGCGACGCGTTGTTGTTCAACGCGCAGGATTAGATCGGTGGGGTTGTCTTGAGCGGCGCGCGTCGCCGCGACCGACCACCCAAGGAGAATTCCGAAGATGGCCTGCGCTAAGCTGGAGTAGAGTGGTTTTAGGTGCCTCATTTTGGCCGAATTCGAATTTTGGGATGTTGCGCGGCTGGAAGCACCGAAAGTCAATTGGACTCAGAACCAAGACAGTAACAGCGGGTGAATCCGTGGTCGCTGCTCCTCAAGGGTCCGAGCGAATACCGGTTAATGAAGTATCTGCATTCTGCTCGCCGTGCATTTCCTTGTTACTTTGAAGGAATGCGGAGGGTTGTCGGCTTGCCTGCGGGGAGCGGCAGTTCGCGCCAGCCGTCATCCCTCACGGTGCCGGCGGTGAGCGGACCCGTTTTGCCAGTCGCATAGTCAGGGACGATCACGGTCAGCTTCACATTGGCCGGAGGAGCGATGGTGATCTCTTGCACGCCGTCCTTGAGCTGCGATTTGAAATGGATCGGGCCGCGCACGGTGAAGATGTCGGTCTCTAATCCCTTCAGGTCGCCGAGTCGCGGTTGAAGCATGAAGATCCCGTCGGGTTGTTCGGCGGGCTCAAAGCGGAGCAGACGGTTTATCAGCATGGCGTTCGGGGTGTAATGATCGGGGTCTTTCGGATTGCCCGGATTGATCGGAATGTAGTCGTGCCGCGGTGTGGTCAGCTTGTGAGCGCGAATCTTGAGGCGGCTGTCAGGCGAAACGAGTTTGCCCGCAAGGACATCTGCTTCGCGGATGCGTGCGAGCACGATTTCCCGTCCGTCTGCGCCGTAGCGGCCCAGATCGTAGGAGAGCCAAATCGTGCCGTCCTCGGTCTGAACTCCGTCAGGGTATGTCGAGAGTTTCTCCAACCTTCTGTAGGGGGATTCATCCGGGAGGTAAGAAGGGCTGTCGCGATCGTCGAGTCGCAATCCCCCTTTCCAAGTGACCCCATCGTCTTCGGAGAGTACAGCAGTCATGTGCACCCGCTCCCGAAGCTGTCGAAGGTTGACCAGCGGACCTTTGGTGGCGAGCGGATCGGTCCTTTCGGGCGGTCGATTGTAAACCAGCAGCAGGTTGCCGGATTTCAGACGGCGCACAAAGAAGCGCGCGTGCACGACGGCGTGGAGCCCCTGCAGTGCTTCAAAGTGGCCCCAGGTGCGGCCGCCGTCGGAGGAGATTGTCCTGCGGATTCCCGAGAGCGTGCGGACAAACAAGGCGATCCGCCCGTCGCGTAGCTCCAATGTCATTGGCTCAGCGATGTTTATCTCCGCATCGGGCTGGCTGTTGACGCTGCCGACGAACGAAAAACTCTTTCCTTCATCCCACGACCGATAAATCGTCACACCCCCCGATCCCGGCGTCCAGAGCCATGAGCCATCTGCCAACACAGTCGGCTTGTTGATAAAAACGCCCGGCGTGACATAGAACGGAGGCTGGAAGCGCGGCTTCGCGTCTTCGGGATCCTCAAAGATGTTGGCCACCATCCCCCCCGCGGAGTAATACCACCAGAGCCGGCCGCGTGGATCAGTCCAGAGTCCGGGATCGCCGGTACCCTTCCCAAGCGGTGACTTGGCCACCGCGACGGGTCCCTGGAACGTCTTGCCTCCATCACCGCTGGTGAAGAGGAGCACATAGGGCGACTCGGTGCGGTCACCTTCGAAACCTCCACCGCTCATCCATGACAGCCAAATCCGACCCTTCGGGCTGATTGCGATGCTCGGAACCCCCTGCCAGATACGCTTTGCATCGGCAAACTCCGGGCCCGGATCAAGGATGGGCGCCA
>Ga0209829_10002208_pt1 | contig 14946 bp, 8 predicted proteins | sample C_140205_EF_Meta_FD_187311 | JGI IMG/M metagenome (GOLD analysis project Ga0209829, IMG submission 187311) | Freshwater microbial communities from Lake Croche, Canada to study carbon cycling - C_140205_EF_MetaG (SPAdes) (version 2) | ecosystem: Environmental > Aquatic > Freshwater > Lake...
TAACGGGTAAGCAATATGAAAGTTTAGAAGAAAAAATGATACCAGCTCCTGAAATTGAAAATATCGTTACTCAATTTGAGGTGCGCGATCAATACGATAAAGTTGACTCAAGAAGAAATGGTTTCTCTGTATATGTCGATTTTAAAGATAGCCCACAAGAAGGAGACTTTTATATGTGGAATTGGAGGCATTTTGAGAAAATATCTATTTGTGAAACATGTGAGGGTGGGGCCAAATGGAATTTCAAAACAAATGTGTGTGTTTCTCCTGCAATAGCTACCGAAGATATCTTGAATTATATGTGTGATGGAAATTGCTGGGATATTACGAATAACAATGATTTAAATGTGTTCTCAGATGTACTGACCAATGGGCAGAGAATTTCAGGTCGTCAAGTAGCTCGAGTACCTTTTGACGGATATTCCCCTTATTATTTACGTTTAGAGCAACGTTCCATCACAAAGAGTGCATTCAATTTTTATCAATCCTTAATCGCTCAAGTGCAATCGAGTGGTTCATTATTTGATGTGCCGGCAGAGACTCGCTTTAGTATGAATATCAAGCCTATCACCGATCCCAAGGAAAGGGTATTAGGAATTTTTAATGTCTTTTCTGTGCGTAAAAAGATTTATTTCATCGACCGATTAAAGAATGTACCTAAGGAAGAATTTGCTTTAATAACGTATATGAACGGCGAAATTTATACTTGTCCACCTGGTGCTGTCAATTGCCAAGACCGAGTTCCTTGTGTGGAATCTGCCTATCGAACAAAAATTACTCCGGAAGGATGGAATTTGTAATTTTTGAATGATCTTTGTGCTTTCAAATTTTTCCTATGGTAGGTGTATTAATTGTTAATTTAGGGACTCCAGATGATCCTGGAACTCCTTCAGTTCGTAAGTATTTACGAGAATTTTTGATGGATGGTCGAGTAATCGATATTCCATACTTGATTCGTTATATTTTAGTTAAGGGAATTATTGCTCCTTTTCGAGCACCCAAATCTGCAAAAATTTATAAGGAATTATGGGAAGAACGTGGCTCACCTCTGAAATTTTATGGGGAAGATGTAGCTCGCGACTTACAAGTAAAACTAGGTGATTCATATTATGTCCGTTTAGCGATGCGCTATCAAAGTCCTGATTTAGCCTCAGCTATGTCGGATATGGAAGCCAGAAATTTAAAGAAATTAATCGTTATTCCATTTTTTCCTCAATATGCCTCAGCTTCTACAGGTTCGGTTTTTGAACGTGTGATGCAATTGATGTCTAAGTGGCAGGTCATGCCTTCCCTTTCAATAGCAAGTTATTTTTATGATCACCCCGCATTTTCTAGCTATTTTGCATCGAAAGCAGCAAATTATCAAAAGGAGGTAGACTTTGATTATTATTTGTTTTCATATCATGGAATTCCTGAACGTCATGTTCGCAAGGGTGATTTGACTAAAACAACTTGTGTTTTTGGTACTTGTTGCGATTCAATCACCGATAAAAATCATGGTTGTTATCGGGCACAATGCCATGAAACGACCCGATTGATCGCAGGTAAAATGGGATTGAAACCTGGAACATATAGCACATCTTTCCAAAGTAGATTAGGACGAGATCCCTGGCTGAAGCCTTATACGGATGAAGTGATTCCAAAATTGGTGGCTGATGGACATAAGAAAGTATTGGCTTTTTCTCCCGCTTTTGTGGCTGACTGTTTGGAAACGACGATTGAAGTAGGTGATGAGTATAGAGAGATATTTGAAGAGGCGGGTGGTGAACACTGGCAATTGGTGGAAAGTTTAAATAATTCGCCTGAGTGGGTGGGTATTTTAGAAGATTTAGTTAAAAAATCCTAGGATGCTCTTTTTAATTCTTTCCGTCGTGTTTTCTGTGTTGTTGCTGGTGAATTTTAGGGCGCACGCTAAGTTCCAAGTGGATACAAAAATCGCTATTTTATTGAATTATCCGGTATGTTTTTTAACGGCTTACCTTCATCAGCCCTCGGCTATTCCATTTCATTGGCCCTCAGCAGGAAATACATTTTTATTAATGGCTATGGGTGTAGGATTTGTTATTACTTTTCTATTATCTGGTTTTTCCACTCAGAAAAATGGAATGGCACCTACTTCGTTGGCCAACAATATTTCGCTAGTCATTCCAGTATTAATAAATCTATTTATTTTAAAGACAGGTGGCGAGATAAATTGGTCCACTGGTCTAGGTTTAGTTTTATCTTTTGCAGCTATATATTTCTGTAGCCCACAAATGACTTCAGCGGATGGTGTAAAACCCGTTGTATGGTTGTTGTTGGCCGTTTTTATCGCTTATGGATTGACCAACACGCTTTTTAGTTATCTGAATGGATCATTGACTTATTTTGTAGGTGGCACTTTACCTTTCATCATGATGATTCTTATTGGTTCTATGCTCAGTTCCGCGATTGTACTTATTTGGAAAACAGTGAATGGGACCTTAGCTTGGAATCGAAATTCTGTTTTAGCTGCAGTTCCTTTAGGCTTGCCCAATTTCTTTTCTTTTTATTTTCTTTTGAAAGCGTTAGATGCCTATCAAAATAATGCTGCTGTGGTGTTGACCATGTACAATTTAAGTGTGATTCTGTTGAGTGCTGTTTCAGCTTATGTATTTTTTAAAGAGCGCTTGACAAACCGACAATGGTTAGGTTTAGGGATTGGTTGTGTGGGGATTGCCTTATTGAATGGTTTTTAGAGTCGTGTAATCGAGCCTAAATAAAAATGCTGATACATCTTTTCTATTGCTACTTACCTACTACCTATTGCCCAATCCCTTTTTAAAGCACATTCGCCGTCTGTTCTTTGATCTTTTCCAACTCATCTTTCATATTGACTACTAAACGCTGGATTTGAGAATCATTCGCCTTCGAGCCGATGGTGTTAATTTCACGACCAATTTCCTGCGCCATAAAGTTGAGTTTTTTGCCATTCCCTTCTGCTAAAATATCAATAAAGTATTCCAAATGGGTACTTAAACGTACTTTTTCTTCAGAAATATCAAATTTTTCAATATAATAAACGACTTCCTGCTCAAAACGATTTTTGTCAAAATCTTCATTGAGACCGAGCTCCAATAAGGATTTTTTCATGCGCTCACGAATGCCCGGCATTCGGATTAAATCCTGTTCTAACACCTGGTCTAAGCCAGATTTTATCGATGCAATATAGTCTCTGAATTTATCTTCAACTATTTTCCCCTCGCGAGCTCTGAATTCTTTACACTCGGCAACCGCCTCTTGGATTGCTTCAAAAATTACCTGCCACAACGCCTCAATCTCCTCTTCATTTTCATCCTTAGTTTCTTGAGAAATGCTGGTAGGTACATTTAATGCTTGCAAATACAAAGCCCCTTCGTCCAAATTTGAAACACCTAAATCTGCCGCTACGCGCTTTAATTCAGCATAATATAACGCAATTTGCCCCTGAGGTAAAATACTTACTTCAGAGCCGTCATGATTTTTTTGAATATGAACATTCAATTCAATCTTCCCTCGCTCCAGTTGTTGAGTTAAAAAATTACGAATCTCAATCTCTCTAGATGAAATGGATTTTGGAAGCCGACAAAAAATATCGGTAAACTTCGAATTCAAGGTCTTTACCTCCACCCGAATTTGTAATTCTTGCGCCTCTTTTTGGGATTTCCCAAAACCTGTCATCGAATAAATCATATCTTGTTTTTAAAGGCTAAGCCAAAACTTAAGGCTATAAATAATAATAAGGCAATTGACGCAACTGCATCTATTTTATTGCCCATTTCAACTGAATAGGGCTTGAATTTAAACTCAATTTTATGTTTACCGGCAGGTACCAAAAGTCCACGTAACACATAGTCGGCCCTAAAGTGATCCACTTCTTTCCCGTCGATATAAGCTTTCCAGTCTTTATTTCCACGGTAATAAATCTCAGAAAATACCGCTAAAGACGATTTACTAGTATTGGAAGAATAAAGTAGCTGATTGGGTTTGTATTCTTTCAAATAGATTACTCCCACCGACATGGAGTCAGGAACAAAATTTTGTAAAATGGGTTTATCCTGTAACTCAATAATCGCTGTATTTTTAGGATCAAATTTTTCAATATCAGTTAATGCATCATCAGGAGTACTTGCCCATTGGACATTTTTTACAAACCAGGCATTTCCTAAGGCATTGGGATTCAGTTGGGCTATGGGAGTTCCCAATGAATCTGCGCCAATAATGTATTTGGTGTTTAACATATTTAAAACACTCATTTGGGCCGGACTACCTCCAAAATATTTCTCAATTAATTCTTGATACCGACGAAGTTTAGCTCCATGGTAACCTCCCAATGATTGGTGATAATACGAAGTGGTCGCATCATTCATAAAGGACACCGTTGAATTCAATACCCTAAACTGAGTTTTATCCGCTAAAATTTGTTGGTCCGCTGAACTTGGTTGAATTTGTTCCTCCAAGGTGCTTTTTGAAACAAATGCATTATTTCCAAAATAACGTTTAGCCACCGGTGTTAAATCAAATATACTTAACAAGACTAGGCCAATTAACCAAATCGATTTTTTTACCTTGTTGCTAGTGGCTAACCATAAGATCCCTGTACCCAAAGCGATTATGAAAAAGCTTCTAAGCGCATCAGATCTGAATAAAGTAATTCGGTCTATTCGAATACTATTCCAAATAGCCGCATTGATATTGGCATCTTGTAAAATACCAGCCCCATCTTGTGCACCTTTAAAATCAAAAAATAAATCGGGCAATAAGGCAAAAAACAAGCAGATCCCCCCACTTAAGCCGAAAGAATAGAGTAATGGCTTTTTGATGGTATGGAAGCTAGGCTTTTCTTTAATTAATTGACTAAGTCCTAATATGCCTAATGCCACCAAACCTAATTGGACAAAAGATAGCACCATCGTGATGGCCCTAAATTTATTGAAAAGCGGAAAGTAATCGAAAAGTAGGCCATTAAAGAAAAAGTTTTTTCCCCATGAAAAAGTGATAAATAATAGTGTCACCCCTATTAACCACCATTTTTCGGTTGTTTTTAGATAGAAGGCCGCAAATAAAAACAGGAAGATTACTAAAGCACCTGCATAGGCTGGGCCTGCTGTATAACTCTGCTCTCCCCAGTAAGTAGGTCCTTTTTCAACAAATCCAAGGACTTGGTCTTCTGCTAGACCTGCGTCAACCATCGTTTTGTAGGTAGCAGATTTGCTACCTCCTAAATCTCCTTGAGAGGCGCCTCCTTTGAAGTTGGGAATTAATAATGTACCTGTTTCAGAGACTCCATAAGACCAATCAAATGCGTAATTTTTATCTAATCCACTACCTCTTTCTTTATTTGAATTCAGTTCAGAAGCTCCCCGAGTCGTTTCCTTACTGTAATCGTAATTGTTCCAAAGTCGCGTGGAATGTGTTCCCAGAGCCAAAACTAAACCAATGGCCAATAAAATTCCTTTGCCAAACCAATCAGCCAAGGCTTTTTGTTGAATCGCTTTGGTAAACGTATACAATTTATAAGCTCCTATTATAAAAAATAAGTAATACGTAATTTGGACGTGATTTGCATATAATTCCAGGGCCATCCCGATGGAGAAAATTGCGGCGCCAAGCCATTTATTTCGCTCCCAGCAAATCTTAATTCCAGCTAAAATAACAGGAGCATAGGCTAAAGCTAATACTTTTGAGGTATGTCCAGCAGGAATAATGACCATATTGTACGTTGCAAAAGCATAGAGAACAGCTCCCGCAAATCCCAAAATGGGGGAGGCCCCCATCGCCCATAAAAACAGGTACATACCGAGTAATTGGAGAATTAATAAGTTGACCGGATTGGGAAATAAATTCGTTAAAAAACTCCCTACATAACTCGAAATACTATAGGGATAACTTCCAGAAATTTGAAAAGTAGGCATTCCTCCAAACATAGAATTGGTCCACCAGGCATCTTCACCACTTATTTTTTTATATTGAACGCTCTCTTGGGCCGCCGCTTGTGCTTGTTGGATGTCATGCTGAATAAGCACTTTACCTTGGAGTACCGGTCCACAATAAATGAATGCCAACACCACAAAACCTAAGATAACAAGTCCGTGGGGGATAAAAGAGCGTAAGTCAAATTTCATACTAATTATTGAATGCTAACAAGTTCAAGATCAAATGTTAAATCCTTTCCTGCTAAAGGGTGATTTGCATCTAAAGTTACATGCGTTTCTGATAAATCAGTGATGACCACTTCCACTACTTGGCCTCCATCTTGATGCATATTTAAGGAAGCTCCCACCGCTAATTCAATGTGCGGTGGAATTTGTGAACGTTCTATGCTTACCGTATTTTCTGGAGAATGTTCACCATATGCCTCAGCCGCAGGAATGACAATCGTCTTTTTGTCTCCTATGCTCATGCCTGTCACTCCATCGTCGAAGCCTTTGATGACCATACCAGAACCAATTTGAAATTCTAATGGTGTTCTTCCCTCTGAGGAATCAAAAATAGAACCGTCGGTGTGTTTACCCGTGTAATGTACGGCGACCTGATCGCCAGCTTTTGCAATAGACATAATAAATCGTTAAAAATTAAACAAAGACAAAGGTCAATAATTTTAGCGATTTATTAGGTAATATGTAAGGCATATTTTTGCTAAGAAATATTCTAAACCTGACGAATTTTGGAGTATCTACTGTGAAAAACAAACCCATTTATGTATATGAAAGTATGTATAAGGGTTACTTCAGACGCATGCGGCATGAAGCCGATTCAGGCACAATAAAAGTAGGACTAAGTCAAAAAAATAACTGGGTGAGAATCAGTTTCGCTACTCCTGATTGATATTCTTACTTGCAGCTGGAACATAAATCAAGCAAAACTACAGGGATGATCAGGCCATTTATTTGAACGTGACGATCGTTACTCCTGCACCCCCACGATCCGCATGTTCGTCTACAAAAGACTTAATTTGATTATACCGCTTAAGTTGTTCCCGAATCAAATTGCGCAAAATTCCATCCCCTTTTCCATGGAGAATTTTAATTTCATTGGAGCCTAATAACAAAGCATCATTCATGTATTGATCTAAGATCACAAAAACTTCTTCCCCTCTTTTTCCACGCACATCTAATGTGATGGAAAATTGAGCCATTCGATCATTGAAATCAATTCCTTGCATAGCGGAAATTTTCTGCTTTTCCTGCTTAGGGGCATGAACTTTTAGCAATCGATTGACTTTGATGGTACTGCTAATCCCGCCTAGGGCCACTACCGCATCTTTTCCTTTAAATGCCATAATTTGTCCTATGGCAGATTCTCCTTGGCCTTGATCTAAAGCGACCCAGTCACCGATGGCCATAGGCCCTTTGAGGTTTTTCGGATTGGGCTTTTCTAGGGGTACGAAGGTCTTTGATGGTATTTCAACTAATTCTTTTTTGACGAACGCATCTAATTTACCCCTGATTTCTTTTGTTTCTTCTTTGTTAGCAGCCTTCTCTTTTATTTCCCGAATGGTTTTTTCAATGCGTCCATTAGCTTCTTGAATTATTTTTTTGGCCTCTGCTTTGGCTTGATTTATGAGTCTCTTTTGTTCTTCTTCTAAATGACTTTTTAGGATTGAATATTGTTGTTTGATGGCTTCAGCTTGTTCGCTTTCTATGGTTAATCGAATGTTTTTCGACTCCCAAATTTGCTTTTCTGTTTCCGTTTCCATCAACATCTTGTCAAAATCTACTTGCTTAGTGCCCAGTTTTCTACGCGCATTTTCAATGATTTTTGAAGGTAAACCTATTTTTTGAGCAATCTCAAAAGCAAATGAACTCCCCGGTTTGCCCATATCCAAAATGAATTGAGGTTCCAAATGTTCCGTATCATAACGCATCGCAGCATTAAATAAGCCAGCTTGTCGGTCTGCTAAATTTTTCAAATTTCCAAAATGCGTATTAATCGCCCCATAGCAACCTTTTTCTGCCAATTTCTCCAAGATGGATTCGGCGATAGCACCCCCTAATGAGGGTTCAGTACCTGTTCCAAACTCATCGACTAAGATCATCGTTTTAGGATTAACATGTCCTAAAAAATAATTCATATTACTCAAGTGGGAGCTGTAGGTACTTAATTCATTCTCGATATTTTGATCATCCCCCATATCTAAAAAGATCTGGTCGAAAAATCCCATGGTGGATCCTTCTGCCATGGGAACTAAACAGCCAGTTTGAAATAAATATTGCAATAGGCCCAAGGTTCCCAGGGTAACCGATTTTCCACCTGCATTAGGTCCTGAGACCACCATGATTCTTTTTTTATCGTCAAGTGTTATCGATAATGGCTTTATTTTTTTGCCTATTTTATGTAAGGATTGTTCTAAAATCGGGTGTCTTGCTTCTCGCCAATCAAGGGTAGGGAAATCTTTGATATTAGGTAGAATTGCATGTACCTCAGTAGCCCATATCGATTTTGATCTGATAAAATCAATCAGCCCAAGCCATTGAAACCAAGAACTTAGCATGGGAACTAAGGGTCTTATCCGGTCTGATAGGCGGCTAAGAATTAATATAATTTCTCTTCGCTCTGCTGATTCCAATGATTTGATTTCGTTGTTTGCAATTAATGCATCAGCAGGTTCTAAAAACACAGTTTTCCCTGTATCCGATTCGTCTTGAACAAAACCCTTTATTTTTCTTTTATGCTCTGCAGCTAATGGAATGACCATACGTCCATTTCGCAAAGTCAGTGAAAAGTCCTTGCTAACCCAACCTTCCTTATAGGCTTGATTGATCAAGCTGTCCAATTTCTTTCTCAGATTTTGTTCCTCCGTAAAGCGCTTTCTTCGTAATTCACCTAAGGCAGGGGATGCATTTTCCTTGATTTGTCCGTTGGTGTCAAAAACTCGATCTAATTCCTGAATGATCGGCAGAATTTGTCTAAAATCCCCATGTTCTTGACCCTCCCACTTTTCTTTGAAAACTTGGGTAATCCGATGGATTTCTGGATATTTATCTGAATCTAGCTTGTAAAAAAAACGAATACATTGATATAAAATATCTAATCCACGCTGCCAATCACGCCACTCATCAGCAGTTAAATAATGTCCTTCTAAATTTAAAGGGCCAAACCATTCGCGCAAATCATAGTAATCTTGTTGGGGCCACTCTCCTCCGTGCTCGGCCATCAATTGCTTCATCTCGCTGACTTGTTGGACCCATTGATTCACTAAAGTAAATCGGTTTGAAAATTTCATTTTATCCGCATATTCAGCACCCATATTGCTGAGGCATAGCGATTTAATATGATGTTGAATCTGATTAAATCCCAGTTTTTCACCTATATTTTCAGGGTAATTCATAGGCTGAAAAGGTTTTTGATCTTTTCTAGTAAGACGGTATTGATTTTAATGTAACTTTCATTAGTCCAACCAGCGACATGGGGACTAAAGAGCGTATTGGGGTACGATTTTAACCGGTCAAAAAGTTGCACTTCCTCCATAGACCAGTGCGCTATTTTCTCATTGGGCAAAACATCCAAGGCTAATCCTGAAATAATTCCTTGGTCCAAACCCCAAACTAAATTTTCCAAGGGTGTTATTGGGCCTCTCGAGCTATTCATTAATACGATGGATTTTTTAAAGGACCTTAAAAATTCTTGGCTAACTAATCCTTTGGTCTCATCGGACAATGGAATGTGCAAAGAAACAATGTCAGCATGTTGAAAAATATCAGATAAATCGGCGCCAAAAGGAGAGGGCGCCGGAACATATTTGTCATAAGCTAAAATATGCAGGCCAAAACCTAGCAACCTTTGACATAGCGCTTGGCCCATATTTCCAAAACCTATAATGCCGATGGTTTTTCCATGAATTTCCCAACCTCTGTTCGCTTCCCTGTTCCAAATGCCATTTCTGACCTCAGCATCAGCCGTATTGAGTCGATGCGCGATCGTAAGTAATTGCCCCATGACATGTTCCGCCACTGCATCATTATTTCCTTCATTGGCCGAAAAAACGTGAATGTTTTTTTCTTCACATGCGGCTAAATCAATCAAATCTAAACCCGCACCGGCTCTCGCGATAAACGATAAATGAGTGGCAGTTGCGAGAAAATCAGCATCAATGGTAAATTTACTACGTAAAATCAATCCGGTGTATTGGCCGATAATCGACATGGTTTCTTGCTTGGATAAAGTCAGAAATTCATCTACCAGAAAGCCTAAGGATAGCAAGCCCTTAGCCATAGAGGAATGTACCTCGTCGATGATGAGTACTTTTTTCACCATGTTATGCTTGCATTCGATTTTTGACTAATTCAATCGCTAAGAAAAACGCATGCAAAAAGGAGCTGGGATCAGCTACGTTTTTACCTGCAATATCATAAGCGGTTCCGTGGTCTGGCGAAGTCCGAATAATGGGTAATCCAGCGGTGAAATTTACTCCAGTTTCAAAAGCAATGTATTTGAAAGGGATTAATCCTTGGTCATGGTACATGGCTAATACCCCGTCAAATTCCTTGAACTGAGCTTTACCAAAGAACCCGTCGGCCGGATAAGGTCCAAAAACCAATTGGGCTTTCGACCGAAACTCCTCAACCACGGGCTGAATGATGTCTAATTCTTCTTGGCCCAACAACCCTGAATCGCCTGCATGTGGGTTTAGGCCTAAAATGGCTAATTTGGGTTTTTCTATAGAGAAATCTTCCTTCAAACTCAGTAAAAATAAATCAATTTTCTCCTTGACTAATTCTTTGGTCAGGGATTTTGCGACCTCCTGTAGTGGCAAATGTCCTGTTACGACTCCCATGCGTATGTCTTCAGAAACCAACATCATTAAGGATGATTTTGCCTCAAATCGATCTGTTAAATATTCGGTATGTCCGGGGAAATTAAATTCCTCGGATTGAATGTTATGTTTATTGATAGGTGCTGTCACCAAAGCGGATAAAAGTCCTTTGTCCAAATCTTTTGCAGATCTGTCTAGGCAGTCAAAAGCTGCTTTTCCAGCTTCTGGAGTTTCCTTTCCAGGCTCTACCAGCGTGTTAGCGTCTTCCCAGCAATTGATTAAATAAATTTGATCAGGAGAAATATTCGAAATGTCGCTCGTCGTTTTAAATTGAAAGTCCCTGGCCTCCATTTTATTTTTGTAGTAAATGAGCACTTTTTGAGAACCATAGATGATGGGTATGCACCATTGTAAAATTTGCGGATTTGACAAAGCTTTTATGATTACTTCAGGGCCAATGCCATTATAATCTCCTAAAGTTATACCGATCAATGGTTTTTTTGCGCTCATTAAAAATTCAAATTTTTTGGATATGCAAGTTATGAAATTTCGAGTGAAGGCATGCAATATTTTTATAAGGCCTTTAATTGGCCTATATCTGGTGTTTATTTTTTAGGAATGAACCTAATTATTATTGTAACTTTTCAAGTTAATCAAAATAAAATACGCTCTAGACTATACATTTCCCAATATAATTATCATTTTTGTTATACTGCACGAAATATATTGATATGCCAAAATCATACGTAAATAAAATCTCTAGTCTTCTTATTGCCAATCGAGGTGAAATTGCGATTCGCATCATGCGCGCTGCTTCTGAATTAGGAATTCGGACCGTTGCTGTTTACACGTTTGAAGATCGTTATTCGCTTCATCGCTACAAAGCAGATGAGGCGTACCAAATTGGAAAGGAAAATGAACCGCTTAAACCCTATTTAGACATTGAGGGGTTGATTTCTTTATGTAAATCCAAGAAAATAGAGGCTATTCATCCAGGATATGGTTTTCTTTCTGAAAACGTTAAGCTTGCTTTGCGTTGTCGAGAGGAAGGGGTCGTATTTGTTGGGCCTTCACCAGAGGCGATGAAGGCGCTTGGTGATAAAGTAGCCGCTAAGGTAGCAGCTCATAAGGCCAATGTACCTATGATTCAGGATTCTAAAGGAGATTTAAGCGTATATGATTTGGCCTTATCGGAAGCTAGGAGAATTACATTTCCAGTCATGGTTAAGGCTGCTGCAGGTGGGGGAGGTCGTGGTATGCGCGTGGTGCGGAAGGAAGAAGACTTGGAGAAAGCATATCAAGAGGCAAGAAATGAAGCTAAAAATGCCTTTGGTGATGAAACAATTTTCATTGAAAAATTTATTGACGAGCCTAAACACATAGAGGTTCAGTTATTGGGGGATCAGCATGGAAACTTAGTTCATTTGTATGAGCGCGATTGCTCCGTTCAAAGAAGATTCCAAAAAGTGGTTGAAATAGCCCCTTCATTTGGTTTAAAAGACGAAACAAAGCAAAAGCTATATGCCTATGCGTTAGCAATTGGAAAGGCAGTTAATTATTACAATGCAGGAACTGTCGAGTTTTTAGTCGATAAGGATGAAAATATTTATTTCATCGAAGTAAATCCCCGCATTCAAGTAGAGCACACGATCACTGAGGAGGTAACTGGCATTGATATTGTTCGTACTCAGATTTTAATTGCTCAAAATTACAAGTTATCCGATTCAGGAATTTATATTTTAAGTCAATCGGATATTCCTTTGCGTGGTTTCGCTATCCAATGTCGAATTACGACAGAAGACCCCTCGAATGGATTTAAGCCTGATTTTGGAACCATCATTGCCTATCGAAATGCCGCTGGCTTTGGAATTCGGCTTGATGAGGGATCTTCGTATCCTGGTGTGAAAATTTCGCCTTATTTTGATTCGATGTTGGTGAAAGTAAGTGCCAAAGGCAGAACTTTGCGCGGTGCTTCTGAACGATTAAATAGAGCATTAACGGAATTTAGAATTAGAGGCGTAAAAACAAATATTCCATTTTTACGTAATGTCATAACCCATCCGATTTTTCAAGATGGTCAGTGTACGGTCCAATTTATTGACACACATCCTGAATTATTTAAATTTAAACCGACTCGAGATCGATCGACTAAAGCACTTCGTTATTTAGGGGAAGTAATTGTGAATGGTAATCCAGATGTTAAATTTAAACCTTCAGCTCCTTTCAGATTAGCTGTGGTTCCTTTGGTGGACACCGCTTCGGAATTTCCAAAAGGAAATAAGCAATTATTAGATGAATTGGGCCCTGAAAAATTTGCCAAACATATTTTAGATTCGAAGCAAGTATATTTTACAGATACGACGTTTAGGGATGGCCATCAATCATTGTTAGCGACTCGAGTGCGCACACAGGACATGCTTGCGGTGGCCAATGGTTTTGCTAAGTCGTTTCCTACTTTATTTTCGATGGAGGTTTGGGGAGGTGCTACCTTTGATGTGGCCATGCGGTTTTTACAGGAATCACCTTGGAAGCGTTTGCAAGAATTTAGAGAGGCGATGCCTAATATGTTACTTCAAATGTTATTCAGGGGTTCCAATGCGGTGGGTTACTCAGCTTATCCTGATAACTTAATCGAAAAGTTTGTAGAGAAGTCCTCAGAAGCGGGTATTGACGTCTTTCGAATATTTGATTCATTGAATTGGATTGAAGCGATGAAAGTATCAATCAAAGCGGTAAGGGAAAGAACACCCGGAATTGCTGAAGCGGCTATCTGTTACACCGGTGATTTATATACAAATCCCAAATACAATTTGACTTATTATTTGGACATGGCTCGCCAGCTGGAGGATGCGGGCGCACATATGTTGGCCATCAAAGACATGGCTGGTTTGCTTAGGCCATTCCAAGCGGAAACTTTGGTGACTGAGTTAAAAAAGACAGTTGATATTCCCATTCACTTACATACACATGATACAGCTTCGGTGCAATCAGCAACCTATTTAAAGGCTATTGAGGCCGGTGTTGATATAGTAGATGGTGCTTTAGGTGCGATGTCTGGCCTGACTTCTCAGCCTAATTTAAATTCTCTTGTGGCGATGTTACAAGGGCAAAAGAATGAGAGTCACTTGGATTTAAATCTACTGAATGAGTATTCCAATTATTGGGAGGCAGTACGCGCGATGTATGCGCCATTCGAATCTGAATTGAAAGCAGGAACGGCTGAGGTGTATACCAATGAAATTCCTGGCGGCCAATATACCAATCTACGTGGGCAGGCTATTGCTTTGGGGGTAGGGGATAAATTTGAGCTATTAAAAGATAATTATTCGGAGGCCAATAAGTTGTTTGGCGATATCGTGAAAGTGACGCCGTCATCAAAAGTTGTGGGAGATATGGCCATTTTTATGACGGCGAATTCGCTGACTGCGGAGGATGTTTACGCGAAAGGAAGCACTTTGTCCTTCCCTGAATCGGTTAAAGACTTTTTTAAAGGGGGATTAGGCCAACCGTATCAAGGATTTCCTAAGCAATTGCAAGAGATTATTTTAAAAGGGGAGGTGGCTTTAGAGGGTCGACCCAATGATCATTTAGCGCCTATCGATTTTGATCAAGATTTCAAGGATTTTTCTTTGAAATTCCCAGACATTGAAGACGGTTTCTTTGATTACCTTTCTTATAAAATGTATCCAAAGGTATTTGAGGACTATTATAAAAATCATGCACTTTATGGTGAGCTGTCGGCCTTGCCAACACCCGCTTTTTTCTATGGATTAAAGCAGGATGAGGAGATCATGATTACCATTGAGCCTGGTAAGACAATTATTGTCAAGTTCTTGTATATGTCGGATCCAGATGAGTCAGGCTTGCGAAATGTAACTTTTGAATTAAACGGTCAAGCAAGAAGAATTAAGATTTTAGATCGAAATATTAAAATTGAGAAGGCCCAACATACCAAGGCGAAGGAGAAGGGGGATATTGGTGCGCCGTTGCAGGGCCGATTAAGCCGTATATTGGTTAAGTCAGGGGATGAGGTAAAGAAAAACGCACCTTTATACATCATCGAGGCCATGAAAATGGAATCCATTGTTTCAGCGCCTTTTGAAGGCTTAATTGGGAATGTGGTATTGAATGAGGGTACAGTTGTGGAGCAAGATGATTTGGTGTTAACCTTAGAGGAGGCCAAACTACCTGAA
>Ga0209829_10002209_pt1 | contig 14943 bp, 13 predicted proteins | sample C_140205_EF_Meta_FD_187311 | JGI IMG/M metagenome (GOLD analysis project Ga0209829, IMG submission 187311) | Freshwater microbial communities from Lake Croche, Canada to study carbon cycling - C_140205_EF_MetaG (SPAdes) (version 2) | ecosystem: Environmental > Aquatic > Freshwater > Lake...
TCGCGCACATCCACGCAAGCCTGCTGATCTGCTACCTCAGCCTGCTGATCGGCCTCGGCGCCGGCTTGCTGGCCGTCAATTCCCCGCGGTTGGTCAAGCAGCGACTGGGCTTCGTCGTGGGCGCAGTTGCGGTCCAGGCTCTGATCGGAGTGGTGCAGTACCACACCGGAGTGCCCGCCGCACTGGTCGCATTCCACGTCGCCGGTGCGGCAACGTGCACCGTCGCCACAGCGGCGCTATGGGCCTCGATGCGACAGCGGACCGAGTCCCATTCGCTCACAGGCCGACTCCACACCGAGGGCGAACGTGCGCTGCTGTAACGCGCGGGTGTCATCGTCGAGATAGCGCCAACCCAGATCGGGCGCGATGAGATCGAGGCCGCGTACCAGTGGATCCCCCGGGCTGCCGATCAGATCGACACGGGCGAATAGCAATTCGGTTCTGGATATGCCTCCCTTCGCACAAGCGGCGTCCACTGCGGCATAGCCCAGATCCCAGAGTTCGAAATCTTCTTCGGTGCCGCGCACCACCCCTGCCGCGGACGTGCCGAGGGCGTGGGACTGCTCGCCGCTGAGGAAGATCAACGCGGTCCCCGGCGCATCGGCCCGGATGTTTGATGCCGCTACCGGTACGCCCGCCGCAGCCAGATCCCGCAGGTAACGACTGCTGCCATTCCACGCGATCGCGGCCGGCGGATTGAGCAGGTTGGCCAACCGGGTGGTCCACGCCCCAAACTCCTCGCGCCGGTCGGTCATGTCATCCCCGACAGAACGAAGGATGACCAGGTCGGCATCCTCGGTCTGGGGGTCGTCCCATGCGAGCCATCGAGCGTGTAGTCCGCGCCGACGCAGTGCCGCGACGAGACCGGCATCATCGGCGTCACCGTCGGGAAGGTGACCACCCGATGCCAGCACGATGCGGGGGTGGAACACATTGGGCCGGGCCAGCTTCATCGTGACCTCACAACTGCGATGATAGTGACATGCACGCTGTCGAAGTCGCCCAGACGGGCGGTCCCGAGGTTCTGCGCTATGTCGAGAAACCCACACCGTCGGCCGGTCCCGGCGAAGTGCTCATCAAAGCCGACGCCATCGGGGTCAACTACATCGACATCTATTTCCGTTCCGGGACCTACCCCAGACCATTGCCGTACGTGGTCGGCACCGAGGTGTGCGGGACCGTCGCAGCCGTAGGCGACGATGTCGCCGTCATCAATACCGGTGACCGGGTGGTGACCGCGAATGCGGTGGGTGCGTATGCCGAATACTGCACCGCCCCAGCTGATTTCGTTGCCTACGTCCCCGAGTCGGTGCAGTCCGACGTCGTCGCCTCGGCCCTACTGAAAGGCATGACCGCGCACTACCTGATCAAATCGGTGTATCCGGTTCAGCCACGGGACTTCCTGCTGGTGCACGCCGGCGCCGGCGGCGTCGGCCTGATCCTCACCCAGTGGGCAACCAGCCTGGGGGCGCGCGTCATCACCACCGCGTCCACCCCGGAGAAGGCGGAACTCTCCCGGCAGGCGGGTGCTGTCGAGGTGCTCGACTACCCCGACGATCCGACCGAGTTCGCCGGCCGGGTACGTGAATTGACCAACGGGCACGGTGTGGCCGCGGCATACGACGGGGTGGGCGCCTCGACCTTCGATGCCAGCCTGTCGAGCCTCGCGGTGCGTGGCACCCTGGCCCTCTTCGGTGCGGCCAGTGGACCGGTGCCACCGGTCGACCCGCAGCGGCTCAGCGCGGCTGGATCGGTCTCGCTGACCCGGCCAAGCCTGGTGCACTTCGTCCGCACAGCGGACGAATTCGCCTGGCGTGCAGGCGAAGTGCTGGATGCGATAGCCGACGGTTCGATCGTCGTTACCGTAGGTGGTCACTATCCGCTGGCCGAAGCCGACCGGGCCCATACCGACCTCGCGGCCCGAAAGACCACGGGTTCCATCGTGCTGCTGCCCTGAACCTGCTCAGCCGAACAGCGTCGGCAACCCCAGCACCGAGTCAACGGCCAGCGCGCAGAACACCGCGGAGAGATAGTTGTTGGACTGCAGGAAGAGCTTCAACGGCTTGACTGCCACGCCGCGGCGTACGCCGGCCTGCAATCGGTGGGCCAGCGTCAGGAACCAGGCGCCGGCGAGTAGGGCCACCACCGCGTAGAGCCAGCCGGCGGCTGGGACCAGTGCCAACGTGGCTAATACCGTCAGCCAGGTGTAAACGACGATCTGCTTGGTTACCTGACGTTCGGTGGCCACCACCGGCAGCATCGGGACGCCTGCGGCGGCGTAGTCCTCCTTATAGCGCATGGCCAGCGCCCAGGTGTGCGGCGGAGTCCAGAAGAAGATGATGGCGAACATGGCCAGCGCCTGCCAGCCGATGGTTCCGGTAACCGCTGACCATCCGATCATTACGGGCATACACCCGGCCGCTCCACCCCAGACCACGTTCTGCGACGTTCGGCGCTTGAGCAGTAGCGTGTAAACCAGCACGTAGAACGCGATGGTGGCCGCGGCCAGATGGGCCGACAACATGTTGGTCGTCCACCACAACCAGAAGAATGAGGCGACCGACAGCGTCAGCCCGAACACCAGGGCATGGCTGCGAGGCACCGTCGCCCGGGCCAGCGGCCGGCCCGCGGTGCGTTTCATCACCTTATCGATATCGGCGTCAGCCACGCAGTTCAACGTGTTGGCGCCGCCGGCGGCGAGCATTCCGCCGAACAGGGTGTTGAGGATCAGCAGCAGATCGGCCGAGCCCCGTTGGGCCAGCAGCATGGCCGGGATCGTTGTCACCAGCAGCAGCTCGATGACCCGGGGCTTCGTCAGCGACAGATACCCCAGCACCGTATTGCGGAGCCGCTTGTCAGCCCCTGCGACGAGGGTGGTCTCGCGAACGTCCACGCGATAACTCCTCACGAGCGGCTTGCGGATGACCGCAAGGATCCAGCGTCTATTTCGGGACGTCTACTACAGGCGATGGTAGACCGGGTTGGACCCCAGCGGTACCTGCGGGTCGGTTCCCGGCAATGACCGTCCCCGACCTTAATTGTGTCGGCCATGATTCACCCCCGGATTCACCCCCGGGGGTTCACCCTCCGGTCACCTAATGGCAAGACCAATGAGCTGCGCTGAAGCCCGAACGAAGCCGAGTATTCGCCATTAGGGTGTCATCGGACTGCCTTGCCACAACCACACGACGAAGCCAGGAGTGAGTTCGTGACGACACTCGAAGAGATTTCCACGCTGACCCAGCCCCACCACCCCGCCGATTGGACCGAGTTGGATTCGCGCGCCGTGGATACTGCGCGCGTACTGGCGGCCGATGCGGTTCAGAAGGTGGGCAACGGCCACCCCGGCACAGCCATGAGCCTCGCGCCGCTGGCCTACACCCTCTTTCAACGGTCTATGCGCCACGATCCCAGCGACACCGAATGGCTGGGCCGCGACCGATTCGTGCTGTCCTGCGGTCACAGCAGCCTGACCCTGTACATCCAGCTGTACCTTGGCGGGTTCGGACTGGAACTCTCCGATATCGAGGCACTGCGCACCTGGGGTTCCAAGACCCCCGGCCACCCGGAGTTCCGGCACACCAAGGGCGTGGAGATCACCACCGGCCCGCTGGGCCAGGGCCTGGCCTCAGCAGTCGGCATGGCGATGGCCGCCCGCTACGAACGCGGACTGTTCGACCCCGATGCCGCACCAGGCACCAGCCCCTTCGACCACTACATCTTCGTCGTCGCCTCCGACGGCGACATGGAGGAGGGTGTCACCAGCGAGGCCTGCTCGCTGGCCGGCACTCAGCAACTGGGCAATCTCATCGTGCTTTGGGATGACAACGAGATCTCCATCGAGCACGACACCAACATCGCGTTCACCGAGAACACGCCCGCCCGCTACGAGGCCTACGGCTGGCACGTTCAGGTCGTGGAGGGAGGCGAGAACATCGTCGGCATCGAAAAAGCGATCGAAGCGGCGAAGAAAGTCACCGACAAGCCGTCGTTCATCGCGTTGCGGACCATCATCGGCTACCCGGCACCGACCAAGATGAACACCGGCGGTGTGCACGGTTCGGCGTTGGGCGCAGACGAGGTCGCGGCCACCAAGAAGGTGCTCGGCTTCGACCCGGACAAAACTTTCGAGGTCACCGACGAAGTGATCGGGCACACCCGGGGTCTCGTCGAGCGCGGCCAGGCGGCCCATAGGGCTTGGCAGAGCGGATTCGACGCCTGGGCGAAGCGCGAACCGGAACGCAAAAAGCTACTGGATCGGCTGCTGGCACGGGAATTGCCCGCCGGCTGGGACGCGGACCTGACCCACTGGGAACCGGGGTCCAAGCCGGTCGCTACCCGGGCCGCGTTCGGACAGGCACTCAATGACATCGCGCCCAAGCTGCCCGAACTGTGGGGCGGCTCGGCCGATCTGGCCGGCAGCAACAACACCACCATCAACGGGTTCAAATCGTTCGGACCGCCGTCGATCTCAACTGAGGACTACACCGCCGACTGGTACGGCCGGGTATTGCACTTCGGCATTCGCGAGCACGCGATGGGCTCGATCCTTTCCGGCATCGTGCTGCACGGCCCGACCCGTCCCTTCGGCGGCACCTTCATGCAGTTCTCCGATTACATGCGGCCGGCCGTACGACTGGCCGCGTTGATGGATATCGATCCCATCTACATCTGGACGCACGACTCGATCGGCCTGGGTGAGGACGGACCGACCCACCAACCCGTCGAACATCTGGCGGCGCTGCGCGCCATTCCGAACCTGTCGGTGGTGCGCCCAGGCGATCCGAACGAGACCGCCTACGCATGGCGCGCCATCGTGGCGCGCGGCACCGACGCCGCCAGCGGCCCGGTGGGTTTCATCCTGACCCGCCAGGGCATCCCGGTGCTCGAGGGAACCAGCAGCGACGGCGTCGCACGTGGCGGTTATGTGCTCGGTGGTGGCTCGGCCGAGGATGCCGACGTGGTCATCATCGGGACCGGATCCGAACTGCAGTTGGCTGTCGAAGCCCAGAAGCTGTTGGCCGCCAAGAACATCCGCGCCGCCGTGGTGTCGATGCCGTGTGTTGAATGGTTCGAAGCGCAGCCCCGGGAATACCGCGACAGCGTGCTTCCACCGAGGCTCACGGCCCGGGTCGCCGTCGAGGCCGGGATCGCGCAGAGTTGGTACAAGTTCGTCCCCGGCGGCGAGATCGTCTCACTCGAGCACTACGGCGCTTCGGCCGACGACAAGACGCTGTTCCGCGAGTTTGGGATCACCGGCGAGGCGGTAGCCGCCGCTGCGGAACGCGCAATCAACAACTAACCCGCAAAACCAACCCTCACAAATAACCCTCAGAAAATTCAGGAGATACCTCACATGTCCCAGAATCCACACCTCGCGGCACTGTCGGCGGCAGGCGTCTCAGTCTGGCTCGACGACCTGTCCCGGGACCGGCTCAGCTCCGGCAACCTGCAGGAACTCATCGACACCAAGAGCATTGTCGGCGTCACCACCAACCCGTCGATCTTCCAGGCTGCGTTGTCGAAGGGCACCGCCTACGACGCACAGGTTAGAGAACTGGCGGCCCGCGGCGCCGACGTCGACGCCACCATCCGCACCGCGACCACTGATGACGTCCGGCAGGCCTGCGACGTTCTCCGGCCGCAGTGGGTGGCATCTAACGGCATCGACGGACGAGTCTCGATCGAGGTCGATCCCAGGCTGGCACACGAGACTGACAAGACGATCCTGCAGGCGATCGAACTGTGGAAGATCGTCGACCGGCCCAACGTCCTGATCAAGATCCCGGCCACGCTGGCCGGCCTGCCCGCGATCACCGCCGTCCTGGCCGAGGGCATCTCTGTGAACGTGACGCTGATTTTCTCGGTCGCCCGCCACCGCGCGGTCATGGCGGCCTATCTCGCCGGTCTCGAAGCCGCCCAGGAGGCCGGACACGATCTGAACCTGATCCATTCCGTCGCGTCGTTCTTCGTATCCCGGGTGGACACCGAGATCGACAAGCGGCTCGAGGCTATCGGCACGGACGAGGCCCTGGCCCTGCGCGGCAAGGCCGGCGTGGCCAACGCACGCCTGGCCTACGCCGCCTATGAAGAGGTGTTCTGCTCCGGAGGAAATTGGACGCCGTTGGCCCAGGCGGGCGGATGGGTGCAGCGGCCGCTGTGGGCATCCACCGGGGTGAAGAACCCCGACTACTCCGACACCCTGTACGTCACCGAATTGGTGGGCCCCAACACTGTTAACACCATGCCGGAGAAGACCCTCGATGCCGTCGCCGACCACGGTCACGTCACCGGCGACACCCTCAGCGGTACCGGTGCCGAGTCCCAGGCCGTGTTCGACAAGTTGACCGCCATCGGAATCGATCTCGACGACGTATTCGCGCACCTCGAGGATGACGGCGTGGACAAGTTCGAGAAGTCCTGGCAGGAACTCCTCGACGCGACCCAGGGTCAACTGGACGCCGTCGCGAAATGAGTTCGGCTATCAAAACCGACCGCGGCAGTCAGGCACCCTCTGCTTGGCGAAATCCGTTGCGGGACAAGCTCGACAAGCGGATGCCACGGGTCGCCGGACCGTGCAGTGTGGTGATCTTCGGTGTCACGGGCGACCTGTCCCGCAAGAAACTGATGCCGGCGATTTATGACCTGGCCAACCGCGGCATGCTGCCGCCGTCGTTCTCCCTGGTGGGCTTCGCCCGCCGGGAGTGGGCAGATCAGGACTTCGGCCAGATCGTGTACGACGCCGTCAAGGAGCACGCTCGTACCCCGTTCCGCCAGGAGGTATGGGATCGGTTGGCCGAGGGATTCCGCTTCGTGCAGGGCAGCTTCGACGATGACGCCGCCTTCGCACTGTTGGCGGAGACACTGCTGAAACTCGATACTGAGCGCGGCACCGGCGGGAATCACGCCTTCTACCTGTCGATTCCGCCGAAGGCGTTCCCGGTCGTGTGCGAGCAACTTCAGAAGTCCGGTCTGGCTGCCCCCAAAGAGCATCAGTGGTGCCGGGTGGTGATCGAAAAACCCTTCGGCCACGACCTGGAGAGCGCCATCGAACTCAACGAGGTGGTCAACAGCGTCTTCCCCGAGGAGTCGGTGTTCCGCATCGACCACTACCTGGGCAAGGAGACCGTTCAAAACATCTTGGCCCTGCGCTTCGCCAACACGCTCTACGAGCCGATTTGGAACAGCCACTACGTCGACAGCGTGCAGATCACCATGGCCGAGGACATCGGCCTGGGCGGCCGCGCCGGCTACTACGACGGCATCGGTGCCGCCCGCGACGTGATTCAGAACCATCTGCTGCAACTGCTGGCACTCACCGCCATGGAGGAGCCGGTCAACTTCTCCCCCGACGAGATCAAGGCCGAGAAGATCAAGGTCCTCTCCGCCACCAGGCTGGCCCAACCACTGGATCTGACCACCGCGCGCGGGCAGTACAGCTCAGGTTGGCAGGGCGGCGAGCAGGTGGTCGGACTGCTCGACGAGGACGGCTTCTCCAAAACGTCCACCACGGAGACCTTCGCCGCGATCGAACTGGAAGTCGACACCCGACGCTGGGCGGGTGTGCCGTTTTACCTGCGGACCGGAAAACGCTTGGGCCGCAGAGTGACCGAGATCGCGATGTTGTTCAAGCGGGCCCCGCACCTGCCGTTCGACGCCACCATGACCGAGGAACTCGGCCAGAACGCACTGGTCTTCCGGGTCCAGCCGGATGAGGGCATCACCTTGCGCTTCGGATCCAAGGTACCGGGAAGCACCATGGAGGTGCGAGACGTCAACATGGATTTCTCCTACGGATCGGCTTTCGCCGAGGACTCTCCCGAAGCTTACGAACGACTGATCCTCGATGTGCTACTCGGCGAACCGTCACTGTTCCCGGTCAACGCCGAAGTCGAGTTGTCCTGGGAAATACTGGATCCCGCATTGGATTACTGGGCTTCGGCTCAGGGGGCACCGGATCCCTACGAGTCGGGCACCTGGGGTCCGGACTCGGCATTTGAGATGTTGGAGCGTTCGGGCCGGCAATGGCGGCGACCATGATCACCGGAAGGGAAATAGCACTGTGATCGTCGACATCCCGGACACCACGACCAACGAGATCAACAAGCGCATCACCGAACTTCGCGAGGAGGGCGGCGCAATCACTCTCGGCCGGGTGCTTACCCTGGTGGTTGCACCGGACACCGAGGACATCGTCGAGGACTCGATCGACGCCGCGGTGGCTGCAAGCCGCGAACATCCGTGCCGCATCATCGTCGTGGTACCGGTCGACCGATTGGCCACCGAACCTCGTCTGGACGGCCAACTACGCGTGGGCGGTGACGCGGGCGCCGGTGAAGTTGTGGTCCTGCGGACCGCCGGGCCATTGGCAGCGCATGCCAGCAGTGTGGTGCTGCCGTTCCTGCTGCCCGATACACCCGTGGTGGTCTGGTGGCCCGGTACCGCTCCGGACGTGCCATCCGAGGATCCCCTGGGCCGCTTGGCGATTCGGCGGATCACCGATGCCACGGGCACCGAGGACCCGCTTGCCGCTCTGCGGAGTCGCCTGGCGAGCTATGCAGACGGCGACACCGATCTGGCCTGGAGCCGGATCACCTACTGGCGCGCGTTGCTGGCGTCTGCGCTCGATCAGCCGCCGCATGAACCAGTCACCACCGCGGTGGTATCGGGCCTCAAGCACGAGCCGGCGCTAGACATCCTGGCCGGCTGGCTGGCAAGCCGGATCGACGGACCGGTGCGCCGCGAGATCGGCGAGCTGAAGGTGGAGTTGATGCAGCCCAGTCAGACCATCACGCTGAGCCGCCCGCAGGACGGCTCGATCGCCACTATCGTTCGCACCGGGTGGCCGGGTGCGCGGCTACCGCTGGCGCGCCGGGAGACTCGCGAATGTCTGGCCGAAGACCTGCGCCGACTCGATGCCGACCAGATTTATCACGAGGCGTTGGCCGGGATCGCGAAAGTTCAGTACGCGGCCGGCTGGGACGCCTGACCGTGGGGATGATCGTCGAAATCTACCCCGACGCGGATGCCTTGGTCGCCGCCACCGGCGACCGGCTTGCGGCGACTATCGCTGCGGCGGTCGCGGCGCGGGGTCAGGCGATGATCGTCTTGACCGGCGGGGGTACCGGTATCGGTCTGCTCAAACACCTCGGCTCACACCCAGTTGACTGGTCCCGGGTACACCTGTTCTTCGGTGACGACCGGTACGTGCCGATCGATGACGACGAACGCAATGAGAAGCAGGCACGTGAGGCACTGCTGGACCACATCGCCGTCCCGGCCGCCAATATCCACGCGATGCCGGCCAGCGACGGCGGGTTCGGCGACGACATCGCTGCTGCGGCGCGCGCCTACGAAGAAGACCTGGCCGGTGTCGCCGCTGCCGGCGAGCCCACCCCGGTGTTCGATGTCCACCTGCTCGGCATGGGCGGCGAAGGTCACGTCAATTCGCTGTTCCCTCATACGCCGGCCGTAAGGGAAACGCACCGCATGGTGGTGGGGGTCGACGACTCGCCCAAACCTCCGCCGCGTCGTATCACGTTGACCCTGCCGGCGGTCCGTCGATCCCGCGAGGTCTGGCTGGTGGTTTCCGGTTCGGCCAAGGCCGATGCGGTTGCCGGCGCGATCGGGGGTGCCGACCCGGCTGACGTGCCGGCCGCAGGCGCAGTGGGTCTCGAGACAACGCTGTGGCTGTTGGATACGGCCGCCGCACATACGCTGAACACCGAGAATGCCTGATAAACCCGCAGGTCTAACTGCGAGGTACACTCCACATTCAGCGCAAACAGTACGACCGAGATGAAAATGAGAAGAGATTGTGAGCGACTTACAGCAGGCGTATAAGGACGTTCAGGCCCATTACGACGTGTCGGATGATTTCTTCAGCCTGTTTCTCGACCCGACGCTCACCTACACCTGCGCGTATTTCGAACAGGACGATTACAGCCTTGAACAAGCTCAAATGGCGAAGATCGACCTGGTGCTGGGGAAATTGAATCTGAAACCAGGCATGACCGTCCTCGACGTCGGCTGTGGCTGGGGATCGGCGCTGGCGCGGGCGGTCGAGAAATATGACGTCAACGTCATCGGGCTAACCATCAGCGAAAATCAGGAGCAGCACGTCAAGCAACTATTCGCCGGCCTTCCCGGGGACAGAACTAAAGAAGTCCGCCTCCAGGCGTGGCAGGAGTTCGACGGTAAGGTCGACCGAGTCTTCTCGATCGGCGCGTTCGAGCACTTCGGCTTCGAGACGTACCCCGAGTTCTTCCGGAAGATGTACGCCGCGCTTCCCGACGACGGCCGCATGCTGCTGCACACCATTGTCGCGCACGATGTCGACTTCTACCGCGATAATGGAATCACACTCACGATCAGCGATTTGAAGTTCATCCTCTTCATGGCGAAAGTGATCTTCCCGGGAACTCGACTGCCTTCCCCGGAGATCATCCAAGCGCGGAGTTCTGAAGCGGGATTCACGATCGAGCGCATCCAGAAACTGGGTCCGCACTACGTCCGCACCCTGGACAGCTGGCATGCAAATCTGGTCGCCCATCGCGACGAGGCCATTGAAGTCGCAGGCCAACAGGTCTACGACGATTACGACAAATACCTGGTCGGCTGCGCCAACGGTTTCCGAAAAGGCATCGTCAACCTGATGCAGTTCACCCTCGTCAAATAGCGGCTCGAGATGTACTCAGCGCTTTTTGATGTTGAGCACGTTGTCGATCGGGGTGCTATCGCCCTTGGCGCGCTTCACGGCCCGCTTCTCTTTCAGCGATTTCCCGGGCTTCTTTGACATGGCTTGACGCGGGGACTTGTCAGACACGATTGACCCTTTGGCTTGTGGGGCCTGCCTGGTCCCGTCCCTCGAACTGTACGCCGCTGATGATGCTTCAGCCGCTGTTGCGAAGTGCCGAGGCTAAACCGCTCATTGTCAACAGGATTCCGCGCTGAATCAGGTCGTCGTCATTACCGCTGCGGTACCGACGCAGCAGTTCAATCTGCAGATGATTGAGCGGTTCGAGATACGGGAACCGGTTGAACACCGAACGCGCCAGCGCCGGATTGTCGGCCAGCAGGTCATCGTGGCCGGTAATCAGCTTGTGCATCGCGATGGTCCGATCGTGTTCGGTGCGGATCATGTCGAACACCCGATGCCGCAGTTCGGTATCGGCGACGAGTTCGGAGTAGCGAGCCGCCAATCCCATATCGGACTTGGCCAGTACCTGCGCCATATTGGACAGCACTGTGCGGAAGAACGGCCACTTGAGGTACAGGTCACGCAGCACCTCTCTGCGTTCTTCGCTCCCGGCGATCCACTGCTCGAAAGCCGTGCCGGTGCCGTACCACCCGGGCAGCATCACCCGGCACTGGCTCCACGCGAGCACCCAGGGGATGGCGCGCAGATCAGAGATTGCCGTGGTGGCTTTGCGACTGGTGGGCCGACTGCCGATATTGAGCGAACCAATCTCGCTGACCGGCGTGGAGGCCTCGAAATACTCGACGAAACCCGCTGTGCGGTGGACTAATTCGGCATACGCGTGCTGGGCCAGGCCGGCCAGTTCGTCAAGTACCCGGTAGGCAGGCCCGGCTTCGGACCCGAGGCCCTCAACATCGAGCAGGGTCGACTCCAGGGTTGCCGCGACCAGGCTCTCCAGATTGCGATGCGCGATGCGCGGTTCGGCGTACTTGGCGGCTATCACCTCGCCCTGCTCGGTCAGGCGCAACGAGCCGTTCACCGCGCCGGGTGGCTGAGCCAGGATCGCGTCGTAACTCGGCCCACCGCCGCGGCCGACGGTGCCTCCGCGGCCGTGGAAGAGGCGCAATCGGATCCCGGTCCGGCGGGCCGATTCGACCAGGTTCAACTCCGCCCGATACAGCGCCCAATTCGCCGCCAGATAACCGCCGTCCTTGTTGGAATCGGAATACCCGAGCATCACCTCCTGGGTATCACCCCACGCCCCGACCATCGCCCGGTACAGCGGGATCGCCACGGCCGCCTCGACCACAGCCGCCCCGTGTTGCAGATCGTCGATCGTCTCGAACAGCGGCACGATTCCCACCGGCGCGTACGGTTGTTCGCCCGAAACATCAAGCAGCCCTGCCTCTTTGAGTATCAGAGCCGCTTCCAGCAGATCGGATACTGACTGGCACATCGAGATGATGTAGGTCGGAACCGCAGCGGCGCCCAATAGCCGGACTGCCCGTGCAGCAGCGCAGACGATGTCGAGTTCCTTGCGGGCAAGTTCAGAGATTTCGGCACCGTCACGAACCAGGGGGCGTCGGGTGGACAACTCTGCGACCAGCACAGCGACCCTCTCCCGCTCCGGCAATGAGGTGTAGTCGGGGTGCGCGCCGGCCCAGGCCAGCAGTTCGGCCACTACCTGTTCGTGGGTTTCGGAGTTCTGTCGCATATCCAACCCGCAGAGGTGGAAGCCGAAGGTCTCGACGGCGTTCCGCAGCCGGGCCAGGCGGTCGTCGGCCAACAGTGCACTGCCGTGGGCGCGAAGCGAAGCATCGACCACGCGGAGATCGGTAAGCAGTTCATCGGGGCTCGGATACGGCGGCAACCCAAGATCCAGAACATGCTCAGGTTCGCGGTCCAGGATGTCCGCGGCAGTCGCGGTCAACCGGGCCCGCACCACCCGAACCGCCCGGCGGTACGGCTCGTCGGCGCGGTCCGGTTCGGAACAGTCGGCGGCGAGGTCGACCAGTGCGGAGTCGATCTGCACCAGCCGGGCCGACATCGACAGTTCCTGCTCGAGAGCAGCCAACTCGTCGAAGTAGTGGCAAAGCGCGGTGGCGGCGGCGCTGCCAGTGGCCAAGTCGACCACCTCCGCAGTCACGTTCGGGTTGCCGTCTCGGTCGCCGCCGATCCAGGACCCCGGTCGCACCAGTGGGTGTTCGGCCAGCCGCGCATCTGGCCAGCGACTGCGTAGCTCGTCCCGCACCGAAGCGTTGACCTTCGGAATGACCTCGAAGAATGCGGCCGGGTAGTAGCGCAGGCCGGATGCGATCTCATCGGAAATCTTCAAGCGCGACAACCGAATCAGAGCAGACTGCCACAGTGTGAGGATCTGCAGCCGAAGCTCGGTTTCGATCGATCTGCCCTCCTCGGTCTGATCTCGGCCGTGCAGCCGCATCCGCATCAACCTGGTGATGTGGTTCTGGGTGTCGAAGATCGTGCGCCGTCGGGTCTCGGTGGGGTGCGCGGTGATCACCGGTGACACCATCGCGTCCCGCAGCGCGACGGCGACGGTGTCGGCGCGCAGACCGGCGGCATCGAGCTTGCGATAGGTTGCCGCGAGTGTGCTGTCGGCCGGCGGCTCCCCGGCGGCGACGTGAATGGCGCGGCGCCGTTCCCGGTGGATGTCTTCGGCGACATTGGCCAGCAGCGCGAAATGGCTGAACGCCCTGATGACGGGGATCGCGTGGTGGATGTCGATACCGTCGAAGAGTCGGGCCATTTCGGCCCGGTCGATTTCCGAGCGCCGCACCCGGAACGACTCCACGCGGGCCCGCTCCACGAGTGCAAACACCTCGTCGCCGTTTTGCTCGCGCACGGTATCACCCAGCATTGCCCCGAGCAGACGAATGTCTTCGCGCATCGGCTCGGTGGCCTCCCGGCCGACCGCCGTCCGGTAGACCGCGCCGATCGGCTCCAGTGCGGTGTCCGGGGTGGGCGCGGTCATGCGACAAGTATCGGTGCCCAGAAAGCTCGGCGCTGACCGGAGCTTGCGGCTCGACCGCTTGCTAGGAGTACTTGATCTGCAGGGCGACGCCGATGATGGCGACCAGCCAGATGCCGGTCACGAACAACGTCAGCCGGTCGAGGTTCTTTTCGACCACGGTGGACCCGGACAGGCTGGACTGAACGCCACCGCCGAACAGCGTCGACAGGCCACCACCCTTGGCTCGGTGCAACAACACCAGCAGCACGATGAGGAGGCTGGTGATCACCAGTAGGATCTGTAGGGCCAAAACCATGGTCGAAATAATACCCGGTCGGGCCGGAGACCACGGCTCGGGTCAGGGCAGCGGCCCGCCCGCGGCGATGGCAGACAGCATGGCGAACTGCTCGCCGTCCAAAGCAGCGCCACCCACCAGTGCCCCATCGACATCCGGTTGCGCGTTGAGTTCGCCGACGTTCTTGGCCGTCACCGAACCGCCGTAGAGCACGCGAACTCCGGCTGCAATCGCCGGCGTGGACAGTTCGGCCAACTCGCCACGAATAGCGGCGCAGACCTCCTGGGCATCGGCGGGTCGGGCCACTCGGCCGGTGCCAACAGCCCAGATCGGCTCGTAAGCGATCACCACGCTGGTCAACTGCTCAGCGCTGAGGCCCGCCAGCGACCCCCGTACCTGTGCGACGTTGTGTTCGATTTGGTTGCCGGCCTCAAGTACGTCGATGGGCTCACCGACGCAAACGATCGGGGTCAGTCCGTGCCGGAACGCGGCCGCGGCCTTGGCAGCGACCAGGGCGTCGTCCTCGTGGTGGTAGGCGCGTCGCTCGGAATGACCGACCACGACGAAGGTGCAGCCAAGCTTGGCCAGGAACGCCCCGCTGATCTCACCGGTATAGGCGCCTGAGTCGTGCGGAGAGAGGTCTTGGGCGCCGTAGGTCAGCCGGAGCCGGTCGCCGTCGACCAGGGTCTGAACGCTGCGCAGGTCGGTGAACGGTGGGATCACCGTGACGTCAACCCTGTCGAAGTATTTGTCGGGTAGTGCGAAGGCGATCTTTTGAACCAGCGCGATGGCCTCGAAGTGATTGAGGTTCATCTTCCAGTTACCGGCGATGAGAGGTTTGCGCGACACGGTCGTCTCCTAGCTGAGGATGTCAATACCGGGCAGCGTCTTGCCCTCAAGGTATTCCAGCGACGCACCGCCCCCGGTGGATATGTGCGAGAAGCCGTCGTCGGGCAGTCCGAGTTGGCGCACCGCGGC
>Ga0209829_10002212_pt1 | contig 14925 bp, 12 predicted proteins | sample C_140205_EF_Meta_FD_187311 | JGI IMG/M metagenome (GOLD analysis project Ga0209829, IMG submission 187311) | Freshwater microbial communities from Lake Croche, Canada to study carbon cycling - C_140205_EF_MetaG (SPAdes) (version 2) | ecosystem: Environmental > Aquatic > Freshwater > Lake...
AGTTGAAGAGCGCGATGCGAGTGAAGAGATTAAATTAATCGATGAAGTAAATACTGGCGTCTACCTATTTGATATTGATGCCTTGAAATCAGCCGTTGCAAAATTAGAAAATAATAATTCCCAAGGTGAGCTTTATCTGACTGATGTGATTGCCTCAATAAATAGCAATACCAATGGCGCCGCCGCAATTTTATCGAATGATTACACCGAGACTCTTGGGATAAATGATCGCGCGCAACTTGCCGAATGTGAAGCGATTATGCGGGATCGAATAAATGAGGCCCATATGAAGGCTGGCGTTGCGATTATTGATCCACAGACAACTTGGATTGAATCAAATGTGAAAATAGCTCCTGATTCAATAATTTTTCCAGGTAGTTTGCTCACTGGAACAACAACTGTCGCAACTGGCGCCACGATCGGACCACGTACTACGTTGCATAGCGTTGTGGTTGGAGCTGGGGCCAAGGTTGTTGAATCAAATTGTTCGGATAGTGAAGTCGGCGCCGGCGCAAGCGTTGGTCCTTATTCATTCTTGCGAGCCGGAACGAAACTTGCTGCGGATAGCAAAGTTGGTGCATTTGTTGAGATCAAGAACTCCACAGTTGGTGAATCCTCAAAAGTTCCGCACCTTTCATATGTAGGAGATGCCACGATTGGCTCTGGAACCAATATTGGGGCAGCCGCAGTTTTTGTAAATTACGACGGAGTTGAGAAGCACCGAACCGAAATCGGCAATGACGTCCGAATTGGAAGCGACACCATGTTGGTTGCACCTGTTTCCATCGGTGACGGCGCATACACTGCTGCTGGATCGATCATCACCGAAGATGTACCCGCAGGAGCAATCGGTGTTGCAAGAGCAAAGCAACGCAATATTCTTGGGTGGGTTCTTCGTAAGCGGTCTGGTACGAAATCTGCCGAATCAGCAAAAAAAGCTGGCGCAACCGAAACTACTGAAAAGTAAAAGGAGCGAACTAAATGAGCGAACTGCGACTCACCTCCGAAAAGAAGTTACGCATATTTACTGGTCGCGGTTATCCAGAGTTAGCTGAAGGTGTCGCTGAAGAACTTGGTATTCCAATTACGCCGACCTCGGCCTACGACTTTGCAAATGGTGAAATATTTGTTCGCTTCGAAGAGAGTGTTCGCGGAAGTGACGCATTCGTAATTCAAAGTCATGCCGCTCCCGTAAATAAGCAGATCATGGAACAACTCATAATGGTTGATGCGCTTAAACGCGCTTCCGCAAAAAGAATTACTGTTGTAGCTCCGTTCTATGGTTATGCACGCCAAGATAAGAAACATCGGGGCCGGGAACCAATTTCAGCCAGACTAATGGCAGATCTATTCAAGACCGCCGGCGCCGATCGTTTAATGGTCGTTGATCTGCACACATCACAAATTCAAGGTTTCTTCGATGGTCCAGTCGATCATCTCTTCGCACTTCCACTTTTAACAAACTATGTTGGAAGTAAAGTTGACCGCTCCAAGTTAACAATTGTTTCACCAGACTCTGGTCGCGTCCGCGTCGCTGAACGTTGGTCAGATTTACTCGGTGGCTGCCCAATCGCATTTATTCACAAGATGCGCGATCCGCGGATTCCAAATGAATCAGTGGTTGGAAAAGTAGTTGGTGACGTAAAGGGTCAAACTTGCGTTGTTATCGATGACATGATCGATACGGCAGGAACAATTACCAAGGCTGTCGATGCGCTCTATGCCGAAGGCGCAAAGGATGTCATCATCGCGGCTACGCACGCGGTCTTCTCCGGCCCAGCAATTGAGCGATTAAAGGCCTCGAATGTTAGTGAAGTTGTTGTGACCGACACCTTGCCAATCCCAGAAGATGCCAGATTTGAAAATCTAACGGTCCTTTCAATCGCACCTCTTCTTGCGCGCGCGATCCGCGAAGTCTTTGAGGATGGCTCCGTAACCAGCCTCTTCGACGGTCATTCCTAACCCAATTTTGCTTTGAGTGGGCTAGTTCGCTAACCTTTGGCCATCGTTCCGGCGAGGGATTAAAAATCCGTAATCGACGGTTTTGCTCTCCTCGGACGTTTTTACATTGACGGATTACTCGAGGGAGAGAATTAAATGGCTGAAATTACTATCGCTGCAACCAAGCGCACTGAGTTTGGTAAGGGTGCATCACGTCGTGATCGTCGCTCTGGATTAGTCCCAGCAGTTATCTACGGCCACGGTGAAGCGCCACAACACGTTGCACTTCCATTGCGTGAACTTGGAATTGCTCTTAAGAGTGCCAACGTCCTTCTAGATGTTGTTGTTGATGGCAAAACTGAGTTAACACTTCCAAAGTCAGTTACACGTAACCCACTTACCGGTGTACTTCGCCATATCGACTTGGTAATTGTTCGTCGTGGTGAACGAGTAACAGTTGAAGTTCCAGTTCACACAACTGGTAAGCACGATGTTGATGGAATTCTAGAACACATGAATAACACAATTGAGGTTGAAGCTGAAGCAACATCTATTCCACAATTCCTAGAATTGAATATGGATGGGTTGATGGCTGGAAACTCCCTCTACGCTTCCAATGTTGTTCTCCCTGCAGGTGTAACTCTTATTTCTGATCCACAGATGCCAGTCGTTCACCTTTCTGAGCGCTCTACTGCGGTTGAAGAAGTTCCAGTTGCTGCAGCCGAAGGTGCTGCTCCTGCTGAAGGTGCTGCTCCTGCTGCTGACGCAGCGAAGTCTTAATACTCACAGACTCAAATAAATGAGTTCAGAGCGCTGGTTAATTCTTGGGTTAGGTAATCCTGGAGACCAGTACGCAGCAACTCGTCACAATATTGGCCAGATGGTTATTAACTATCTGGCCATTAACACAAAGTTTTCCGCCCATAAATCTAAAACTCAAATTGCAGATATCCGAGTTGCTGGCGCACAAGTAACTCTTGCTAAGTCAAATGGCTACATGAATGAATCTGGTGTCCCAACAAAAGCCCTCGCTGACTTTTACAAAGTTTCCCCAGATAGATTAATCATCATTCACGATGAGATTGATATCGCCTTTAACACTATTCGCTTAAAAATAGGCGGCAGCGATAACGGTCATAATGGATTGAAATCAATAACTACTAATTTCACAACCCCAGATTACTATCGAGTGCGAATGGGAGTTGGCAGACCACCAGAGCCACAAGATCCTGCTGATTTTGTTCTCAAACCATTTTCATCCGTTGAGAAAAAAGAACTCGATAATTTTATTTCGCGCGGCGCACTCGCTGTTGAACGATTAATTGAAAAAGGGCTGGAATTTGCCCAGCAAGAATTTAATAAATAAATCAGCCGGTATTGCGTAAGCCTGCGGCAACACCATTAATAGTGAGCAATAGCGCCCGTCTAATTAGTGGATCTACATCTTGGCTAGCCCGCACTTTGTGCAGCAAAGTAACTTGTAATAAGTGCAATGGCGATAAATAGGCATCTCGGACTTGAAGAGTTCTAGCGAGAATTGGTTGATCACCAAGTAGCTCAGATTTCTTAGTTAATAACAAGATCTCTTGTTTCGTTAACTCGAACTCTGCCTCAATCGTTCCCAAGAAGTGGTGTAGTTCGGGATCAACTAGGGTATTTACATACTTGCTGGCCATCTTTAGGTCGGTCTTAGCAAGAGTCATTTCAACGTTAGAGATAAAGGTTCTAAAGAAGTGCCAATCTCGTAACATTTGTTCCAAGATCTTTTCATTTCCAGCTTCCCGAGCGGCTCGCAAACCGGAGCCAACGCCAAACCATCCAGGAACAATCTGCCGGGATTGCGTCCAACCAAATACCCAAGGAATTGCGCGCAATGATTCGAGTCCACCCTTAGCATCTGGTCTACGTGATGGGCGCGAACCCAAAAAGAGATTTCCAAGTTGTTCAACTGGAGTTGAAGCGTAGAAATAGGCTGGCAAATCCGGATGATCGACTAGCGCCCGATAAGTTTTAAATGCGTTATTGCTAACGCTATCCATGCAACTAGACCAGGCAGCGAGCTCATCTGGAGTTTGGCGAGGTGCCCGATTTAAAATCGTTGCCTCAAGAGCAGCGGCTAGTGAAAGTTCAACATTCTCACGGGCAAGGGATGGCAGCGCGTACTTATCGCTGATTACTTCCCCTTGTTCGGTCATCTTGATTTGACCATCGAGTGAACCCCACGGCAATGCGATAAGCGCATCATAAGTTGGGCCACCACCACGGCCCACCGAACCACCACGGCCATGGAATAGACGCAGTGTTACACCATGCTTATGAGCTACGTCGCGCAGCTTTCGTTGCGCTTTGTGAATTTCCCATTGTGAAGTAGCAATGCCGGCATCCTTATTTGAATCCGAATAGCCCAACATAACTTCTTGAACATTGCCACGTAATTTAACTAAGTCACGATATTTTTTATCGCTTAACAAATTATCTAAAATAGTATCGGCCGCTTGCAATTCTGCAACTGTTTCAAGCAGTGGTGCATAACCGATAAGACCATTTAGACCGGCGAGATCACCAAGCTCAACAGCGGCAAGAACATCTTTATGAGATTTAGTCATTGAAATTATGTAGGTCTCGATAACTTCTGGCCCAAAGGACTCGATTAAATCCTTAATCGCGCGGAAGGTATTTAGCGTCTTTGCGGCATCGGCATCCAACTTATCAATTCCAACGCTAGCTATCTGGGCCAGCGCATAGTGGTGGGCATCGCTATGTTCGCGGATGTCCATAGTTGCATGGGTCAAACCAAAGCTAGACACGGTACGGATAATTCGCTCGAGTAATCCAGTTGCAATTAATTCACCACGGTGGGCCATCAAAGATTCCCGCATTAAATTTAGATCAGCCAAAAGTTCAGCAGTGCTCTCATAGTCACGACCAGCAACGTGTGGCGTTGCGGCCGCATGGCGACGTTGGGTGAGAATCAATCGATGTCTAATTGCAGTTGCCTTTAGGCGATATGGCTCCTCCACATTTAAGCGGCGAAAGCGATCTTCGATCTCGGGCAAAAGTTCTAGATCCTTCACAACAGAAGTTTCTAATTCAGAAGATGCACCGGCGATTCGACTTGAGACTGAAAGCGCCTGGCGAAGTAGATCGAGTTGGCTACTCATCACGCGAATGAAGTGACCAGTTTGAAGTGTGATCGCTGACTTAGTTATTTCTGGTGTGATATTTGGATTTCCATCACGGTCGCCACCAATCCAAGTTCCAAAACTCAGTGGTCTGGAAGTTGGTGAGACGCTTACGCCGAGGCGTGTTAGTTCATTTGCAAAATCATCAAGCACTTCTGGGATTGTAAGTTTAAATAAATCATCCAGGTAATACAGCGCATTAGTTGCTTCATCTAGTGGTTCTGGTCGCCCGAGACGAAGTTCATCGGTCTGCCATAGTAGATCTACGGTTTCTGAAAGCCTGCGATCCCTCGTAGGTGAAGTCGGCTGGTCAAGCAACTCAGCAATAGTATTCATTTTGCTCAACACCGAACGGCGAGCGGCTTCAGTTGGATGTGCGGTAAATACTGGGCGAACTGAAAATTTATTTATCCACTCTTGGATATCTGCCGTTGTAAATTCACCAGTGCGTGCTTGTACCTCGAGAATTCGATCAACCGCACGTGTTAACCAGGACCCACCAGATTCCCGCTGCGCGGCAAGTACTCGTGCGCGGTGAACTTGTTCAGCAACATTTGCTAAGTTGAAGTAATTGCTAAATGCCCGAACCAATTGCACGCTTTCAGCAACGGTTAAACTTTCAAGAATTTCTTCGCCCTCACCGGTACGGACAGATTTGCGAACACGTTCGACGAGCTCTACTAGATGTTCACCTTCCTGGCGAACTAAAGTTTGACCAAGTAGATCGCCAAGTCGGCGCACATCACTGCGTAGCCCAGCCTCATCTGCTGGTAACGGGGTTGCGGTCTCGCTCACTGGCTAATCATTACAGGTCAAGCGGGTTATTCATCACCTAATATAATTAGCGCGTACCCCCATCCAGATTGGATGTGGGGCTTTTGGCGTTGATTGGGAGGTGGCGAGATATGACACTTCTGAGCGCCTTCCCACAAAACATACTGGGTGCCCCAATTAGCGCCCCGCCAGATGGTGGGGAATTAGTCGCCATCAATTCGATTCGTGCATTTGTAATCGCACAAGTTTCTAGAGGTGCACCAACTCTGGTAGTTGCGCCTTCAACTCGAATTGCAGAAGAAATTAGCGATGAGATTCGATCTTTTATTGGCGAAAACGTTATTGATTTTCCAGCTTGGGAAACTCTTCCGCATGAGCGCCTCAGTCCTAAAAGTGACACGGTGGCAAAGCGCGTAAAGGCGCTGCACCAAATAAGTGAATTTAGTGGCGCCGGCGTTGTTGTCACTTCTATAAGAGGGCTACTTCAACCAATTGCCGCAGACTTACTAGATGAAAAAATTATTGCATTAGAAATCGGTAGCCAAATTTCTATGGCCGAACTAACAAGCCGACTCGCTTACTTTGGATTTACTCGTACCGATTTAGTAGAGCGGCGTGGAGATTTTGCAGTACGCGGAGGAATTCTAGATCTCTTCCCAGCAGACTTGGAGCACCCGATCCGAATCGATTTCTTCGGTGATGAAATTGAAGAATTGAAATACTTTACCGTTGCTGATCAACGGACCTATGCTCCAGTAACGGGTCAAATTAAAATTTACCCAGGGCGCGAATTAATGATTTCAGATTCTGTAAAAGCCAAGGCGAGATATTTAGCAGCAGAATTTCCGCAGTTAAGTGAGATGGCTGGAAAGATTGCTGAAGGTATAAGCGTTGATGGCATGGAATCAATCACCGCGCTTTTAAAGCCAAATCTGAATTCACTAGTTGAATTTTTACCGAAGCCATTTTCGATCGCATTTATTGATGAACCAAGAATAAAGTCTCGAGCAGCAGACTTGGTTGCAACAAATAAAGAATTTCTAGAAGCATCGTGGTCAAACGCGGCTCTCGGGGGTTCTACTCCAATTGATTTGACTGGGGAGATTAGTAATGGTGGTTACTTTACTTTCGAAGAAATTTTGGCCAGGTGCACTAAATCTGACCATGGTTACTGGTCGCTAAATCCATATGCTTCAGAAATTTCACAAAGTGATGATGCCCAACCATTAGCTGAATTTGAGGCGATCCCGATTTACGCTGGAAAAATTGAAGCAGCGCTTGCTGATTTGAGAGATTGGCTTACTAAGAGTTATCAAATTATTTTTACCGCAAGCGGCGCAGGCATTTTAGAGCGCTATCAAGGTCTGCTTCGTGAAGCAGAAATCCCAGAGCGCAGATTGCAGGAAATATCTTCAACGTTAACTCGCGATGCTATCTACCTAACAATGAGTGCCATCGAGCACGGGTTTATAAATCACGAAGCCAAAATTGCCCTAATTACTGAAAAAGATATCTCGGGCCAACGTAGTTCCAGTAAAGATCAAGCTCGGATGCCGTCGCGTCGTAAGAAGGCGATCGATCCACTGGAATTGCGCCCTGGCGATTTCGTCGTGCATGAGCAACACGGCGTTGGAAAATTTATCGAATTAGTCCAACGAACCGTAAGTGGCGTTTCGCGCGAGTATTTGGTCATTGAATATGCCGCATCAAAACGTGGCCAACCAGCTGACAGATTATTTGTGCCAACTGACACCTTGGATCAAATCACTAGATATGTTGGCGGTGAATCACCTGCGGTAAATCGAATCGGTGGCTCAGATTGGCAGAACACAAAGCGCCGGGCTCGTAAAGCCGTGAAACAGATTGCTGCCGAACTTATTCAACTTTATGCCGCACGCATGAGTGCTCCTGGTTTTGCATTTTCAATGGATACCCCATGGCAACGGGAACTTGAAGCAGCATTTCCATACGTTGAAACTATTGATCAACTTGCAACAATCGAAGAAGTTAAACGTGACATGGAGAAATCACACCCAATGGATCGCGTTGTCTGCGGAGATGTTGGTTATGGCAAGACCGAGATTGCCATTAGAGCGGCATTTAAAGCGGTGCAAGATGGTAAGCAGGTTGCGATTTTAGTTCCCACAACTTTGCTAGTACAACAACACTTAACAACTTTTCAAAATAGATATTCTGGTTTTCCAATTGCAGTTTCTGGACTCTCCAGATTTAATACGCCCAAAGAGGGCCGAGAAATCCTGGCCGGCATGAAGAGTGGCTCAGTTGATGTAGTAATCGGAACACATCGACTTCTCTCAAAAGATGTGGAATTTCGCGATCTAGGACTTGTGATAGTTGATGAAGAACAACGCTTTGGAGTTGAGCACAAGGAAGAGTTAAAGAAGGTCCGGACCAACGTTGATGTGTTGTCCATGTCAGCCACACCTATCCCACGAACACTCGAGATGGCTATTACTGGTATTCGCGAAATGTCGAACATAACAACACCGCCTGAGGAACGCCATCCAGTCTTAACTTACGTTGGGCCATATGACGAGAAACAAGTCACCGCTGCAATTCACCGAGAGCTATTACGCGATGGCCAGATATTTTTCATTCATAATCGTGTGGAGAGTATTGATGGCGTCGTAGAGCGCCTTAAAAAATTAGTCCCAGAAGCGAGAATAAGAGTTGCACACGGCCAAATGAATGAGCGGCAACTTGAAGATGTCATATTGGCATTCTGGGAGCGCGAGTTTGATATTTTGGTCTGCACCACAATTATTGAGAGTGGAATTGATATCCCAAATGCAAATACTTTAATCGTTGACCGGGCCGACACCTTTGGACTTTCTCAACTTCATCAACTTCGGGGTCGAGTTGGCCGATCTCGGGAGCGTGCTTATGCCTATTTTCTATACTCGCCAGATAAGCCACTAACCGAAATTGCCCATGATCGACTAACAACAATCGCAATCAACACCGAGCTTGGTGCCGGTATGCAAGTTGCACTTAAGGATCTAGAGATTCGTGGTGCTGGAAATTTGCTCGGCGGTGAACAGTCTGGTCACATTGCTGAAGTTGGTTTTGATCTTTACATGAGAATGGTTAGTGAAGCAGTAGAAGAATTTAAAGCAGGAATTGTCTCCCAAACACCGGATGAACCTAGATTTAAAGAGTGCAAGGTTGAACTACCAATTACCGCACACATTCCAATCGAATATTTACCATCAGAGCGATTAAGACTTGATATTTACCGCCGGATGGCCGATGCCCAGGGTCCGAAAGATTTAGAACAAATCCGCGCGGAATTAGTTGATCGTTTTGGCGCACTACCAATCCCGGCCGAGAATTTAATGGCGGTTGCGGGATTGCGGACCCTTGCGAAAAGTCTTGGGCTGACCGAGGTAGTTTTACAAGGAAAGTTCTTGCGAGTTGGGCCGCTCAATGTGCCAGATTCGATCGCCATGAAATTGAACCGTGTTTACCCTGGCTCACTTGTTAAAAGCGCCACATCCACAGTGCTAGTGGCCCGCCAGAGCACCCCAAATTGGATTGCCGAGGAGGAAATAGGGGATACTTCGGTTCTGCCGTGGACGATCGAAGTTTTAAACTCCATAGTGGCGCCGGTAAAAAATTAATCGTCTTGAGATGGGGTTTTTGTGAAGAAGATTGTTGCAATCCTAGGAGCAAGTTTGTTAGTTCTGCTAACTGGTTGTTCACAAGTTAACTCTGCCGCCACAATCGGAAAAACAGATGTCCCAATCAGCACGGTCCAAGCAACCGTGAAAGATATTTTATCTGAGCGTTCAAAAATTGATACAAAAAGTATGCAACTAGAAACAGGTGGTGCGCTAAACGTTTCAGCTCTGCGCTTCCACGTAATTTCTGTCCTCTTCGATCATTTAGTAATTGCGCTAAAGATTCCAGTAACAGATGCTGAGATTGCAACAACTCGCGCTTCAATTATTTCAAAAATTGGTACTGAAGCTGATCTTCCAAAAGCACTAGTAGGTGCTGGTATTTCTAAGAACGATTTCCCTCGTTACGTGCGAACTGTTCTCATTGCCCAGAAAATTGGGAAGTTTGCGCAAGAAAGTGGCGATACCTCAACAGATGGCAGTGGAATTCAAAAGCTAATTGTTGCTCAAGCAAATAAAGACAAAGTAGTTATTAATCCTAAGTATGGTTCTTGGGATGCGGCTAATGCAAATGTTGTACCAGCACCTGCAAACTCTGCGGTAACTAAATAATTTAGCATGGCAGAGCAAACTTCACAGTTAGAAGTTCTGCGTGGAGTTATGGACCGACTTCGGTCGCCCGAAGGCTGTCCTTGGGATGCTGAGCAAACTAATGAATCACTTCTCAAGTATTTGCTCGAAGAGTCCTATGAGTTTATTGAGGCCGTAGAAGACGGTGATCGTGCGGCCATGCGCGAAGAGCTGGGTGATGTTTTGCTCCAAGTCTTCTTTCACGCACGCATGGCAGAAGAACATCCAACTGACCCATTTAATGTAGAAGATGTCGCAAAAGTTGTTGCTGAAAAGTTGGTTCGAAGACATCCCCATGTATTTGGAGATACTAAAGTTTCTGGAAGTGCCGAAGTGCTTGAAAATTGGGAAGCACAGAAAGCCGCCGAAAAGGGACGCAGCTCTGCAACAGAAGGAATTCCACTAGGTCAACCCGCTCTTGCGCTGGCAACAAAGCTGATCTACCGAGCCGAAAAATACGGCCACCAAATTGCAATTGAACATCCAATTAATATTTCAAAAACTACAACAGAGGCCGAACTCGGAAACTTGCTTCTTGGAATTATCGATCAAGCACATAGTCTTGGCTTAGACCCAGAAGCCGCGCTGCGCGGCGCAACCAAGCGGTTGATCTCAGATATCCACGATTATGAGTCGAAATCTGGGCGCGCCAACTAGTTTTAGCGCCAACTTCATTCGCGCGATAGAATTGGCTTATAACTATTCAAGTAAATCTGCAGGAATTAATCACAGGAGATAAAAGTGGCACTTATTGAAGCAATCCATGCTCGTGAAATTTTAGATTCACGCGGAAACCCAACTGTTGAAGTTGAAGTAGTTCTTGAAGATGGTGCTAGTGCTCGTGCTGCTGTTCCAAGTGGTGCTTCAACCGGCGCATTTGAAGCCGTTGAACTTCGCGATGGTGGAAAGCGCTACTTAGGTAAGGGTGTTGAAAAAGCCGTTAACTATGTAAATGATGAGATTGCGCCTGCGGTTTCTGGCTTTGATGCCCAAGATCAACGACTTGTTGATCAAGAGATGCTTGACCTTGATGGTACAAAAAACAAGGGTCGCTTAGGTGCGAATGCGATTCTCGGAGTATCACTCGCTGTTGCACGTGCGGCTGCTGAAAGTTCTGACCTCTCCTTCTTCCGTTATATCGGTGGGCCAACAGCACACACACTCCCGGTACCAATGATGAACATTCTTAATGGTGGCGCACATGCTGACACCAACGTTGATATTCAAGAATTTATGGTTGCACCAATCGGCGCAGAATCTTTTAAAGAATCACTACGCTGGGGTGCGGAGATCTATCACAGCCTCAAGGCAGTATTAAAGAAGCGCGGACTTGCCACAAGTATTGGTGACGAAGGTGGCTTTGCGCCGAACCTGGACAGTAACCGGGCTGCGCTTGATTTAATTTTAGAAGCGGTATCGGCTGCTGGTTTTAAGCCAGGCAAAGATATTGCACTCGCAATGGACGTTGCGGCGACCGAATTCCACAAAGACGGTAAGTATGAATTCGAAGGAACCAAACGATCCGCAGATGAAATGATCGCTTATTACGCTGACTTAGTTAAGTCCTACCCAATCGTTTCAATTGAAGATCCTTTGGATGAGGATGACTGGGAAGGTTGGGCGAAGATGACCCACGAACTCGGTTCAAAAATTCAAATTGTTGGCGATGATTTATTTGTAACCAATCCAGAGCGTCTTGCGAAGGGCATCAAACTTGGTACCGCAAACGCACTTCTTGTAAAAGTGAACCAAATTGGAACACTTACCGAAACTCTAGATGCGGTCGCACTTGCCCATCGCAGTGGTTACCGTTCAATGATGAGCCATCGCTCAGGTGAAACTGAAGACACAACAATTGCTGACTTAGCCGTTGCCCTTGAGTGTGGCCAAATCAAGACTGGTGCACCTGCACGAAGTGAGCGTGTTGCGAAATACAACCAACTGCTTCGTATCGAGGAAGAGCTAAGTGATTCTGCGCTTTATGCCGGTCGTCAAGCTTTTCCACGCTTTAACGGTTAGTACTCGGACTTTTACTACGTAGTCCAATGTCAACCAACTCAAAGCCAGTTCGCAGCGCCGCGGCGCAACGAGCGATTTCGGCGAGATGGTTGGCCCTGGTAACTGTTCTATTTATTGTTTCATTAACACTTGCGCCACCAATGCAACGTTACTTTGCTCAGCGTGCCCAAATTAATTCGATTCGGACTCAGCTTTCCGACAGCAAAAACACGTTAGCAAAGGCCCAACAAGATCTCGCAAAATGGAATGATCCAAATTACGTAGCGACTCAAGCGCGTACTCGGCTTCACTTTGTATTCCCCGGCGAGCGGCAATACAGCGTTCTAAATGCGCCGGCAGATCAAAGCGAGACAAATGCCCCAGCAGCTCCAGTCGCCAACCAAATCCCAAGTGGGCTTCCTTGGTATGGCAGATTACTTGCTTCAATTTCGACAACAAACGTGAATCGATGAACGAGCAACCAACTCAATCGGATTTGGATGTAATTAAAAACCAATTAGGTCGTACACCACGAGATGTTCATTCGGTTTCCTATCGCTGCCCTTGTGGCAACCCAGCTGTTGTCACTACGCCACCGCGGCTCTCGGATGGGACACCATTTCCAACTTTTTATTATGCGACTTGCCCGAAATTAACGGGTGCAATTTCCACGCTAGAGACAACTGGAATGATGGCAGAAATGCAAGATCGCCTCACAACAGATCGAGTGCTAGCCGAGTCTTACAAAGGCGCTCACCTTGCTTATATTGCCGCCCGCGATCGTGTTGCGAGCGAAGTTGGCATGGAAGTTGAAGAGGTCGCTGGCATAACTGCGGGTGGGATGCCTGATCGGGTTAAATGCCTACATTCCCTTGTTGCACACTCTTTATCTGCGGGCCCGGGCGTTAATCCGCTTGGCGATGAAGCCCTTGCTGCACTGCCACAATGGTGGCTTGGAGATATTTGTTCAGATAATTCTTCGGAAGGAATTTAAATGAGTCGCGTTGCAGCAATTGATTGTGGCACCAATTCAATACGCCTGCTTATCGCAGATATAAATGGTGATAATTTTCAAGAGCTTGCTCGCGAAATGGAAGTTGTGCGATTAGGACAAGGAGTTGACGCAACTGGCGCTTTTGATCCAGAAGCAATCGAACGAACGCTTACCGCGACGCGAAAATACTCTGAGATCATTGCCAGCAAAGGTGTTGAAAAGATTCGATTCTGTGCGACGAGTGCAACTCGAGATGCTTCAAATCGGGCAATTTTTATTGATGGTGTTCGCGAAATATTAGGAATTGAACCGGAAGTTATTCCTGGAACCGAAGAAGCCGAACTTTCTTTTATTGGTGCCACCAAAGTTTTATCCCATGCAACTAAACCATTTCTAGTTGTAGATATTGGTGGCGGCTCTACCGAATTTGTTTTAGGTGGTGATACTGTTGAATTCGCTAAGAGTGTAAATATTGGATGTGTTCGGATGTCAGAGCGCCACTTCAAGAAGGCGCCACCGACCGCACTTTCAATTCAGCAAGCAATTACGGATATTGATGCGGCAATCGCAGAGGCGGCATACATAGTTCCAATCAAGGAATCCAAAACCCTAATTGCAGTAGCAGGTACTGCTACGACCGTAGCCGCCGCAGCTCTTGGCTTGAGTGAATATGACCGCCAAGCAATTCACCTTTCTCGTATTCCGACTCATAAAGTGTTAGAGATCGCACAGATGTACCAACTCATGGACCGTAATGAAATCGCAGCCCTGGGATACATGCACCCTGGCCGTGTTGATGTAATTGCTGCTGGCTCTTTAGTTCTTGCGCGCGTCATGCTTGCGACCGGAGCAAGTGAATTCGTAGCATCTGAAACAGATATCTTGGACGGTATGGCATGGTCGCTAAGTCAAACGCAGGAATAAAAAAACTAGATAACGAAATAATTGCTTGCACAGCCTGCCCAAGATTAGTTAGTTGGCGCCAAGAAATATCTATTACAAAACGTAAGTCATATCAAGATGAAACTTATTGGGCCAAACCAGTAACGGGCTTTGGTCCAGCCGATGCCAAGCTAGTCATCGTTGGTTTGGCACCGGGTGCTCATGGTGCCAATCGCACCGGGCGGATATTTACGGGCGATAGTTCAGGGGATTGGCTTTATCGTGCCTTGCATAAAGCGGGGCTGGCTAAAATCCCTACTAGCACCTCTAAGAGTGATGGTCAGGAATTAATTAACACCAGAATAATTTGCGCAGTTCGCTGTGCTCCACCAGATAACAAGCCAAGTAATGAAGAGAAGGCAACGTGCTCGCCCTTTATGAAGCGCGAGATTGAGTTACTACTCCCCACTACAAAGTCCTATTTAGTTCTAGGAAATTTTGCCTGGGGCGCGCTACTTGCTCAACTTTCTGAATTAGGATTTGAAATTCCAAAGCCAAAGCCAAAATTTGGACACGGCGCAAAGTTTAAAACTAAAGGTCCAGATGGAGTCTTGCGGCTAGTTGTTGGCAGTTACCACCCAAGTCAACAGAATACTTTTACCGGGAAGTTAACCGAGAAAGCGCTCGACTCCGTACTAAAAGTGGCTTACGTTAAGTAGATTCTTAGAGAATGCTGATGATGCATTGAGAAAATCGTATTTTGGCTAGTTGATCTGTAAAAAAGGGTTTACGATTTGGGTATCGAAAGATTACAAAAGGAGCAGAAATGGGTAAAGATAAAGACGAGAATAGTTCAAGCGGAGCACCGCAAACCTCAGACCTT
>Ga0209829_10002213_pt1 | contig 14917 bp, 13 predicted proteins | sample C_140205_EF_Meta_FD_187311 | JGI IMG/M metagenome (GOLD analysis project Ga0209829, IMG submission 187311) | Freshwater microbial communities from Lake Croche, Canada to study carbon cycling - C_140205_EF_MetaG (SPAdes) (version 2) | ecosystem: Environmental > Aquatic > Freshwater > Lake...
GAAAAACTCGTAGCGGGGCGTGACGCCGGTCACGACGCGCCCGCCGTTCGGACCGGCCTCTTTCTTGGCGTGGTCGTGATCTTCCGCCGCGCGGAGCGATGGAAGAACGAAGCTGACGACGGCGAGCAGGATGCTGATGTTGGTTTTCATATGGTTGTGTTGGATTGGAGATTCAATGAGAGGCAGAAGATTCGAGTTCGATGGACTTCATCGCAGCCTTCCGGCCAAAGGTGAAGAACACCGCAGGCGTGACGCAAAGCCCGAGTAGCGTGCTGGTGATCAGTCCGCCGACGATGACGACCGCGACCGGATGGAGGATTTCCTTGCCCGGTTGATCGGCAGCGAGCACCAGCGGGATCAGACCGATGCCGGCGGCAAGCGCGGTCATCAGCACGGGGACGAGACGTTCCTTGGTGCCGCGGATGACCATCTGCTTGGTGAAGCCCTCGCCCTCGTACTGCATGAGATGCAGGTAGTGTGAGATGAGCATGATGCTGTTTCTTGCTGCGACACCGGCCACCGCGATGAAGCCGACGAGGGTGGCGATGCTGATGTTGTTTAACATGAAATACGTCAGCACCAGACCGCCAACCATCGCCAGTGGGATGTCGCACAGCACTTGGAAGGCGAAGAACGGCGTTTTGAAATAGCCATAAAGCAGGAACCCGATGACCAGCAGAATGACACCGGTGAAAAGGGCGATGCGCCGGGTGGCATCCTGCTGCGCCTGGAACTCGCCCTCGAACTTGACGAAATAGCCTTCCGGCAGTTTCACCTTCGCGGCCACTTCAGTTTTGAGGCGCTCGACCAGGGTGGAAACATCCCTGACGGTCGGCTTGATCGCCAGGGCGTATCGGCGCTGGCTGTCCTCGCGGAAGATGACATTCGGGCCCTTCGCCTCGCGCACATCTGCCACGAGTGAAAGAGGAACCCGCTGACCATTGCCCATTTCGATGGGTATCTGCGAAATCTTCTCCGGGGAATCCCGCCACTCCAGCGGCAAGCGGGTGACGAGGTTGACCGAGCGCTGGCCTTCCCGCAACTCGGCGACTTCCTTGCCGCCGATCAGGGCGGAGAGCTGTTCATTGAGGTGTCCGGGGGCGATGCCATAAGCGCGTGCGCGGTCGCGGTCCGCCTCGATGCGGAGCTGGGGAATCGAGGACTGGACGTCGAGCTTGGCATCCTCGAAGCCCGGGATGGTTTTGCAAATCGTCTGGATCTCGACGCCGATTTTTTTCAACTCCTCAAGATCCGGGCCGAAAATCTTCACGGCGACCGGCGCGGAAACCCCGCTGAGCATATGACCGATACGGTCTGCCAGCGGACCGCCGACGACGGCGAACACACCGGGCACGGTCTTGAGCCGTTTGGTGATGTCCGCGAGAATTACGTTGCGGTCGCGACCTTTGCCTTTCTCCTCACCTTCGGCCTCTCGGAAATCCACGTCGAATTCCGCGGTGGAAACCGGCACCACGTGGTCGCCGCGTTCGGCGCGACCGAGGCGTCGGCCAACCTTCCTTACCTCGGGCACCGACAGGATCTGCTGCTCGACGACATCGGAAATCTTGTTCATTTCCTCAAGCGAGGTTCCAGGTGCGGAGGTCACGGCGACGAGCGCGGTCTCCTCCTTGAACTTCGGCAGGAAATCCTTGCCCATCTGCGGGTAGAGCGAGAACGCGGCGATCACGATGACGATCGCCACAGCGAACAGCAGGTAGGGCTGGCTCAGGCCGAAGCGCAGCCAGACGTGCTCCAGCATCCACTTCATGGCGCGCGTGACGAAGCCGTCCTTGTGCTCGTGACCGGCCTTCGGATTGAGCAGGAACGAGCACAGCACCGGGATCGCCGTCAGTGAGACGATGAACGACGCAATCATCGAAATGATCGTGGCGATGGCGATGGGCGCGAACAGCTTGCCTTCAACACCCGTCAGCCCGAGCAGCGGCAGGAAGACCAGGATGATGAGGATGGTGGCATAAAGGATCGAGTTCCGCACTTCACCGGACGCCCTCGCGATGACCGCGAGTCGCGGATGAGGATGCTCCAGCGCGGCATTTTCACGCAGCCGCCGGAAGACGTTCTCCACATCGACGATGGCGTCATCGACGACCATGCCGATCGCAACGGCAAGTCCCCCAAGAGTCATCGAGTTCACGCTGATGCCGGACCATTTGAAGATCAGCATGGTGATGCCGAAGGAAAGCGGCATGGCCATCAGGGTGATGAAGGTGGTGCGGAAATTCAGCAGAAAGATGAAGATGACGATGGTGACCATGATCGCACCATCGCGGATCGCCTCAGTGAGATTGCCAATGGCATGGTCGATGAAGTCCTTCTGTTGGAACAACAGCGTGGTTTCCATTCCTTTCGGGAAAGATGGCTGGAGTTCCGCGAGTGCCTTGGTGATCTCGCCAGTCAGCGCCCGGGTGTCGAAGCCTGGAGCCTTGGTGATCGACATGATCACGCCGTAGGTTGGTGATTTTTCAGGACTCTGGCTGACGGTGGCATCGCCGCGCATCGGCTCGATGCCCCACACGACATTCGCCACATCACCGATGGAGATCGGTCGGTCATTCACCTTCTTGACGATGGTGCTGGCGATGTCCTTGAGTTCCACGGTCATCGCCAGATTCCGCACCATGATCTCGGTGGTGCCGGTGTTGATGAAACCGCCGGTGGTGGTGCTGGCGGATTCTTCGGCGGCCTTTTCCAGTTCCTCGAAGCTGACGCCGTTGGCCTGCATCTTGTAGGGATCCGGCTGAATCTCAATCTGTTTGACGCCACCGCCCATGTTGAGGATTTCGGCGATGCCGGAAATGCTTTGGAGGCGGCGCTTGATCGTCCAATCCGCCATCGAGCGGACGTCGCTCGGCGGCATGTAGCCGGGTTCACCCTCCTTGATGGTGGAGCGCACACCGACGAGCAGGATCTCGCCCATCAGCGAGGCGACGGGCGTCATGAACGGTTGCACGCCCTCCGGCAATTGCTCGCGGACTCCCTGGAGCCTTTCCTGGACAAGCATCCGGGCCTTGTAGATGTCGGTGTCCCAACCGAATTCGGCATAGACGAGTGAGAGCGAGACGTCGCTGTTCGTCCGCAGACGGGTCAGTCCGGCAACGCCCATGAGTGCGCTTTCGATCGGCTGCGTGACGCGCATTTCCACTTCCTCTGGCGAAAGTCCGCCGGATTCCGTGAGGATGATGACGGTCGGTTTGGAAAGGTCAGGCAGGACCTCGACCGGCAGTTCCGTGGCGGTGCGCAAGCCCATCACCATGAGGATGATGGAAATGCCGATGATGATCGCCCGGTTTGCGAGCGACCAATGAATCATTTTGTTCAACATGGGTCAGAGGGCCTCGGGTTCGATGGTTGAAGAAGCGCGTGTTTTGGTGAACAGGGATGCAAGCAGCAGGAGAAAAAGACCTCCGCTAACATACATCCAGATCTTGCTGCCACCGCCGGATGCAGCCGCCTTGCCTCCGTTTTTCGCGGCAGCCATCTCGGCTTTTTTCTCGGGCGTGAGTTCGCCTCCGTCCTCGGCATGTTCGTGACCGTGGGCGGCATCGAGCGCTTCCTTGAGCGAGACGCTGCCGCCGCCAGCGAATGACAACGAATACGCACCTCGCGTGACAACTTCATCCGCCGGGAGCAGGCCGCTGATGATCTCGACGAAGCGGTCGTTCATCTCCCCGACCTGCACCGGCGTCTTGATGAAGGCGTTCGCGAGGTCAAAGTGCTTCACGTAAACGAAGCGCTTGCTGGCTTCGCCCTGGAGGGCAGAGCGCGGGATGCCGATGACGTTCGGCCGCTGACTCAGGACAATGGAGAACTCGGCGCGCATGTCGGGACGCATTCTCAGGCCGGGGTTGGCGACCTTGAAAATGGCGTCGATGGTGCCGCTTTCGCGATCCGCCGAGGTGCCGAAGCGAAGCATCTCGCCGTCCAGCGGCTGGTCGCCCAAGGCGGCGACACGAATGTGCGCCTTGCTGCCTGGCTTGAGCTTCGCTGCCTGGCTCTCCGGCACGCGGGCGATCGCCAGCACTTCGGTGAGGTCTGAAATGTCGAGCAGTTCCTTATCCGGCTCGACCGGTTCGCCAAGACGGATGTGCGACTCGACCACCAAGCCACCGATCGGTGATTTCAATTCAATGATGGGCGGAGGGCTACCGGGCTGGCGACTTTCGACACGGACCAGCACCTGATCCGCCTTCACCGTGTCGCCTTCCTGGGCCTCCAGTCCGATCACGCGACCGGAGATACGGCTGCTGAGAACACCGTGGCGCTCAGGAATTTCCGCGATGCTCCCAAGGGCGAAGACGGTTTGCTCGAAGGTAGTCTCCTCGGCTTCGACGGTTTCGATGCGGAGGTTTTTCACGCCGGTTTCGTCGAGGACGATGGTATCCGCATTGGTGGCGGCACGGGCATTGGAGAGAACTGCTAACAGAATCAGAAGATGGAATTTCATGGGTAAAAGGGGATTAAGGTTTCCCGAGTGCGGTTTCGTGGCGCACGCGGGCAAGGTGGAACTCGCGCAGGGCATCGAGTCGGGCGATGGCGAGTTGGAGGCGCTTCTCGCGGGTGCGGAGGACAGACTGGATTTCTCCCTGGCCGTTGCGGTAGGTCGTTTCAGCCAATGCGCGCTGCTCCTCGGCGAGCGGCATCAGGGTGGTGTTGATCTCCTGGATCAGCTTCGCCCATTCCGCCATCTCGCTGCGGGCTGCCTCGGCTTCCAGACGAATGCCTCGACCAAGCGCCACGGCCTCCAGCTCCTTGCGCTTTTGCTTTGCCTGCGCCTCCTGGATCGAGCCTTCGTTCTTGTTCCAGAATGGCAGCGCGATCTTGAAACGGAGGCCGATGAGCGCATCGGTGCCGTAGCCGTCGGGAGCATCTTCCATTCGCTCTACCGCCGTGAAGAACCCACCTTCGACGTCGTCGTAGCGGCGCGCTTGTTCGAGCGTGACACCTTGCGCCGCAGCTTGGGCTTCGAGAGTCGCCACTTGGAAATCCGGACGCTTGGAGGGATCGGTCGAGACTGCGGGCAGCGACGGCTCCGGCAGGGTTCCTCCAACGTTGAGCGACTCCCCGGTCCGCATGCCCAGCAGTGGCTTCAGCTCGCCGAGCAGCGCGGTCTCTCCGGCATCGAGTTGCCGGATCTCAGTGGAAAGGCTGGCCGCTTCCAACTTCGCCTGCCCGGCATCGAGCGCCGAGCCTTCGCCCTTCGCGACCACGTCCGAGAGAAAGCCCGCGAACTCCTTCGAGACCGCGAACTGCTCCTTCAAAAGCTCGCGACGCTGACGGGTCACGAGCACCTTCACGATCGCCTCACGGGCTTTCCCAACGAGCTGTCTCTCGACTTCATGCACCTCGGCCTCGGAGGCCTTCAGTTCGGAAAGGGTGACCTGCTTTTCAAGGCGAAGCCGGTCGGTCACCGGAAAGCGTTGGGACAGGCCGACCTCGAATTTCCCCTCGCGAAAGCGCGGATTGTGTTCGAGCGAGGTTTCGAGCTCCGGGTTGTCGCGGCGGCCCGACTGGTTCATCCGACCGAGCGCCTCCTGGATGCGGAAGCGCGCGGCGGCGAGGTCGGGGTTCTGGGCACGGATGCGGTCGCCGACACTGGCCAGCGACACCACGACGGAAGGCTCCGCGTGGAGGGAAATCGCCGAAAGCAGGAAGGCTGCGACGGCAGGCAAACGATATGGATGCATGGAAAGGATGATTTGAATCAAATGGCTCAAGCAGCGGCCGACTCGCGGCGCATGGACGTGATTCACCAGCGAGGTGCTTCACGGGGAAAACGGGTGGCCTGATCGAACAGGCCACGACTCCGGACAGCGGAGCGTTTTCAGATCCAAATCATCGGCGGCTTGTCCAGCGGCAGCACCGGGCCTTCCGGAGGGTGCTCGTTGCCACTCAGCCCACGCGGGCCGGACTTCCAATCGGGAAAAACAAGAAACTCGGCCAACTTCGCCACACCCCAAACCGGAGCCGTGCAGCACTCGCCATGATGGTGGTCGTGGTCGTGATGAAATGGGGGGCATTCCGGACCATGCTCGGAGTCGGCGAGCTCATCGTGGCCGTCGCAGCAGGCCTCTTCATGAGCCTTCGGAGGACAGAAATCGAAATGCGCACCGGACGCACGAACCCCCAAGCCCAGAAACAGGGCGATCAGGAAGAGCGAGTTCATGAAACGAAGCATCGCAGGAATCAAGAACCCCGCCGCCGATTCCGCAAGGAAAAGTTCACGTAGCTGGAGCATCTCTTGGCCTTCGTAGCTTGAGCGAAGCAGGCCTGCTCCAGTCCGTCTCTGGAGCTTCCAGCTCCGAGGCCAAATTCCTTGTTGGGGGATCGGATTCCCCTATCATCCCACAGTTCGATCAATCTCACCAACCTCATGAAATCCTTCATCGCCGCCACTCTATTGCTCGCCTCATTTGGAGTTGCCGCGCCACCAGATTCGCCGTCGCCCAAAGCGCCCTCGCCTCCTTCCAAACCGAACCCCGTCAGGCCACCGAACAAGCTGCCCGACGAGGCAATTGAAGCACTCAAGAGCGCTGCAAAGTTCATTCTCTTTTCGTTGGAGCCATTTACGCCTAGGGAGGAAATAAGCAGACTGAAGCCCGAGCAAAAGCATCATGGCTTCAAAATTCTTGGTTCCACGGAACTTGTGAATGCTGAGACCAAGAACAGCGCAATCTCCACGTTGACCGATGCGGTAAAGAATTCTGATGGTGGTGGTTCTGCCATGTGCTTTTCACCTAGGCATTCCCTTAGAGCGGTCACTTCAAATGGAACAATCTACGATTTCGTGATCTGTTTCGAGTGTAGCCGACTTCGGATCTATTCAGGAGAGAAACGAACAGCCTTGGCTGATGTCAAAGGCACACAGAAGCCCCTCGACGACATCCTCACCGCCGCCAAAATTCCTTTGGCCAAGGCTCCGGAAGCCAGCAAATGATCCGAGGATAGGCCGGTGGCAGCCCATTCCTCGCCTCCACCAGCCCTTTACGTCGCCAACCCTGAATCTTCCCTTGGCCGACTCCCGCAGACTGCTCCCCCTTGCGGAATGTCCTCTCCGGATGGCCAGGCTGCGGCGCTTGAGCAACGTCGATCATGGGTCATTCTCGGACCTTGAGTTACCAGGCAAGCAAGGCAGGGAGGGTCCAGAATCCGCGAGCTCTCCGATCAATGCCCAAAAATGCTGCCATCGCGGCCCCCTTTCACTAAATTTTTCCTTCAATCCAGCAAGAATGCAGGCTTGGCTGCGACATGACGATCAAGCGCGATTGGAAGCTCGTTTGGGCTTTCATGTGGAGAACCTGTCGAAACCTTCCGCTGAAAGCCTGGTTGGGCCTCCTGCTGCTCCTGGTGCTCTCGGCCGCTCTGGTTTTGCCGTTCGAGCAGACCATTTTCCGGGCTGTCCAGGGCGGGGAGATGAAGGGCCTTCGCCCGGCATCCCTGGTGATCTCGGAGATCGGGGAATTTCATTACTTCAATCTCATTGTCACCGGAATTCTGCTGCTGATTGCCTATCAACGCAACAATCGCCGCATTCAGAGGGTGGCCCTGAGCTTCTTCCTGGCCAGCGCGCTGACGGGAGTCTTCGTGCAGGTGTTGAAACCGCTGACCGGAAGACCGCGGCCATCGACATGCGTCAAGGCGAACATCACCTCTCTGGATTTCGCAGGACCCACGCTCAACCGCCGCTACTACAGCTATCCCTCCGGCCACAGCGCCACCACGGTTGCTGGCTGTACGGTCGTGGCTATTGCCTTTCCGAGGCTCATCGTGCCTTGCATCCTCTTTTCCATCAGCATGTTGTGGGCGAGGCTTCACGGCAACAACCACTTCCCGATTGACGTCCTGCACGGAGCCATCTTCGGCATCTTCTGGGCACTCATGTGCACTCGCTGGATCGGCAGGCGGAGGCGCTACGCCATGCGCTGCCAGCCGATCCACCCGGTGAAGCGCCCGGTCACGGCCGCGCTTCCTTGACGTAGGCCAGTTCCAGCCAACTGTTTGAGCCGGGGCTCCAACCTTGCACGTAGTGGGGAACGCCAGGCGGCAGTTTTTGTAGGGCCTCCGCTGTGTAATCATCCACCGGAGGGATGGTCTCGCCCTTCCAGAGCGCACCAAGGCTCTTTTCATCCAGCCGCCAGCGTTTTGTCCGCACCACCGTCATCGGAAGGCCACCGCTTTTCTCAGAGAAATTCCATGGTCGTTGGAAATACCACACCAGACTCGGTTCACCAAAGCCCCAGGACCGCAGCGCCCCCGGCGGAGGCTCCCCAACGGCGGCAAGATACCGCACCGTGAGATGGGCATTTCGGGCCGCTTGGGAAACCGGCCACATCACCAGGCCGCCAGCCATCGCAAAAGCGACACCCACCAGAGGACGCCCGCTGGAGATACCCCAGCTGGCCAGCCCCAGGAGAAGGAAAAACACCCCGACGCCTGCGATGGCAAACGGCAGGGACTTGTCCTCCAGCCGTGACATGGCGAGCAACCCACCTGCAAGAGCCACACTGCCCAGCAGGAACGGCAAGCCCAGCGCGACGCCACGCCACAGCTTGGCCGGCCAGTTCTGCCGCAGACCCGGCGTCGCCGCCATAAGGGCGATGAGCACCATGAGCCCGGGATAGCCGGGCAGGATGTAATGGGGCAACTGCGTGGCATAGAAACCGAAAATCAGGAACGGCGCGGCGAACCAGCCGAGCATCATCGCCCGTTCCCAGTCCAGCTTTCGCCAGGCATCAGCCAGCGCCCTGGGCAACAAGGCCGTCCAAGGCAGCAGGAAAGGAATCATCACCAGCAGGTAATACAAGCCCGGCACGGACTTGCGCTTGTTGAAGGCCATCGTGCCGCGCTCCACCACGTGCTTGCCGATCCCCACATCAAAGTAAGCTCCATGCGTCGCCAGCAGCGCCGGAACACCCCACAAGGCCACCAACGCCATGGCCGGAACCAAGGCGACCACAAAGTGCAGGGCCATGCGAGCCAGGGGTCCGGCAGGCTGTTTCGCGCGCCAGAGCGCCAGCCATGCCAGGGCCATCGCCAGGCCGGGCACCAAAAACGCCAGCGGCCCCTTCGCCAGGAAACCCAAGGCAAGGCTCCCCACCAGCCCCCAGAACCAACGATCCAGCATCAGCCGCTTCTGCCCGGCGCGCCTGCCGATCATCAACAGGCAAAGCATCGCCGTGACGATCCACAGGATCAAGAGCACGTCCGCCACCGCCACCCGGCCGTGGAGAATCACCTGCAGGCAGGTCAACCATCCCGCACCGGCAAAAAAGGCCTGCCATCTCCCAGCGCCCAGCAGCACCGCCATCTCGAAGAGAACCAGTGCGATGAGCCACGAACTCACCACCGAGTGCAGCCGCACCGCCATCTCGGATTTCCCAAACAACGCCAGCCCCGGCTCCATGCACCAGTAGGTGAGCGGCGGTTTGTCGAAACGATACTCGTTGTTGAAATACGGCACCACCCAGTCGCCCCGCTCATTCATTTCCACGGTGGCGCGCGAAAACCGCGGCTCGTCCCGATCCATGAGCGGCAGCAGCCAGGCACCGGGCAACAAACAAAAGACCGCCACCATCGTGAGCGCCAGCCGTGGAAATGTTTCGATCCAATGCTTCATGAAATCTCTGATTTGTCCTCAACCCCGCACACCAGCCGGGAACGGCGCGCGTGCCGGATGTCCAGAATCAGGTTGTAGGTGGCCACACAAGCCGGAAAGAGATTGGACAGAACACCCACCGAATCATTTTTTCCAAAAGTGAAATAGCTCAGCAAACAAACACTGCCTGCCACCGACATGACCCAGAAAACCCGCGGCATCCGGACCTGCTTCGCCTTCCTTGAGGCGATCAACTGGGGCAACCAGCGGCCGCCAAACAACACCACTCCTGCATAACCAACGATCTTCCACGGAGTGATCGTCACATCCATGCCGAAGAATTCCGCCACATGGATCGGGCGGTTCATCCAGGAAACCTCCGCCACCGCCAGCCACATCATCCACTGCGTCATCATGGCACCTTCACGCCTCCCTCCTGGGCATTCCACTGCACCTTCCGCCGCAGCAGCCACTGCACGCCGATGAGGTCATAAATCCCGCGCAGGGCACGGTCCCAGTTCGTGTACTTCGAGGCTCCGGCCATCCGTCCGCGATGGTTCACGGGGATCTCACCGATCTTCAAGCCGGCCTGGAGGAAAATCGCGGGAAGGTAGCGGTGCATCCCGTTGAAGGGTACCAGATGATCCACGGCCTCGCGGCGAAAGACCTTCACCGAGCAGCCGGTGTCGCGCACGCCGTCCTGCAGAAAGCGGCGACGGATGGCATTGGCAAAGCGCGAGGCGTAGCGGCGGCTGGCCGTATCCACCCGGTTCGCCCGGTAGCCGCAAATCACGTCCGCCCCGCCTGCAAGCAGCGCCTCCACCAGTTTCGGGAAATCCGCAGGGTCATTCTGGCCATCCCCATCCATCAGCGCACAGATCGGTCGGGTCGCCGCCCGCAGGCCGGCATACATCGCTGCAGATTGACCCCGGTTCTTCGCAAAGTGCAGGGCCCGCACCCCTGAGGCCCGGTCCAACACCGCGGCGGTGCCATCACTGCTGCCGTCGTTCACCGCGATGATCTCCGCCTTCGGATTGGTCTGCCTCACCTCCTCCAGCACCGCCGCAGCGGTCTCCTCCTCGTTGTAGAACGGCACTATGATCGACACCTGCTCACTCGGCATGCGCGGGACTGTTTCAGAAGATTTCCCAGCAGGCCAGAACTCTCTTCAAGCCCGGTCCCTACTGCCGCAGCGCCCACTCTGCATAGCGCTCCAGGCCTTCCTGCAACGGAGTGTGGGGCTCCCAACCCAGCAGACGCCTGGCCTTTTCGACATCCGCAAAGGTGCGCGGCACGTCGCCCTGCTGCTCGGGTTTCTGGACAATGATGGCCTTCCGCCCTGCGACCCGCTCCAGCGACTCGATCAACTCCGCCAGGCTCGTTGTTCGTGAGCCTCCGAGATTGAAAATCTCAAACTGGCTCGCGGAGTAATCCGCCGCCGCCCTCACCCCGGAGACAATGTCCTCGATGTAGGTGTAGTCGCGCCGCGTGCCGCCATCTCCGTAGCGCTCGATCGGCAGGCCGTTGCGGATCGCGGCGAAAAACTTCGCGATCGCCAGATCCGGCCGCTGTCTCGGGCCATAGACCGTGAAAAAGCGCAGGCAGGCCACCCGCATTCCGAACAGGTAGGAGTAGTTCGAGCAAATCTGCTCGCAGGCCAGCTTCGTGGCCGCATACGGCGAAATCGTCCGGGGAATGGTATCCTCCTCCGCAAAGGGGACCTTCTCGTTGATCCCATACACTGAAGACGAGGAGGCAAAGACAAAGCGCTTCACCTCATTGTGCCGGCAGCTATCGAGCAGGTTGAAGGTGCCGTCAATGTTGGTGGTCACATAGGACTTGGGATCCAGGATGGACGGACGCACCCCGGCCCGCGCGGCGAGATGAATCACGCAATCGAAGTTTCCCCGGGCGAAAAGCCGCTCCACCAGCGCCGGATCGCGGATATCCCCACGCACCAGCTTGATGTCGGGGAGAAAGCCCGCCACATTCCGCTGCTTGATTGCCGGATCGTAGTAGTCGTTGAAATCATCAATCACCGTCACCCGCGCACCATCGGCCAGCAGTGACTCCACCACATGCGATCCGATGAACCCCGCGCCGCCAGTGACCAAGTAATGTAGAGAATCCATGTCGCTGAGCCAGTAGCTATGGCATCGTTTGAAGCCGAGAAAGCATTTTTCCAGCAATCCGCCGGGGCCATCATGCCCTCGCTGCCGCCCCTTTCATTACCCACCGCTGCCCGCAGGGAATTCTGCCCTTGGCCGCCGCCCACAGGCGGTTCACACTCCCCGCATGTCCTCTCCGGATGCCCTTAAAGCCGCGGTTCGTGATGTGGTCGATTTCCCGAAGCCGGGGATCGTCTTCAAGGACATCACGCCGATCCTCGCCAATGGCCCGCTGTTCCGTGAAACCATCACCCGCTTCTGCGACCTCGCCGAAGGCCAGAAGGTGAACAAGATCGTCGGCATCGACGCCCGTGGCTTCATCTTCGCCGCCGCCGTGGCCGACCGACTCGGACTGGGCTTCGTGCCGGTCCGGAAAAAAGGCAAGCTCCCTTGGAAAACCCGCTCACAGGCCTATGCGCTGGAGTATGGCGAATCGATCGTCGAACTGCATGAGGACGCCGTCGCTCCCGGCGAGCGCGTGATGCTGGTCGATGATCTGCTCGCCACCGGCGGCACCGCCCGCGCGGCGCTGGACCTTCTCAGCGGACTCGGCGCGGAGATCGTTTCCGTTGCGTTCCTGATTGAGCTCGGCTTTCTCCATGGTCGCGAGCACCTCGGCCCGCACACCGTGCACTCCATTCTCCACTACGCCTGAAACCCAAGTACTCTCCCACCATGTCCTGGACCCGCTACTGCCAATCCGTTATCCGTTATCCGAAACTCGGCTTCTCCATCGACTTCTCGCTGATGGACATCGAGGACGCGTTCTTCGCCACGATGCAGCCGAAGATCGACAAGGCCTTCGCCGGCATCGCCGAACTTGAAAGCGGAGCGATCGTGAATCCCGATGAGCAGCGCATGGTCGGCCACTACTGGCTGCGCAATGCCGCCCTCGCCCCGAACGAGGAGATCCGCAAACAGATCACCGAGCCGCTGCAAGCGCTGAAAGATTTCGCGGAAAAGGTCCACACCGGCCAAGTCACGCCACCATCTGGAGGACAGTTCGAGCAACTGCTGCTCATCGGCATCGGCGGCTCCGCCCTCGGTCCTCAACTCGTGAACGACGCCCTCGGCGCGAACGCAAAACTGCCGATCCACTTCTTCGACAACACCGACCCGACGGGCATGGACCGCGTCCTCGCGAAGCTGAAGAAGAAGGGCCTCGGCAAGACCCTCGTGATGGTCATTTCCAAATCCGGCGGCACGGCGGAAACCCGCAACGGCATGCTCGAGGCCAAGGCCGCTTATGAAGCCGCTGGACTGAATTTCGGAAAGCACACGATCGCCATCACCGGCGACGGATCGAAGCTCGATGCCTACTCGACCGCACAAGGATTCATCGCGAAGTTCCCGATGGAAGACTGGGTCGGTGGACGCACCTCGGTCATGTCGACCGTCGGACTCGTGCCCGCCGCGCTTCAGGGGATCGACATCGATGCCTTCCTCGCCGGAGCCGCTGCGATGGACGTGGAAACCCGCAAGACCAATCTGAGGACAAACGCCGCCATGCAGCTCGCGCTGGCCTGGTATCACGTGGGTAAGGGTCGTGGCGAAAAGGACATGGTCGTGCTGCCCTACAAGGATTCGCTCGTGCTGTTCTCGAAGTATCTCCAGCAGCTCCTGATGGAGTCGCTCGGCAAGGCTCTCGACCTCGATGGCAAGACGGTCAACCAGGGCATCGCGGTTTATGGCAACAAGGGGTCCACCGATCAGCATGCCTACGTCCAGCAGCTCCGCGACGGCGTGAACAATTTCTTCGCGGTCTTCGTCGAGGTCCGCAAGGGCCGCGATGGCAAGAGCATCGAGGTCGACCCCGGCACCACCACCGCCGACTACCTCCAGGGCTTTCTGCGCGGCACGCGAAAGGCCCTGCACGAGTCCGGCCGCAAGTCGCTGACCATTTCGATCCCGGAAGTGAATGCCTTCCAGCTCGGCGTCGTGATCGCCCTCTTCGAACGCGCGGTCTCGCTTTACGCCTCGCTGGTCAACATCAACGCCTACCACCAGCCGGGCGTCGAAGCCGGAAAGAAAGCCGCCGGAGTCTTCCTTGACCTGCTCACCAAGGTCCGTGGCAAACTCACCTCCGACGCCCGCACCGCGTCCGACATCGCCACCGGCTGCGATGCCGATCCCGAGGATGTCTACCACTGCCTCTCCCATCTGGCAGCCAACGGCGAGGTGCAGATTGCGCTCGGAAAGGATCCTTCGGAAGACAGCTTTTCGTTGTAGAAAATTCGAAATCCGAAATCTGAAATTCGAAACGGTGGGATTACTGGAACCCCGACTTGCTATACACGTATAGCATGAATAGAATACCTCCATGCTCGCCATCCGACTCGATCCCGAAATCGAAAAACGTTTGGAGCTTCTGGCTAAAAAAACCGGTCGCACCAAAACGTTTTACGCACGCGAGGCCATTCTCGAACATCTCGAGGATCTGGAGGACATCTACCTGGCCACGCAGCGCTTAAAGCGTCCGGCTGAGACTCATTCGGCCGAGGAAGTGAAGCATGAGCTGGGTTTATCGATTTGACGCACGTGCCTTGCAGGAGCTCCGGAAGCTCGGCAAACAGGCGCAGTCCGAAATCATCCACTATCTGGACCAACGGGTTGCCGGGAATGGCGATCCCCGCCGTTTTGGCAAAGGCCTACGCGCAGACCTTGCTGGATTGTGGCGATATCGGGCCGGGGATTACCGGATTCTATGTCAGATCCGGGATGGGGATTTGCTGATCCTGGTCGTGTCGGTCGGCCATCGCCGCGACGTTTGCGGTTAGTCCGTCCCCACCGGCAGCCTGCCACGCAAGTATTCGGCCACCGCCATGCGCTTCGAGCCTTCCGGCTGGACGACCTGGAGTTTCAGGGCTCCAGCCGAGCAACCGACGATCATTTCGCCGCCAGTGATTTCGATCGCGCCAGGCGCTCGTTGTTGTTCGATGATCTGCGTGGGCGGAAACACTTTCAAACGCCGGGGTTTCCCGTTTTCGAGAACATTCATGAACGTGCCGGGCCACGGATCGTAGGCACGGATGATTCGTTCGAGTTCGGTCGCCGGTTGGGTGAAATCGAGCTGGCCGTCGTCGCGTTCGAGCTTCGAGATGTAAGTCACCTGCAACTCATCCTGTGGCGTGCGCGG
>Ga0209829_10002214_pt1 | contig 14915 bp, 16 predicted proteins | sample C_140205_EF_Meta_FD_187311 | JGI IMG/M metagenome (GOLD analysis project Ga0209829, IMG submission 187311) | Freshwater microbial communities from Lake Croche, Canada to study carbon cycling - C_140205_EF_MetaG (SPAdes) (version 2) | ecosystem: Environmental > Aquatic > Freshwater > Lake...
TGACCTCTTGCTCCAGAAGCGGTCGCATTTGAAGGATGCCCATCCCGGGGTGTGGGACTCCAGCGTTTCGGGGCACCTCGACTCCGGGGAAGACTACGGATCGGCGGCGTTCAGGGAGCTGGAGGAGGAAATGGGGATATCGAACTCCGATCCTGAGGAAATCGCCCGGCTGGCCCCGAGTTCCGCCACTGGCTGGGAACATCTGCGCCTCTACCGCTGCCAGTTCCACGGAGCCGTCCGCTACCCCTGCTCGGAAATCGACACGGCCGCCTGGTTTTCGCTCGACGAACTGACGGCATGGATCGAGGCAAGGCCCTCTGACTTTGCGTCTGGCTTCCTCGAGTGCTGGAGGGCTGTCAGTGGGGTAATTAAGGAAGCCAAACCTTCCTAGATCCTCGTGCAATTTTTTGGAAATTTCATTTAAGCGCCAAGGCATGGAAAAAAGGATCGGACCGGACACTGTGCCTGATGATCCAGCAGACTGTCCAGAAGGGCGTTCGAGGCTACATGAATCTCTATGGATTCGCCCCAGGGCAAACCGTCACCGGCCTGAAATCGAAGGTGAGCGGTCTCGTCCGCTTTGTGGAGGTGGAACCTGCCTGTCCGAGCAATAGAACCTATACCTTCGGAAGCGACCCAATCTCGTCCCTTGGAGTTCTTTACATGACTTGCTCGCTTGCGACCAGCGACAAACACGAGCCGGCTAATTACATCGATTGGTGATCCTGATTCCTGAATTGCGCCGGCAAGAGGGATCCGCCATGCTGCAGTCCTCCGGACAATGAGTGTGACGCGTGCATCCATTCCTTCCGGCGAAGGCTACCTCTGGGGGCTTTCGCTGCTGGCGTCGCTTGTCTTCAATGGCGTGCTGTTTTTCACATTCAGCATCATCGCATCGCAGCGGGTCGAACTGGTCCCTCAGCGTGAGCCGGAGCCGCCTGCCGAGCAGATTGCGTCGATCGTGGTGATGGCCGATAGAGGCCCCGCAAGCGGGTCTGTCAGAATGCCCGCCGCACCATTGCCGGCCCGGCCTTCGCAGTTTGCCCGCACGTCCGCGGATCAGGAATCGGCCCGACCGGAAGCACCATCCTTCATCGGTGAGCGCGATACCGAGGCGACAAGTGACCGGCCGCCTGACCCGACGGCTGCGGCGATGCCGTCACAGAAGGGCATCGATCCGGGGCAGGCCGAAATTGAGACCACGGAGAGCCGTTATCAGGAGGGTGAAATCGGAGACGAAGGGAAATCGAAACCCAAGGAATCGTCCGCCCAAGTCAGCCCCCCGGCCTCCGAGATGCCTGTGACTCCAGCGACCTCGCTTGCCGCAAAGTCGCCTGATACGGACGCGAAGTCGGGCCAGGAAGCGACGCCCATGCCGCGGGAGCAAATTGCCCAAGGTCCAAATCCTGTCGATGTGCCGGTGCAGGATGATCCCACCGTGGACTCTCCCAAGCCCACTCCGGCGAATCGGGCGTCGGAGGCCCAGCCACCGAAACCTGCCACGCCTGACAAGCCAGTCGCTCAACAGAATCCCAAGGAAGCCACGCCGCCCGAGCAGGCGCCGGGCTTCAAAGGCTACCAGCGCAAGACCCAGATCCGTGGCTCCATTTCCCGGACCGGCAAGAGCGCGCTCGCCGTCGAGAATTCCGCAATGGGTCGCTATCAGGCCGCCTTGAGTCGCGCGGTCGAGCAGGAATGGCAGCGAAATTGCGTGCGCTACCGTGACTTCATCACCCCGGGCTTTTTGACGGTCCGTTTCGTCGTCGAGCAGAACGGAAAGGTCCGCTCCGTGGCCTTCGTTGAATCGATGCAGAGCAGCGAGGTGCAGAAAGGTTTCACCCTGAATGCCATCCGTCAGGCTGGCATCCCGGCGATGCCCGCCGACCTGAAAAAGGAACTCGGCAGCGATCCGCTCGAGCTGATTTTCAATTTCTACTTCTGAGGCCGCATCTCACCTTCAAGGCGCAGAAAGCTGAGGGACTGCTCCCCACAGACCGTGATGAGCAGGTCTCCCGTCACCTCGACCCCCTTGGCTCCACCTTCCTCGGGATGGTAGTTCCCTCGACGGAATGTCTCATCATCCATCACGAGAAGCGTGTTCAGCGGTCGCGTGGGCCATCCCAGGTGCCATCTTCGCTGTGGAAGACCGAGACATTCGGCGTGCCGGCATCGCTGGCATAAAGCCGCCGGCCATCGGCGGAAAACCGCATGCCATGGGGATAAAGCACGCCAAACAGGAAGCCGGCTGCGATCGTTCGGCGGCGGTCAAAGGTGGTCATGTCATAGACGTCGCAGCGGGTTACCGCCCAATCCGCTTCTAGCCTTGTTCAGCGGGTGGTCAGTCGGGTATGGGTGCGTCTGACCGCCAGCGCGTCTGCCATCCCATGATCGTTCCCTTTCCAACTCCACTCGCCGAAATCGTCACAAGCGGCGGCATCAATACGCTGGTGAGCTTCTTCCGTGACGGCGGATTGTTCATCTACCCGCTGGTGCTGGCTTCCGTGGTTGGGATCATGGTGATTGTGTTCAAGCTCATCTCACTGCGTCGTTCAACGATCGTCCCAGAAGGGCTGGCGCGCGAAATCGAGTCGCTGGACGAGCAAAGCGATTCCGGGAGATGGGAGGGCCTACGGAACCGCTTTCGTCGCGGCGACAGTTCGCTGGCGCGCCTGGGCGGGATCGTGCTCAAGCATTCCGGAAAGGCCCAGGTTGAGATCACCCACGCCGTGGAGTCCTCGGCGCGCGGCGAGATGGTTCGCATCCATTCCGGCATTCAGACGCTCGATGTCCTGATCACCGTGGCGCCGCTGCTCGGTCTGTTAGGCACGGTGAGCGGACTGGTGAATGTCTTCCGCGGATTGAGCGATGTCTCGGATCACCTGGCGATCGCGCGGGGGATCGCCGAGGCGCTGCACACGACCATCTTCGGCATCTCGATCGCGGTGGTGGCGGTGGTGGCGCACGGCTGGTTCATGCGCCGCATCGAACTCATGACCGCCCGCCTGGAGTCGGTGCTGGCCGATCTTTCCCGCCTCTGCGCCAAGTCTGGAGCCCACGACTGAGCGACCATGAAATTTCATCGTCCACCGAAGAGCCGGAATACGGTGCAGATCATCCCCTTGATCGACATCCTGCTCGTCCTGTTGATTTTCTTCATCGTTTCCACGCATTTCAAGAAGCCGAGAAACGTGTTGCGGATCGAACTGCCGACTGTTCACGAAGTGAAGTCCGATCAGGTTTCCGAGGAGCGCTCGGTGATCGCGGTGGATGCCAGTGGCAAGGTCACTCTGGATTCACTGACGGTGCCGGACGGCTTGTTGGAGTCGTATCTGGCGGCCTATCAGAAGCAGAATCCCGGACGGAAGCTGGAGTTGGAAGCGGACAAGATGCTGCCGCTGGAGCGCTTGCTGGCGGTTTGGGATTCGTTGACCAAGGCCGGGATTGCCATTAAAGACGTGCCCGCCCGCATCCGTTTGCCGGAACAGAGCCCCGCCCCGCCAGGTCCATGATTCTTGATATCGTCCAATACGGTCATCCCGTTCTCCGCCAGCGTTGCAAGCCCGTTGAAACGGTCGACGAGGGCTTGATCCAGTTCGTCAGCGACATGCTGGAAACGATGGTCGATGCCAACGGGGTCGGTCTGGCAGCACCGCAGGTGGGAGTGGATCTCCGCCTGGCGGTGATCGATGTTTCCCACGATCCGGAGTGCGTTTCCTATCTGCGGGTCAATGGAGAGGACGCCGACCTGCTTTCGATCATGCCGCTGGTGTTCATCAATCCGGAGCTGGAATTTGGAGATGAAAAGGAGTCCGGCATGGAAGGCTGCCTCAGCATTCGGGGCATCCGCTCCGAAGTCCGGAGGCCGCTGGATGTGAAGGCCACACTGCAGATGCTGGACGGGCGGACGATGGTGGTGGAGACTGACGGCTTGCTTTCGCGGGCGCTCCAGCACGAGATCGACCACTTGAACGGCGTACTTTTCATCGATCGGCTTCCTGCCGCCAGCAAGGTGGCACTTCGCAATCGCTTGCGGAAGCTGGCGTTGCAGGGTCCGGGGGACTGAAATTTTGAGATGGAAGCTCGACTTTCCGCATATCCAAAGTTATCTCCGCGTCCAACCTTGGCATGTTGCAGCTTCGAACCCCCTCTGGACGATGAACCTTTCACGCGGAATTTTCGAGACGTTTCCAGGACATCCTCCAGCGGCGAGCCCGTTCACGGTGGTGACTGAAACCGCTCCTGTCAGTCCTTTCACGCAGTTGGATCGCCCGGAATCACCTTTCGCTTCGGCCATAGACACCAATGGCAGTCGTCCGTTTGAGCCCGGAGAGCCCGCGAAGCTTCCGGACAAGCGCCGTCCCGCTGAATCTCCCTTCCAGATGGCGGATGCGAGAGAAGGATTTGGATTTGAGGCGGCTCCTCCGACCTTCGCCGCGTCGCCGTTCGAACTCGCTCCGGCGCCCTCACGATTTGCAATCGCCACGCCGGTTGCAGCTCCACCGCCCGTGCCTCAGGCGGCTTCACCCTTTTCTTATGAGCGGGCGCCGCTCCCAGAGACGCCCGCGCCGACGTTCGGCGGATGGCCTCAGCCGACTACTCTCGCAACTCCGGTTCCGACGGCACAGGTGGTCGAACCCGCTCGCGCTCCAGTGGCTCCCGCCCAGACGCAGCAAGCCCCTTCGTTCGAATCGGATTCGTCCTCGATCCGCCAACTTGAGCTTCGGGCGATTTTCGGCGTCGACCGTGAAATGAGCCCCGATGAGATCATGCAGCGCTCCCGGGCGATGCCGGGCATCCGCCACATCGCCCGCGTCGGTCCTCAGGATGTTTCGGCGATCGAGGCCCTCAAGGGCGTGCTTTCCAACCTCGGCTTTGGCGGGGTTGGCCTGAAACTTTATGCTGGCAGCGTGCCGGTCGATTTCATCCGTGAAGGGAACGTCATGCTCGCCGTGCAAACCGACGGTGGTTTCGCTCCGGGGGTTCGTGAAACGCTGATGATCGTCGCCCGCGAACTCGGCCGCACGGCCTGATCCGGGAAACGCCGTGGAGACGCACTGGAAAGTCCGCGTCGATACCGGTGGCACTTTCACGGATGCCTGGGCGCTCGACCCGCTGGGCAAGGAGCGCCGCATCAAGGTGCTTTCGGACGGCAGCCTGGTGTTTGGCATTCTCTCACGTGGGGAGGATGGTTGGCTGGTCACCGATTGCCCCCATGACCTCGCAGACGACGTTCTGGTGGGCTTTTTGTCCGACGCTGGATCGCGGGTGATTTCCAATCTTGAACGTGGCCGCGGGATTCGTCTGACCGGCGCGGTGACGGGCGACCGCCTGACGCTGAGGACCGGTGAGGAACCTCCGGTCGTCGCCGCGCGATTACTGATGGGGGTGCCGGTTTCGAGGAAGCTGCCGGAAATGGATTTCCGCGTGGCGACGACCCGAGGCACCAACGCATTGCTCGAGCGAAAGGGCGCGGCAACGGCCTTGTTCATCACCCGGGGCTTCACGGATCTTCCACTCCTGAGGGATCAGCGGCGGACACGCTTGTTCTCCCTTTCACAGCCCGAACCCGAGGTGTTGCCGAGCCGGATAGTCGGGATCAAGGGCAGGCTCGATGCCATGGGTGAAGTGATCGAGGCGCCGGATGAAACCGAAGTCCGATTCGCCGCACGTGAGTGTCTAACAGCAGGCATCCGGGTGGCGGCAGTGGTCTTGCTTCATGCGTGGCGTCGAGCGGAGTTCGAGGAGCAGGTGGCGAAGTGGCTGGTGGAGGAGGGATTTGAAACGGTCTCCACTTCGACGTCGGTTGCGCCGGTCATCGGCTTTCTCGGTCGCATGGAAACCACCGTGGCGGATGCCTGGCTCTCGCCGGTGATGAAGGCATTCATCGGAGGGGTGACGTCGGCCATGGAAGTGGGTGAGCCGCTGTTGATGACCAGTGCAGGAGGTCTTGTTCCTTCGTCTTCCTATCGGGCAAAGGACTCACTGCTGTCGGGTCCGGCAGGTGGACTGGTCGGCGCCGCAGCGGTGGCCCGGGCGGCGGGCTTTGCGAAGGTGATCGCGTTCGACATGGGTGGAACCAGCACGGATGTCGCGCGGATCGATGGCCCGTTTTCCTATCGCTATGAGCAGGAAATCGGCCCGGCCCGCGTGCTGGCTCCGGCGCTGAAAATCCATACCGTCGCGGCCGGCGGAGGCTCGATCTGCCGCTGGCATCTCGGGAGGCTCGAGGTCGGTCCTGAAAGTGCGGGTGCCTCGCCGGGCCCGGCCTGCTATGGGCGCGGCGGCCCATTGACGGTGACCGATGTGAATCTTCTGTTAGGCCTGATGCGCGCCGAAGGGGCGGGGATTCCGCTGGATGAGGCAGCGGCCCGTGTCCGCTTGTTAGAGCTGCGCGATGCGATGGCTCGTGATGGCGTCGAGACTCCGTCGGTGAAGGAGTTGCTCGAAGGTCTGCGGCGGATCGCGATCGAGAAAATGGCAGAGGCCATTCGCACCGTATCGGTCCGCGAGGGTGCCGTGCCGGGCGATCATGTGCTGCTGGCCTTTGGTGGTGCGGGTCCACAGCACGCCTGTGCGGTCGCGGAGCGCCTTGGGGTGACGCGGGTGATCGTTCCTGGCGATGCCGGATTGTTGAGCGCGCGGGGCCTTGATCAGGCGTGCCGACAGGAGACGGCGACGCGGCAGGTTCTTGAGCTGCTCGAAGGCTTTCGGATCGAGGAGGCCTGGACGAAACTCGCGGCAGAGGTGAGCGACCGGCTTGGTGTCGAGACACCCGTCAGGCGATGGCTGGCGGCGCTCCGCCTAGAAGGTCAAAGCGCCGCCATTGACCTGGAGCTCACGTCGCTCGAAAATGCCGAGGCCGGACTGCGCGAGGGCTTTCACCGGGCCTATGAAGCGCTCTATGGTTTTCCTCCGACGGCGGGTCGGTCGATTGAGTTGGTGGCGCTGCGGGTGATCGCAGAAGAGCGCGGAATGGAGTCGGGCGAAGAGCAGTTCGGAGAGGCTGAGGCGGAAGGCCCGCAGCTGCTTCAGGATCGCTTCAGCACCTGTGTGATCGATGCCGGATGGGCGATGAAGCGCGGAAGCCACGGCAGTCTACTTTTGGAAAAGACCGGACCGGCGCGCGAGGAATCGGTCGCGAGCGCTGGCGGCGTAGGAGACGCCGTGTTCCGCAGCCGCTTCGAGGGCATCGTCGGAGATATGGGAGCCTTGCTGAACCGCACCGCACTCTCCACGAACATTCGGGAGCGGCTTGATTACTCCTGTGCGCTGCTCGATGTCACCGGCAGGTTGGTGGTGAGCGCCCCGCACGTTCCGGTGCATCTCGGTGCGCTTGGCGTCTGCGTGCGTGAAGTGACGGCGCGGCTCGATCTCGCGCCCGGAGATCTGGTGGTGGTGAATCACCCGGCCGCCGGTGGATCGCATCTTCCTGACGTAACGGTCATCGCGGCGGCTTTTGACGCACAGGGAGAGCGGATCGGCTATGTGGCGAATCGTGCGCATCACGCCGAGATCGGCGGCATGGCCCCTGGTTCGATGCCCGCCGCCGCACGGTGCCTGGCGGAGGAAGGCGTGGTGATTCCGGCGATGAAGTTCGTGGAGGCCGGTGTTTCGCGGATCGATCGGGTCTGGAGGTTGTTGCGCGAGGGGCCGTATCCATCGCGTCGACCGGAGGAGAATCTCGCGGATCTGGAAGCCCAAGCCGCGGCGGTGAATCATGGCGTCCGGGCTTTGGAAAAGTTGGCCGCATCGAGTGGCGGGGACTTGGTCCGCGATCGTCTGGCGTCGATTATGGATCGCTCCTCGCGGCTGATGACGCAGCGACTCAAGGGCTTCGAGGGACTTGATTCAGCGCTCCGCACCTGCCTCGATGACGGCACGCCGATCGCGGTCAGGCTGAAGGTTTCAAACGGGCGCATGACGATTGATTTCACCGGCAGCGGGGTGGTGCATCCACGGAACCTGAACGCGACTCCGGCGATCATCCGCAGCGTGGTGTTGTTCGTGATCCGCTTGTGGCTGGATGCCGACGTTCCGCTCAACGAGGGCCTGTTAGAACCGGTGGAGATCATGCTGCCACCAGGGTTCCTAAACCCCGGATTCCCTGACGACCCATCGCGCTGCCCCGCCGTCGTGGGTGGCAACGTGGAAACCAGCCAGCGGGTGGCGGATCTCATGCTAGAGGCACTCGGGCTGGCCGCCAATGGTCCCGGAACGATGAACAACTTCCTCTTCGGCAACGACCGCTTCGGCTACTACGAAACCATTTCAGGCGGATCGGGTGCTGGACCTCATCACGATGGGTGCAGTGGCCGTCACGTTCACATGACCAACACCGCCATCACCGATCCGGAGGTGCTGGAGCACCGCTTTCCAGTGCGGTTGAATCGCTATGAACTGCGCCGCGGATCGGGAGGAAAAGGACTGCACCCGGGTGGCGACGGCGTGCTTCGGGAGATCCGGTTTCTGGAAGCGCTGACGGTGTCATTTCTAACAGAACGTCGATCAACTCAACCCGCCGGACTCGATGGCGGAGGCTGCGGGTCATCCGGTTCCCAGACGCGGGTGCATCCGGACGGAAGCAGGGAGCTTCTTCCAGGCGCAGTAACTTATCAGGCGCTGGCGGGAGAGTCCGTGATCATCGCCACACCCGGCGGCGGTGGCTGGGGCTAAAGAATCTTCTTCGCTTGCAGCTGAAAACTGAACACTTGAACCTTTTTCAGGAAAGGCGCTTCCGTACCCGTTCCAGAAGTTCGGTGTCCGTTTCCAGCGAGTCGGCCAGGGCGCGGATCACTTCCAGGGTGGCTCTCGAAACATGGTGCTCCATGCCTTCGACATCGCGATAGATCGTTTCCTCATCGAGGTCGAACAGGCGCAGGAAGCGGGTTAGCGTCTCATGTCGTTCAATGATGGCCCGCGCGATGCGCTGACCTTCTTCTGTTAGCACGGTGCCGCGGTATTTCTCGTGCTTCACCAGACCTTCGCCATCGAGCCGCTGCAGCATGTTGGTGACGCTGGCTTGGGAAATGCCGAGGTTTTTCGAGATGTCTACCGCCCTCGCATAGCCCTTCGCCTCGATCAGATGGAGGATCTGCTCGAGGTAGTCATCCATCGCGACGGAGCCGCTGGTGCGTTGGGAACGGGCTGGCATTCGGGGGGACGCTAGCCGGGCAGGCATGCGGCGTCCATGACGGATGATGACGCCGTTTTCTCGCCCGTGGATTGACTTTTTCCAATGTGGACATATTTTGTCCCCATGAAAACAGCGACCGTTCGTGAGTTGAGAAATGAATTCGCCAAGCTCGAAGCCTGGCTCGGAGAGGGCGAGGAGATCTGCATCGAAAAGCGCGGCCAGGCCATCGCGATGCTTTCTCCGATGAGCAAGAAGGAGAAGCCGTTCAAGATGCCGGATTTCGCGGCGCGTCTCGAGGCCACTTGGGGTGATCGGGTTTTCTCAGAAAAGGAAGTCGCCGAGATGAGGGCTTATGAACTCGAAGGTGAGGAGGGATGAACGTTTTCCTCGATACTTCGTTTTTGTGCTCTCTGTATCGGAAACAGATCCATTCACCCGTCGCCATCAAGTTCATGGCTTCGGTGAAAGGCGCGCTGCCCGTCTCCAGCCTGCTGGTTCTGGAGTTCCGCCAATCGGTGAGGTTGCAGACACGCTTGTTCGGTCTTGATCGGAAGAAGGGGTTTCCGCTCGCGGAAGGAGCCAGGATGCTGAGAGATCTCCAGTCGGATCTGGTGGCCGGAGTTTTGTCGATGAAGGCGATCGACTGGGCGGACGTCCATCGGATCGCCGAGCAATTAAGTGACCGCCACACCCGGGAGAGGGGACACCGTCTGGCCGATCTCCTGCATGTGGCGACGGCGCTTCATCTCGGGGCGGAGTCATTCCTTACCTTCGACGAGCCGCAGCGGAAACTGGCGGCGGCCGAGGGCATGGATGTGCCGGTTTGAGTGAAGGTTACTTTTTTCCGCCTCCATAAACATCGGCATTCGATGCCTGGAACTCCGCCTTCAGACGCACCTGGAGCTTGGAAAGATCGACCAGTTTCCAACCGATGAATTTCCACTCACCGTCATGGCCATCGTGCTCGATCCCGCAGAGCAGGTGGACGGCGTCGTCGTTGATCTTCAGTGTCTCGGCTTTGGGCTCGTAGTAGAAGGTCCGGAAGGTGCTGTTCCATGAACCCTGCTCGACGAGTTTAGGGTCGAGATAGAACACTCTGCCGCTGGCGAGATGAGTGATCTTAAGGTCGGGGTAGCCGCTGCGCTGGGCCTCGCCTCGCTGGTTCGGCGGTACCTCGCAGCGTAGGCCGGGCGTGGCGTTGAGGCTGGCATGGAGGGCATCCTCAAAGAAGCGCGAGGCCTCGTTGATGCGGCGCAATTGGCGGACCGGGGAATCGTCGGCGCTAAGTGTTTTCAGGCTCTTGTCCAGAGCGGCTTCGATGGCGGCCTTGACCGCTTGATGAACCTCGCTCCCGTTCAGCGGAATGACGTGCTTTCCCGACGACGCCTCGACCACCGCCGCGAAGGGGAACTGACGGTGTTCCAAATCCTCTTTCAAAAGCCGATGCACCAAGGCGGCATCGCTTTGTCTGCCAGTCGGCTCCTGGGAGATTGGGGAAGCCGGAGAGGATGGACGCCAGTTCTTCCCTAACAGAAAGCCCGAAACCAGCAGGGTGGCAGCAGCAAGGGAGGAGATCAGAAGGCGCTTCAGGCTCATCGAAACGGATGGGAAATCAAGTGGCTGCGATCACGGATGATCCGCTGGGAAGGGATCGGCACTGAGCCGCAGTTCGACTTCCTCGCGATCCGGTGTTTCATGGGAGACGCTCTTGCTGCCACCGAGCGCCAGGATGGTGGCCCCACCGACGGTGATGAGCGCCAGTGCCGCGAGGGTGACGAAGCCTTTCGTGTGTTTCGGCTGCATCAGATGTCTCACCCGTTGCTCCAGCGACGATTGTTCCGCCATCGCGAGGGCCCCGGCCGGCATGCCGCGATCTGAGGCGAAACGGCATAGCAGTTTGGCGTAGCGATCCGAAGGCACGCCGTTCGAAATCACCTGCCGGTCACAGGCCTGTTCGCACTGCAGCGCCAGCCGCCGCAGCATCCAGCGGACGAGGGGATTGAACCAGTGGACCGCCACCACCAGTGCGCCGATCCAACGCACCAGCGGATCACGACGGCGATGGTGGGCCAGTTCGTGAAGCAGCACTGTGGTCCGGGTTTCCCGGTCCCAGTCGCGCCACGCGGACGGCACATAGACCACCTTGTGGAAAATCCCGGCGGCGACCGGGCCATCGAGCGACTCCAGCATGCGCAGTTCGACGCCACCTTCGAGACGTTCCAGCAAGTCCGAGTGACGTCGCCAGCGCCGCAGGCCGAGGCCGCTCAGCGCCAGCTTGAAAAGACCGATCGCGACTCCGCCGAGCCACAGCCACTTCAGCGCGCCGAGCCAGGGGAAGGTCGAGGCAGGTGCGACCAGCTCATTTGCCTGTGCCGGGAGAATCGGCAGCTTTGGCAAGAGCAGCAGCAGTGGGAAAAGTGCGAGCAGGCAAAGCGAAAGGGTTGTCAACCGCGGATCACGCGCCGCATCACGCCGACCCGCAAGCCAGACCAGCGCGGCCGCCAGAACAGGAAAGAGAAGGAGCGGGATCATGGTGCGGATTGTTAGGGATTGGAGTCGATCAAGCCACGGATGCGTTCGATCTCGGTCTTGCTGAGTTGCTGGTCCTCGGGATCGAGCAGCGCGGCCACCAGCTTCTCCGGGCGACCTTCGAAAAACGTCGTCAGCAACTGCCGCAGCGCGGATTGCTTCGCCTTCTTCTCCGGGATCGACGGGCGGTAAACATAGCGCCGCGATTCCTTGGCGTGCTTCACCAGATTCTTCGTCTCCAGCGTCGTCAGCAAGGCTCTAACAGCCGAGTAGGTCGGTGGGTCCGGCAGCTCGTCGAGCACTTCCTGCGCGGTCGCTTTCCCCAGTCGGAAAAGAATCTCCATCACCTGCCGCTCGCGGCGGGATTGCTGGGACGCATCCGGTTTCATGGGAGTCATCCTGACAGCCTCCGCCGCCACCGCAATTTCAAAATGCTGGAAAAACTGCACAAAAGAATTGACGGCCCGGTTTTTAAATGCTGTTTTTCCAGCATCATGAAAACGCGATGGCTGATACCAGTGACGGGCTTGTTGGTGTGGATGGTGAATTCCTGCGCGAGCAGCGGCGGCGGAGGAGTGACGGTTCCGGGAATTCCTGCGGCCAGTGAACGGATGAGTCCCAGCACCGTCACGGGCGGCCTCCGTTCCGGCGACTCCGCGATCAATCGCAGCAGCATCGATGCGCTGCTGAACAATCCGGGCCGCGGGGACGTGAAAGCCGATGAGGCCTTTGCGCCGCCACGCAAGGAACGTCCCGGCCTCGCCACCACCTTCGGGGAAACCCGCAAGTCACCGATGACCAGCACCGCCTTCCAGCGGGCGACGGCGAAGCCCTACGGCGTCGATGCGATCTACTACAACAACCACGAAGGACTGGAGGCGATGGGTGCGCTCGATTCGAAGATCAGTGGTTCGCAAACGACGGCTGGCGGCGTGATGGAGTGGGGGATCAAGGGCGGCTTCGGCTACCTGCCCACCTACTACTCCTACACTTCCAGCAGCGGACAATACCGCCGCTTCGTGGAGGGCACGCACAACGGCCGCTACACCATCGTTCTGAAAAACGTTTGCAAGAGCGCCTTGCAGGTCGTCCTCAGTGTCGATGGCCTCGACGTGATCGACGGCAAGCCCGCCAGTGTCACCAAGCGCGGCTACGTCGTGCCTGCCGGTGAAACGCTGGAGGTGGAAGGCTACCGCAGCAGCTATGATTCCGTCGCCGCGTTCAAGTTCTCCACCGTCTCGAATTCCTATGCTAATCTCAGCCGTGGCGACACCCGCAACGTCGGCGTCGTCGGCCTCGCCGTTTACACCCAGAAGGGCGTCGATCCCTGGACCTGGATGCCCGGGGAAGTCCACAAGCGTGAAATGGCGAGTCCCTTCGCGGTAGCACCCTGAGCCAGGCCAGACCCGTTCCAGACCGCCCCACGCGGGCAACCCAGGGCCGCCCCACACCGGGCGGCCCTTTTGCGTTGGGAGGAGTTGATGAGACTCCGAGGCAGGCCCGACCGATGACAACAAGCAATCTTCCGCCTTTTTCCTAGGCGGCTCTCCGGTTTCCGTTAGTTTGAAATGATCAACTTCCCGATGTCTAGCGCCTCATTCCCAATCGACCTCGTCGAACTCGACCAGATGAATTGAGATGATCGTCACCCTCGCCAACAAGACCGGATTCCAAGAAGACATCCTCTCCAACCGGTTCGAGGAGATCATTAGGATTCCTGACGATTGCACTCGCCGCCACCTCTCCATTTTTTAGTCTTAATTCACCTCATGCACTGGACCGAACCCGCCACCGCCGACGACTCCCATGCCGAACTAGAGAAGAAACTCTGGGACGCCGCCAACCAGCTCTGGGCCGGAGCCTCGCTGAAGCCTTCCGAATACTCTCCCACCGTCCTCGGCCTGATCTTCCTGCGCTATGCGGATGTCCGCTTCGCCTCGGTGGAAAAGGACCTGAAGCCGCAGGCCGGATCGCGACGGAAGATCGGGCCCACCGATTACCATGCGGCGGGCGTGGTTTATCTGCCGGATGAGGCGCGCTTTCCCCATCTTCTCAGCTTGCCCGAGGGCACGAATGTCGGTCAGGAGATCAACCGCGCCATGCGCAGCATCGAGCAGGAAAACCCGGACCTCTCCGACGTCCTGCCGAAGAGCTACCACATCCTCGAAAGCAAGACCCTCGCCTCCCTGCTCAAGACCATGGCGTCCATCTCCATGGACAAGGGCGGCGACACCTTCGGCCTCATCTACGAATACTTCCTCGGCAAGTTTGCCATGAGCGAGGGCCAGAAGGGCGGGGAATTCTACACGCCCACCTCCATCGTCAAATTGATCGTGGAAATCCTCGAGCCCTACCACGGCCGCATCCTCGATCCCGCCTGCGGCTCCGGCGGCATGTTCATCCAGTCCGCCCGCTTCGTGGAGGCGCATCAGAAGAATCCCACTTCGGAAATCTCCGTCCACGGCCAGGAACGCGTCACCGATACCGCCCGCCTCGCCCGGCTGAACCTCGCCGTCCATGGGTTGAGCGGCGATATCAAGCAGGGGAACACCTACTACGAGGACCTGCAGGACTCCGTCGGCCGCTTCGACTTCGTGCTGGCGAATCCGCCCTTCAACGTCAGCAAGATCGACAAGGAGCGCCTCGCCGGAGATCCGCGCTACCCCTTCGGCATCCCGCGCACCGACAATGGCAACTACCTCTGGATCCAGCATTTCCACTCCGCGCTGAACAAAAAAGGCCGCGCCGGATTCGTCATGGCGAACTCCGCCGCCGATGCCCGCGCCTCCGAGCAGGAGATCCGGGAAAAAATCATCCGCGCCGGTCATGTGGACGTGATGGTCGCCATCGGCCCGAATTTCTTCTTCACCGTCGCCCTGCCCTGCACCCTCTGGTTCTTTGACAAAGGCAAATCCAAGAGGGGCCCGGGCGGCTCGTCCGGAGCATCTCCCGACCGCTCCAACACCGTCCTCTTCCTCGACGCCCGCCACATCTTCCGCCAGCTCGACCGCGCCCACCGCGACTTCACCGAGGCCCAGCTCGAATTCCTCGCCAACGTCGTCCGCCTCTATCGCGGCCAACCCTGCGAATTCCACCACGGCTCCGAGCCCAAGATCCGCGAACTCTTCTCTTCCTCTCCAACCCTCAACTCTCAACTCTCAACTCTCAACTACACCGACATTCCCGGCCTCTGCAAAGCCGCCACCCTTCAGGAAATCGAAGCCCAGGGCTGGTCGCTCAATCCCGGCCGCTA
>Ga0209829_10002216_pt1 | contig 14904 bp, 15 predicted proteins | sample C_140205_EF_Meta_FD_187311 | JGI IMG/M metagenome (GOLD analysis project Ga0209829, IMG submission 187311) | Freshwater microbial communities from Lake Croche, Canada to study carbon cycling - C_140205_EF_MetaG (SPAdes) (version 2) | ecosystem: Environmental > Aquatic > Freshwater > Lake...
TTACAAAAGTGCCTGAACCGTTTGGCCTCAGCGGCTCCAGCGAACTCACCCACCGCTTGCACACTGTGCTCTTGGTTGGCAAAAAGCGAGAGCTGGGCGTTACCAGCATCGGCACTCCAAGCGTGCTTGGCCAAGACGTCAAGGCGTTGCAGTGTGAGCTCACGCTCCAAGTGCACACCGACGGCGGCAAAAATCTCCTCAAACACCCACTTCATGGTGAGGACAGTTGGGCCACTGTCAATGCCGGGCAAGGTTGGATCAGACCACTCGTTTGCCGAGCCTGGACGCAGTTGCCTCAGTTTGCCACCCGAGCTCTCTTGGGCCTCGAGGACAGTGACCTCGGCACCAGCGTGAGACAGCAGCAGTGCGCTGACCAGGCCAGCCATCCCTGCCCCCACCACCACCACTTGGGAGGAGGACCTTGCACGGGGAGTGACACTGTCGGACTGAAGCATGTCTGATGGTGAGGAATGAAGGGTCGGCTCAGTCAATTCGGCCAACGCCACTCAAGACGCCAGTCCCAAGGTTCGAGCCGCGGGTGCGTTGGCGTCGTACGTTCGTCCACCCCAAAGACCGCGCATGTGCAACACTTGCATGCGAACGAACATGGACTCGGTGAAAAAACCGTGCTTTTGCGCTGCTGCAATGGCCCTCATGTGCGCACCTTGGTGGGCATAATGCACCATGGACTCGGTGTCTTTCCATAGACTGAAAGTGCATTGCCTGAGCACCGGTGCTTCACCCAAGCCCATGGAGAGCTCACAGCCCTGAGCTTTGTTCAAGTCCGCTTGTGCAGCGGGCGCATAGCGCCAAAAAGACAAGGCCTTCGTTGCTCGCACAGTGCCCCGTGTCAATGAGGCCACATGCAGACCAGTGGAGGGGCCATCGTGCTGGGCTCGCGACGCTGCATCGTCCTCGGGCAAGAGTCCCACACTTTGCCACGCTTGTTGACCCCAACTGCCACGGCACGAATTCACCCCCAAGAGTCCTTGCCACCATTCTCTGGCTTTGCTGCGATAACTCTCCAGCTCCGAACTCTTCAAGTAGTCGCTCGCACTTTGGGGGCCATCAAAGAGAAAAATCAAGCCCTGGTGTGATGAACTTGGCCTCAGACTAAAACCACCGCCCTCGCCCGAGCCCATGATCTTTGCAAACAACAAACCGGGCAATTTTTTATAAAAACCACTGGGGCCTTGCATGAGCTTGAGCCAGGCCCACGAGCGATGCTCGGGTAAAAAATCCAACAACACCACCACCACCACGCCATTCAACAAGCGCAGGTTTCGATCGATGTCATTGGATGGGTTGGTCATGCAAGGAAATCATATCAAGCGGCCCTCAACGCTTGGAGACCTTGACGTCTGGGCTGGCCGTGGTGGTCTTGAGCTCCGGATAAGATTCCACCATTTTGGCACCATTCAAGGGCTTGTTCACGCCTTGGTGACAGGTCGCGCAATAGACCTTGGCGACATCCCCCGTTTCACCCAAGCGGTGTGATGGGAAGGTGCCCAACAATGAATCGATGTACTGCAAATTGACATCGCGCACCATCCGTATGCCGTACCACGCGGTTGAGCGCTGCGGTGGACTGCCTTCCCAGCTGGCAAACGAGCGCGTGTTGTGGCAATAGGTGCAATTCACACCCAGCGACTCGGACATGTGGGTCATGAGCCCATAGGTCCACTCGGCTTGCTTGATCGAGTGACGGTTGTCATGCGGTAGCGCAGTGGTTCCATTCACACGAATGTCTTGAGAGCCCAAAAGAAAAGGCGTGAAGGGATCGTTGGGCAAGGAGCTCAGACCCACGCTGGCTGCAGGCTCATTTTGACCGGCTCGGTCACCCATGAAGTCTGCCCCCATGGGGCTGGTGTCCTTTTTGAACCAAACTTGCTGAGGAATGTTGTTGCCTCGGTGGCAGGTGTAGCACGTGACACCCGTGGTGGAGACATGCTGAGACCAATCGCTGTTGATGTGCTGCGTCATTTGGATCATGCGACGCGCCACCACCTTGGTGTATTTCGAATCTTCGGCAAAGTTGACAGGATTGTGACAATACACGCAGCCTTCATTGGGGGCCACCCAAGAGGTCATGGACACCATCAAGCGGGTGAACTGGGCCGTGGACAAGCCACCCAACACTTGCACATTCTTGTACGCCTGGCTCGCGCGCGGACCATCGGTGGGGGCCGCTGGGAGGGCAAACGGTGGGGTGTTGTTGGCGGCTTGTTCCTCCACCGTACGGGGGTTCTTCACCTGCACCATGCCGGTCCCCCGGTAGCCGTGTTGTTCACTGAGCATGGGTGGACGCTCACAGCCGGAGAGCAAAACCACAGCACCCAAGATTGCCCAAGATAAAAAACGAGACGTCACGGCCTTCATGGTTTGCCTCCAATCAAAGTTGCGGGATCCACCACAGCGGGGAAAACGTTTGGATAAGGGGGGGCCACACCGTGCTTGACCGCCCACAAATACCAGTTGTCGACCACAGTGCCAGTGAGCAAGATGCCGATGCCACCCACCAAAGGACACAGCACTGCAAACCACCAGGCCCAACGGTGAATGGACTCCATCGTGGCATTGAAACCCATGGTCCAGCGCCAAAAGAGGGCCGCCCGCTCTGAGGCCGTGCCACGGTCGACGATTTGCTCAATCTCACGCTCACCACCGTAGCGGCTCACGGCCAAAATGGTCGCACCGTGCATGGCAAAGAGAAGCACCGAGCCGTACAAGAACACGATTGACAAGGCATGGAAGGGGTTGTAAAAAAGGTTGCCATAGCGCAAAGAAAATGCAGCAGTCCAGTCCAGATGCGGGAAGATCCCAAAGGGGACGGCTTCACACCAGCAGCCCATCAAAAGGGGTCTGAAAAACCCAAGCACCAAATAAAGCCAAATCGCACCGACAAAGGCCCAAGGCACATGCGTGCCCATCCCCAGCTGTCTGGCACGCCGGTATGTTCTGACCCACCAGAGCAAAATGGAAACGGTCAAGAATAAACCGGAAATCATCCACCAGCCGCCTTGGTTGAGGGGCGGCAAATGCAATCCATACTGCGGTGCTGGTGGCTCCAAAGCAAGCCAAAATAGTTGGCGAATGAATTGAATGGGATCAAAATTCACCGACGCGAGCATGTTCATGCCCATGATGTTGATGGCCAAGGCGCCAAAGATCAAGGAGGCAACACCAAAGCTGCCCAGATAAATGGGACCGATCTGCGCATTGCCCAAGCGACCGGCCAAGTGCAACATGAATGGTTTGCCCACACGAGGGTCGTTGCCCCGGCCCAGTGGGATCCCATCGCTGGTGGGGCCAGTGACTTGGACCGCCGTGAATAAATTTTGATATTGAGGCATGCTGACCTTCCTTTATTGTTGCTCAATGAGTGCGATGCTCATTTTTCTTTATTGAATAGTGCCTTGGTTGAAGCAGCGTGGATCGTGAGAGAGCATCAATGCCAAATGGGCATGTTCAACCACCAACCCCACCACTCAGGCCAACCGCGTGACCAAAACGGACCACTGATGACAATGCACACTGCGGAAAAGAAGACTGCAGCGAGCGCCAAAAAGAGTCCCAAGCGGTGAATGCCCAGCGTACCCACGGAGTAGCCGACGATGTCTCTAAAAAATGTGTCCTCATGCTCAGGTGACTTGACGCTGCTGCCTGGCATTGGGTTGGTGGCCGACAACACCAAGGCACCGTGCAAGGCCAAAGCAAACGTGGTGGTGAAGAAAAACGTCACCGCAATCATGTGCGCAGGGTTGTAGTGAAAATGCAAGTACTGGTAGCCCACATTGGAGACCCAGTCCAGATGACTAAAAATGCCATAGGGAAACGCATGTCCCCAAGCGCCCATCAAGACGGGTCGCACGACTTCTAGCGTGAAATACGCAAAAACAGCAAAACCATAAGCGACGGGCACATGCAGTCCCATGCCCAGTTTGCGGCAAATCTCGACCTCTCTGAGGGCCCACGACCCAAAGGCACCCAAGGCACACACGGTGATCCACTGCCACAAGCCCCCCTTCATCATGGGAGCGAGCTTCAAGCCGTAGGACAAATCAGGCGGTGCAATATTGATTTGCCAAAGATTCCACGTCGGCCCCATGGCCGCCCCGTACAAAATGAGGGCGGTGCCCAGCACTGAGAAAAAGAATGTCGTGACGCCAAAAAAACCCACAAAAAATGGGCCTACCCAAAAGTCAAACAAGTCACCCCCAATCAGGGTGCCTCCGCGAATTCGGTATTTTTTCTCAAAACTCAGCATGGCCATCTTCAAGCCCTCCATTGCCAACCAAGGCAAAAAACCAACGATTGTTCACTTCAAAAAACTGTAAGAAGGCAGGTACTGCACACTCGGGGGACAAAGCCAAGTCTGGGTACCTGCACCCTACCCTCAAAAATACTCAGTCGTTCAAGACTTCGCTTGAGCAGTGTTGGAGGGCATCGGTGCATTTTGCGCCGATGCCGCTGTGGGCTGCTTTACACGAGGTCCATCAAACCAGTTGTATTTGTTCGTGCTGAGCAAAACGAGGTGAATCATCGCAGCCAGCGAAAACAGAAAAATTCCCTGGACCACCATGGCTCTCAAGGGATCAAACAATCGCCAAATTCTCCACATGGCTATTCTCCTAATTGATATGGGACATGAAGGTGTAAACCGCTGTCTTGATGCCAACGACAATGTTGTGTGAATCCTCAGCGCCGCTGAGCCAAGTTCGCCAATGAATACCGATCAATTGACCCAGTAAAGCAACGGCCAACAACACCACAAAGCAAGGCACAAACATCACCATCTCACCCCAGCGCTCCTTGGGCGCCAAAGATCGATGACTTTCGTTGATCATGACTGACATGGTTAAACTCCTCAGAAAAAAAACTTACTAAAACTCAGAACCAGGGCCGCCATGCCCAGACCAACATGTGGGCAACTGCAGCGACTGCCACAAACCCCACTAATCCTTGGACCCAGTAATGGTGGAACTCCTGAGCTTCCTCGTCGGTCAGGCCGGAAATTGACGTCCGATTAGACATATGATTGCTCCTTGTTGTTGAAATTGGCCACATGGACCATTGATGCGCACAGCCCGCGCACCCTGGGCAGCCGCAACCCAACGTTGCTGCATTGCTGGAGGATGGCCTCAAGTTGCGCTGTCTGGGCAGCAACGATGAAGCACTCATCCGTGTTCTTGTTCATGGGTCGTTGAGCGCAGCTCATGCCGTCACTCCCTTGGATTCGTGTTGAGCGGCGTCATCGCGAGCGGGCTCCCATCCAAACGACTTGGCCACCACCAAGAGCCTTGAAGCACTCACCTCGCTCTCACCCGACTCAATGGCGGCGCGGTCGGTGGTGTCGCGCAAGGTTTTGGCGACTGAAATCTGCACCAAGACAGGTTGTGCGCCAACGCATGCGCGCATCAAACTCTGAGCCTCTTCGCTCCAAGGCAATTGGCTTGGAGCCACAACGCCTCTGGAGAGCGTGGACTCAGCGCGGTCCATCTCGGTGCCCAAGGGCAAAATATGAAAGAGTGCATCAAAGAGCGCATTGCAGACCTCTTGCACGAGGTAGGTCGCTCCGCTGTAGCCCATGAACGGTGTGCCGGTGTGCCTGCGAATGATCGCCCCTGGAAACGACGCAGGGATGAAGCATGGACGCATAGGACCGCGTGCACCAATTTCACTCAAGTACATGCGCTCGTTGTAACTGCCAAACATGATGAGTGGCGTTTGCGTGTAGACCATTTGACGAACCGCTTCGTTGTCGGTCTTTTGGCCAGGCATGCGTGAGACCGCAAAACGGCATGGCAAGCCCATCTCCACTTCCAAGAAATTCTTGAGACCTCTCGTATAGGTCTCGTTGGCCACCACCGCAAAACTCGCGGTTGCAAAAAAATCTTGCGTCACCGATCTCCACAAGTCCCACAGTGGCTTCAAGGTGGTGTGTTTTTCCCGCTCAATGAAGGGCTCAGGGTCCAAGCCCAGCAGCTCTCCGAGTTTGCGCAAGAACAAGGTCGTGCTGTGCAAACCCATGGGGGCCTGCAAATACGGGCGCTCAAGGGTTTCACACAAAAGACGCCCAAATTCGCGGTACATGCAAATGTTCACGTCAGACTCGACCAGCCGGGATACATCCGACAAGTGCGATCCCAAAGGAAACACCATGTTGATCTCAGCACCGATGCCTTGCACGAGACGCCTGATTTCAGCCACATCGCTGGCGGAATTGAAGGTGCCGTAGCATGGACCGATGATGTTCACCCGTGGTCGCTCGCCTTCTTTGCGAACCCGCTTGGGGACTTTTTTAAGACCATACTCACTCCACAGCCAAGACATGGCCCGGTTGGCACATTGCCACTGGTCTTCGTCAATGGTGCGGGGTAGAAAGCGCATCAAGTTCGTGCCTTCAGGCGTCACGCCCCCACCAATCATCTCTGCAATCGAGCCCGTCACGACCACCGAGGGCAAATCGGGGTCCAAGCTGGCATGGGCGCGCTTCATGGCACCTTCGGTGCCTTCTCGCCCGAGTTGCTCCTCGGCCAGCCCGGTCACCACAATGGGCAACTCATGCGGGGGCAGCGCATCGGTGTAGTGCAGCACCGAGGTCACTGGCAAATTTTCACATCCCACGGGTCCATCGATGACGACTTGAAGCCCTTTGATGGCGGTAAAGACATACACGGCTCCCCAGTAGCCGCCTGCTCGGTCGTGGTCAATGACAAACATCAGCCCATCTCCTGCGCTTTGCGCTGTTTGTTTTTCTTCTCCATTTGGCGGCGGTTCTCGGCCCTGAACTCGGGGTGTTCTTTGGGCTTGTCGCTCCACACACCCGCCGAGTCACCGTGACCCACGGAGCCAAAAAAATCTTTCATTTGGTTGAATCGATCTTGGTTGCCGATGGCCGCATTGACCACTTGAATCAATGAGCCGGCACCCGCGACCCCCATCAAGGGACGAGCGGAGATCAAGTTGGTGAAGTAAAGCGATGGAATACAGGCCTCTTTGGCATACTGCACCACCGGCGTCGTGCCAATGGCCAAATTGGGCGCGAACTCTTTGACCGCATCAAGGTCTTGCTCAAGCGATGCTCGAAACTGAACCTTGACGCCTTTGCTCGTGAGCCACTGTGCATCGCTCGCGTTCCAAGGCGTGGCAGGACAGGCCGACCCGACATAACGCAAATCGGCACCACACTCCACCAAGAGGCGGGCCACAATCAATTCGGAGCCCTCGTAACCACTCAAGGTGATGCGACCTTTGATCGGCTTGGCCGCCAAAACCGCACGGATGGCGCCCAGTGACTTGTTCCTGGCCGCGTCAATTTTGTCTTGAGAGACCCCAACACTTTGACCGATGTGCTGCAACCAATCGTGCGTGCCCTCCACCCCCACAGGGGCCGAGCCCACAATGGGTCGCTGGGCGGCTTCGAACTCGCGCACACAGGCGGTGTAGAAGGGATGGATGGCGGCCACGACACTGCCATCAAGGGCGGCATAGAGCTCACGCCACTCGCGGGTCGGCACACTCGAGCCGACAGCCAAGCCCATGGGCTCAATCAATTGTGCGATGCCCATCGGGTCGGCGGGGAACATCTCACCCAGGAGCGTCACGGTGGGCAGGGCCTGGCGGCCGCGCTTGGGTGCGGGCACGGGTCCATTCATGACCTCTTGCCTGGCGTATTTGAGCATGGCACCCGCAAGCACGTCTTTGGCCTCGGCGTGGGTGGGGACACCAAAGCCGGGCACATCAATCCCAATGATGCGCACCCCGTTGATCTCTTTGGGCAAAAGCTGCAAGGGCACACCGCTGGCGGTGGGCACGCACAAATTGATGATCACGATGGCATCGTACTTTTCGGGATCGGCCTGCAAGTGCACCGCTTCGCGGATGTCTTCAAATAGCTTGCCCGTCACCAAGGTCTCGGAGTTGAAGGGAACGTAGCCGACACTGCGTCGAGCGCCATAAAAATGAGAGGTGAAGGTGAGACCGTAGACACAGCAAGCCGAACCCGACAAAATGGTGGCGGTGCGACTCATTCGCAAACCCACCCGCAAGGAGCCAAATGCGGGACACATGCTTTGCGGCTGATCATGCGGGCCTTTGGGGTAATCCAAAGCATAACGCTCAAGGATCTCGCTCTTACCGGCCGCTTGCGCTGCAGAAATCATCGACTCCTGCGGGGCATGACAAGCCCCACCCTCGGCAGAGCTGCCGTCGACGGCTTTGATCGGTATGGTCTTGATGTCCATGGCTGAGTGGTGTTGGTAGGAGTTGGAGTGGTTGGGGTGTTCTATGGTTCTAAGCCTTGAGGCTTCAAGCCTCGTCGTAGATCACTTCAAGCGTGGGCTTGGTGAGAACACTCGCACCCCGCATGTCCACCTCTGTGGCCGGTTGCAGCACCACATTGCGCCCGACCGTGTCGGCGCTAAAGAGGGAGAGCAACTCGTCTTGGCTCAGTGGCTTGGGACGCTGCGGTGGCGCATCGGCCACGTTTTGTGCAAGATCGGCAAAGAGTGGCCCCCATTGGCTTTCCGAGCGACCAATGATTTCGTAGCTGGCACTTTTGCGGCGAATGTCTTCATTGGCAGGAATGGCCGCCAGCACAGGAATCCCCGCGCGCTCAGCAAATTGTGAAGCCTCTCCGGTGCCATCATCCTTGTTGATCACCATGCCAGCGACACCGACATTGCCACCCAGTTTTCTGAAGTATTCGACGGCTGAGCAGACGTTGTTGGCGACATAAAGAGACTGCAAATCGTTGGAGGCGACGACGATGACTTTTTGACACATGTCTCGGGCAATGGGCAAACCAAAACCGCCACACACCACATCGCCCAGGAAGTCCAGCAACACGTAGTCGAATCCCCATTCGTGAAAACCCAATTTCTCCAAGGTCTCAAAGCCATGGATGATGCCGCGCCCACCACAACCACGCCCCACCTCAGGGCCTCCCAGTTCCATGGCGAACACACCGTCTCTCTTGAAGCAGACGTCCCCAATGCTCACCGCTTCGCCAGCGAGCTTTTTCTTCGACGAGGTCTCGATGATGGTGGGACAGGCCTTGCCACCAAAGAGCAGCGAGGTGGTGTCGCTCTTGGGGTCGCACCCGATCAGCAAGACTTTTTTGCCTTGCTGAGCCATCATGTAACTCAAATTGGCCAAGGTAAAGCTCTTGCCGATTCCCCCTTTGCCATAGATGGCAATGATTTGGGTCTCTTTGGTCACCTCACCCGAATGCACTTGGTCGGGCTCATGCTGCGCTTCATCTCGCAAGCGTTGCGTGAACTGTATGGTCTGCTCTTGAACCTTGGGTGCGCTTGAATTCGTGGGTTGTGACATCAATTTCTCCAGTCAAGAATCATTTTTAGGCAGAGGGGATCACAAAAAGCTGTTTCATAAGCATCTTGTGCAAGAGCGGGCGAGCTGTCATGGGTGATCAATCCATCGAACGACAATCTCCCGTTGTTCATGAGCTCACAGACGGCATCGAGATCGCATTTTTTCCATTGCGCTGAAACTCGAATTTGGGGCTCTTTCATGAAGGCGGAGGCAAAGGTGAAGGACAGGTCTTGGGTGTAAAAACCCGCCAAGACCACCTCACCACCAGGCGCCAAGTGGCCAATGAGCGTGTTGAGCAAGGACGAGTCCCCGCTCACGTCATAAATGGCTTTGTAGTCTTTTTTGGTGTCTTCTCTGGGGTCTATCACGGTGTAGCCCTCAGCACCAGTGGCACGGGCAGGATTGATCTCCCACACGGTGGGGGGCTGCATGCCCGCCGCCACCGTCATGCGGGCCAACAAGCGACCCATGATGCCGTGACCAATGATCAAATCGGGAGGTTGGGCAGGGTTGATGGCGCCTCCCTTGGAGACGCTGTGGTAGACCGTTGCCGCCAAGGCCAATAAGGTCGCATTTTTGGCGTGCTGGTCAGCCACTCTCACCACCCGTTCAGCAGGCACCACGAGCTGTGAGCCCGAGCCACCAAAGAGGTTGCGAACATTCTTGAATGAATAGGCGCCAGGCACAAAGACAAATTCACCGTCTTTGAAGTCATGCTGAGAATTGTTTTTCACGACACGCCCCACCGTCTCGTATCCAGGAACCAGTGGGTAGCCCATGCCTGGGAAAGCGGGCATGCTGCCGTCCCACAACAGACGCTCTGTGCCCGTGCTGATACCACTGTAGGCAACATCAATTTTGATGTCCCCATCCACCATTTCAGCCATTTCCAAGGGGCTTAACTTGATGTTTTTAGGTCCTTCAAAAAGTACAGCATGTGCGTTCATTTTTGTAATTCTCTTTTTACATTTCTAAGCGTCAATATTAATTGACACTATTGATATAGACATTAGGGGAAACACTAGGTTTTATGGGCGACCAAAATCCTTGCATGGGTGGGCATGGGGTTGGAGAGCAGCTCAACGCGAGAAAATCCCGCCTGAAGCATCATGTTCGAGAGCTTTTGAGGTGTTCTGAGGCGTCCCTCCCCCATGGCCATCAAATAGAAGTGGAAATACGCATCTTGGCGAGCCCCCTGCGGGTCGGCCATGGGCTCGGCCAAGAGCAGACTGCCCTTGGTGGGCAACGCCGCATGAATCTTTTGGAGCAGGTGCAACACCTCGGCATCGTTGTGATCATGGGCCACACGAACCAAGGTGACCAAGTCCGAGCCCATGGGGAGGGGGTCGGTCTTGAAGCTGCCGGGGATAAAACTCAATCTGGAAACATAGGAGGTGTGCTGGTGCGCACTCTTGGTGAGTTTGACCACCTCGGGCAAGTCCATCAATTGAAGCTCCAGCGTGCCGACATGCTGTGCCAGCGTGCTGGCAAAGCGGCCCAGTCCACATCCGATGTCCAAGACACAACGGTGCTGACTGAAGTCATAGGCGCCGATGATTTCTTGGATGACAAAATTTTGCGACACGGACATCAACTGAGAGTAGCGCTCAGTTTGATGCGTCTCGTTGGACGCATCGGTGCGATGCTCCATCGTCGTCTTGCCCTCCAAGGCCGCATCTTCACTGTCTTCACCCACGGTATAAGGCCAGTACTGGTGCATCAGTGCGTGATCAACCCCTGCCTGGGATCTGAGCATTTTGGGGGTGTCCCCCATGTCTGCATAGAGCAGTGCATTGTGCTCCACCATGGCTTCGATGCCGGGATAGCTCACCACCAGAACCCCCAATGGGCCAATGCCATAGCGTCCCGCTGAGCGTTGGTCCATGAGCTTCAGTGACACGGCTGACCACACCAAACGGTCCAAGCGATCCTCTGGCAAACCCGTGTACAGGGCCAAATCGTTCAAGGTGCAAGGGCTTTGCTGCACGCGCGCGAGCACACCCAAGCGCAAACAATTCAACAACACCTGAAAGTGCACAAAACCAGCCATCAAATCAAAAACTTCACGGGTGCGCTTTTGCGTGAACCAGCGGGTGAGCACATTGCTCACACTCCATTGGTAAAGCGCGGGGGACACCATCCAGCGGTTCAACCGGTTTCTCAAGTGCTCGCGCCAAGAGGTCTGGGCGTTGTGAGCAGCAGGGGCGTGCGCTTGGGACGAGCTCATGCCCATGGAATCTGATACAGCCCCAAAAGGCTTGAGCTCCACATTGGACGTCATGCCATCGAGACCTGAACGGCTTGATGGCTATTGAGATACGCTTGATAGGCTTGCTGAGGCACCAGGCGCTCAGACTCCTTGAAAATCATCGAGCGCAGCAAGTCTCGGCCCACACAATCAGGCACACTCTTGGCGGCGGTCTCAATCAAATGCTTGAATTGAGAATTGGCCCCTTCCAGGCCCAAGGCCTGGGCTGCACTGGGTCGACCATGACCCGCATCTTGCCCGACAGGCTTGCCGATGAGGTCGATGTGTCCAATCACGTCCCGGATATCGTCTGCAATCTGATACGCATCGCCCAAGCTCTCGCCAAGCACAAACCAAGCGGCTGGATTCGCCCCCGCAGCCACTGCCCCCAAAGAGGTGCTCGCGGAGAACAAAGCACCGGTCTTGGCGCGCTGGTATTGCCACAAATCGACCTTGCTCTCACACTCCCAGGCTTGGCCAGCGACGATTCCGTTGGGCGCACCCACGCCTTGACTGAGGATGTGCATCATCTCCATCAAGCGCTGAGAGTGCTCAGCACTCAAGGTGTGTTTGGCGCGGTGGCTCAACAGCACTTGGTAGGCCATCACAATCAAGGCGTCTCCAGTCAAGAGGGCGATGGGCTCCGAAAATTCGGCGTGAACTGTGGTTTGACCCCGCCTGACTTGGGCGTCATCAAAGCAGGGCATGTCGTCGTGCACCAAAGAGGCGCAATGCATCAATTCCAGTGCCACCGCACCCGCGTCGGTGAGCAAGGGATCGTCTTCTCCACAGACCATGGCCACGGCAGTGCACAACTGCGGGCGAATCCGGGCTCCTCCGGGAAACACGGCATGCTTCATGGCGGCATGGAGTGTCGGTGGGGTACTGGGAGCCAAAATTTGTTGAAAATGACGCTCCATGGCGGTCTGGATTCGGGCTTGAATATCCATTGTTGGCTCCTTGGTGATCAAATCGACGGTTTTACTGAACTGACCCAACCGCTCCCTTCAAAGGGCAAAGGAGCAAGGTGTAAATAAAATTTGACAACTTTTAATGTCAATGTATCATTACAAAAAAATTTGTCAAGTTTCATGGACAACAAAATGCTTGGAAAAAACCCTTGGTGGCCAAGCAAGCTGAAAGTGGGCCTGCTTGAGGCCTGATTTTGTTAATCAAAGCAACACGCAGACACAAAACGTGTGCTTGACTGGAGCAATCATGAGCGTTTGGGCTTTGGGGCTGAATCACAACACAGCCCCCATCAACGTGAGAGAGCAGTTTGCCTTTGCCGCGGATCAGGTGAAGACGCTATTGGCAGACTTCAAATACCAATTTGGCGCTGAGGCCGAGGCGACGGTTTTGTCGACTTGCAACAGAACCGAGATTTACTGTGCATTGGAGCCCAGTTATTTGGAGCAAACCAAGGACTGGTTTGCGGCGCTGGGGCGGGTGGACAAAAGCACCCTTCAAACCCACGGCTACAGCCACGAACATGACTTGGCGGCACGACACGCGTTTCGAGTGGCCAGTGGCCTCGACTCGATGGTGCTTGGAGAGCCACAAATTTTGGGGCAAATCAAAACGGCTGTGCAAACAGCGCGCCATGTCGGCGCCCTGGGCTCGACCTTGAATCAACTCTTTGAGAGAAGTTTCTCCGTGGCCAAACGGGTCAGAAGCTCCACCGAGATCGGTTCTCACTCCATCAGCATGGCCGCTGCCGCCGTGAAACTGGCGTCGCAGCTCTTTGAAGACCTCTCAGAGATCAACATCCTGTTTGTGGGTTCTGGGGAAATGATAGAGCTGTGCATGACGCATTTCGCTGCGCGAAATCCCAAAACCATGACCGTGGCCAACCGCAACTTCGACAAAGGCCAACGCTTGGCCGAGCGTTTTCAAGGCCAAGCGATGGCCTTGGGACAAATCCCTGAGATGCTGCATGAGTATGACGCCGTGATCAGTTGCACCGCCAGCACCTTGCCCCTCATTGGCTTGGGCGCTGTCGAGTCAGCGCTCAAAAAACGCAAACACCGCCCCATGTTCATGCTCGACTTGGCCGTTCCCAGAGACATTGAGCCTCAAGTGGAGGGCTTGAAAAACGTCTACCTCTACAGCATTGACCACTTGAGCCATGTGGTGCAAAACGCCAAAGACAACCGCCAAGCCGCGGTGAGCCAAGCCGAGAGCATCGTCGATGAAGGGGTCCATGGCTTTTTGAATTGGCTGCACACCCGAGACGATGTCCCCTTGATTCAAAGACTGCACCAAAAGACCGATCAATGGCGAGAGCTTGAGATCGCGCGTGCCAAAAAAATGCTCTCCAAAGGTGAAGACGTGAGCCTGGTGCTGGAAGCCTTGAGCAAAGGCTTGACACAAAAAATGATCCACGGCGCCATTGCTCAACTGCACTCAGAAGACACCGAGTCCAGAGATCAAGCCCACTACGCCATTGAACATTTCTTTTTACAAGGCTGTAAAGGGCCGCGCTCGCACACGCATTGACTGTAAATCCCGCGCAGCGGTTTGAACACATGCGCAACTGAGCAACTCACCCAACCCTAGAATCTCATCTCCAATGGGTGCGTTGTGCGAGCTCGCTGCCAAGTCAGCGTTTGGCCTTGCTGTCAACCAGGGCATTGTCACGCTCAAACCACCCGTGCGCCTCAGAGCGGGAATTTACCTACATTGCAGTGCACCAAACACTGTTAAATTTCATGGCTTGTCAAATTCATATTCATACTTTGAATTTGATGTCTGCCACAGCACCCGCGTGCTCACTTGAAATGTTGATCCACAGGCCAATCTAAATGAAACAAATGTTCAAAGGCGTCATGCAAAGCCCAGTCACTCCGCTCAAGGATGACTTCAGTCCGGACCTCAAAACCTTCGAAAAGTTGCTGGACTTTCATGTGCGAACGGGTGCCACCGCCATCTCTTGGCCTCACCACAAGGGTGAATCTCTGAACCTCACCATTGCCGAGAGAAAAGCGTTTGCCGAAGTCGCGGTCAAATCGGTAGCAGGGCGTGTGCCCGTCTCCATTCACGTGAGCGCCTTGTCGGTCGAGGACTCGGTGGACTTGGCCCAACATGCACAACAAATCGGTGCCGATGCCATCATCGCCATCACGCCCTACTTTTGGAGCCCCTCCATGGACGGGATCTTCAAGCACTATGTGAGACTGGGCCAAAGTGTGGACATTCCCATGATTGCCTACAACTCCCCCAGTTATTTGGAAGGCATCGAGTTCAATGGCGAGTTGATCACCCGTCTGCTCGAAAAGCTGCCCAATTTGGTGGCCTTGAAAGAGGCGAGCTTTAACAGC
>Ga0209829_10002217_pt1 | contig 14903 bp, 14 predicted proteins | sample C_140205_EF_Meta_FD_187311 | JGI IMG/M metagenome (GOLD analysis project Ga0209829, IMG submission 187311) | Freshwater microbial communities from Lake Croche, Canada to study carbon cycling - C_140205_EF_MetaG (SPAdes) (version 2) | ecosystem: Environmental > Aquatic > Freshwater > Lake...
GCTAGGCGTTGACTCCAGTGAGCTCCCGCAGAGAATCCATCCAAGTACCACCCTCCTACAGGAAGAGACTGATCTTTGCAGAGGCGACGTGCCCCGGACTCCCAACTTCCGGCCACTTGGTCAAAGACCACATCGAGTTCGTTTTTTACCCGGGGCGTAAGCTGATTAAAGCTCTTACGACTCTTCCACAGAATCGCCGTGTTCCAGGTCAGAAGCGCTAGATTGTTCTTCTTGGCATACTGGACAAGTGGCGATTTCTCATTACTTAGGGCGGCTTGCAGACTTTCGTCCTCACGTTGCCATGTGCAGAAGGCCAGGACTCCCTTCGTCGTAGGATGCTCGGGGGTATGGCCTTCAGGGAGCCTAAGAAAGAAATGGATCTCGGGCTGGGCGTGCTGGCCAGTCTTCACGACATTCTCAATCAGTTTGAGAGGAGGTGTCGTCGGTGTGGGAAGAGGGCGTGACAGGGTTTTTGGTGCGGAGGGTGTTTTCGCAATCGTTGCTCCTGAGACTTTTTGAGTGGAGGATGGATTTGGACTAGGAGTTGGAGAATTCAGGGATTGAGGAGAAGATGAGGGAGTCGGAGAAGGAACTGACGATGAAATCTCCGGAATCGAGGAGAGAGGACTCTCAGGAATGGAGTTTGAATCAACCCGTTCGCCGAAGGGAGTTATTTCGGCGTCGCTGAGAGGAACTGCTAGCAAATAGATGGATAGAGAAATAGAAAAGTTGAACCTGAAAATAACATTTTTATGAATAAATTCCCGCATTCAATATTTATTTTTTAGTTTCTGATTCTTTTTTTAAGTATTGATTGCCTGAAAATAATAATATGCTTAGTCCAAATATTGTTATTGCTGTTACCGCAATGTTTATCTTCATGATAAAATCATCAATTAATATAGACTTTTCATAATCTTCAATAAGCATATCAAAAGCTTTAGATTTTATATTTGAATTATGGCCGGAAAGATTATGGGCAGATATATATATTTTTTCACGACTATTTAAAATCCCATAACCATATTTTATACTTACTATAATATATAAAATATTTAATATAAATACTAATGTGTATACTATGTTGGTTTTTTTCATTTTATAGTTTGGGATTTAAACTTGTTCCACCAACTTTACTTCCATGTTGCCAAGATTTTGCTGCATCTCCATTCGGTCCAAGTTTTTGTTTGTCTTGGTTCGAAGCATTATTTACATCTTCAACATCAGTTTGTCCGCTTCCTAGTTTATCATATGCACTTGCACGCTCATCGCCTTTAGGAACTGCATTTTTAATATCTTCTAGTAGCGGCGCTAATTTCTTTAGCATTTTTTCTAATTTCTTAACAATATCTTCGCCACATTTTCCACTTGGATCAATTGCATTGAGAGGATCATTCCCTACATATCTGAAGATATTGGGATCGCCTGCATCGAACTTAATGGGATCCATCTGAAGGAACCTTCCTAGCTCCGCCGAGTACGTCCTGGCCCTGTAGTGATAAAGGCCGCTCTCCTTGTCGAAGCGCCTACCGGTAAAGAGCCACGGGGCACTAATCGCACTGCTCGCTATCACACTCCCTGAGGCATCACGAGCCGTCACCTTCCCCCAGGCGTCATAGCTGTAGCTCTGATAAGGTGCCCCATTGCTGTCAGTGAGCATCACCACGCTCCCGAGCGCATCCTGATGCACGTAGCGGAACACACCACTGGAACTCACCTGAGCTAGCGGCCTGTCGATCCCCGGCTCATAGATGTAACTGGTCGCCGAGTTGTTCGAAGCATCGTAGGCCTCCAGCATCGTATCCCCCGCATTGAGGAGTAAGATCGTGTTGCTCCCGCTATGCCGGATCGCCCTTCTCCCCAGCGGATCCCTCGCATAGTGATACGCTGCATTGGTCCCGCTCTGGGCACTGCTTAGATTGCCGAAGGCATCATAGGTAAAAGCCCATCCGTTAACCCCAGTCAAGTCCCCACGGCTATTGTAGGAGGGGGAGGCCTCTCCCACGCTCGTGTACTGGTTGATCTCGTTGACCGAGTAGCTGATACCGAGCGTGTTGGTCCCATTGGTACTAAGCGCCTGGGTCCGATTGCCCGAGGCATCATAGCTCCAGAAGGCGCTGCTCGCATTGGAACCCATTCCATAGCTCGCTCCGGTGAGCTGGTAGGTGTCGTCGTACTGGTAGCTGTCGCTTGAGTTGCTGCGTGTCGTGCTGATGCGCCTACCGCCCTCGTTGTAGGTGTAGCTTTCTGCCCAAAGGTTGGTAGCCCCATTGTTCACCGTAATGTTGGTCACCTGGTTCGCCCCGTCGTAGGCGTATCTTGTTGTGACTCCGTTGCCCAAGGTCCGGGTGGTAAGTCTCCCTCCTGTGTCGTAGCTGTAGCTTGCCAGGGGCGTGCTCCCCATACTGATAGATGTCACCTGGTCATCTCCGTTATACTCGTAGCCCACCGACATCCCGGAGGGGTAACTCAGGTTGGTAAGGCCCCCAGAGGCATCGTAGCCGAAGCCGACGCTCCGGCTTACTCCGGAGGCCGTTTGGGTCAGATTATTTAATCTCCCGTTGGTGTCATAGCCGTAGCCCTGCGCGATCGTAAACCCTCCTTCGCTCGCGGTGGCACTACTGAGCTGTCCCCCGGCGTTGCGGCTGTAGCTGTTGGTTCCTCCCTGGCCATTGTAGTTCCATTCTCTTTGGGTTAACTCTCCAAGCGCGTTGCGCGTGAAGCTCGCTGCTGCCTCGCCTCCCCTGGCACTCCAGTTGGTCAATCGTCCGTTGATGTCGTAGGAGTTATTTTCTGAGGTGGTGTCGGGCCACTTGAACTGTTTGCGATTTACCCCGTCCTGCCAGAGCAGGTCGTAGATCTTGCCCCGCGCGTCGGTTAGCTTAGTGAGGTTCCCCTCGGCGCTATGCTGATACTGGACCAGGTTTCCCAGGGCATCAGTCACCTCTGCGGGGATGTTCAGGTCGTCGTAGTAGGCATGGGTTTCGTTTTGCAGGGGATCTTTTACCGCGATGGTGTTGAGCCGGTTGTCGTAGTTGTACTGAGTCACTCCCGAGAGTGGGTCAGTAACGCTCGACGGGACGTTCCAGTTATCCTCGTAGCTCGCGCTCCAGGTGGCTCCCGTGGGATCCGTCTGGGAAGTGATTCTTCCCATTGTGTCCCGTTCAAGCTCGGTCACTCTCCCCTCCGGGGTCGTCACTTTGGTGAGCTGCGGCACTCCAAGGTGCAGCGCATATTCGTAGGTGGTGGTGTTTCCCAGAGCGTCGGTCTGCTCAAGGAGTTGGTCTGCTTCCCCATACACGAAGGCTCCAAGGATATTACCTGAGGCATTCTTGATTTCGCGGAGCCGGTGACGGGCGTCCCAGTCCAGTAGCCTCACGATCCCTGTGGGACTGGTGATCTTCACCACGTTGCCCTGCAGGTCACGCTCCACGACATTCACCCGCCCGAGCGGGTTGGCGACGGTCACTTTCTTGGGGGGCTGGAACGGGCTCGCTCCGCTAAAGCGCTCGTATGCATAACTCGTTTCGTTGTTCTCATTGTCGTAGCTGGTGATGAGGTCTCCGTTCCCGGTGTCGTACGCTCCTCTCCACACCAGTGTCGATTCACTCTCACCGGCCCTCTTTAATTCGATTTTGAAGGTCTTCCCATAGAGGTTACCCACCGATTGGTAACTCGAGCTCGTCGTTACGTTCCCATACACGTCTGTCCGGATCTCCACAGAGTTGTTCGCTTGGTATTCCACTTTTTCACTCTCTCCGCTCCAGAGTCTTGTCCTCTGCATGGTCGGGCGGTTGTAGATCACTCCATCCTTGCCCGGTGTTCCTCCAGTTATGCTGTAGTTCCAGATGTCGTCGCTCTTTAGCTTCCGGCTGGTGTTCTCATACACCCAGCTCTTCCACCATCCAGTCTCCTGTGTGAGGGTCAAGCGGCTCGTCCCGTTTCCCTGACTCTCAAAGTGCCATTGTTTTTTCCTCCCATCTGGGAAGTCTACCTCTGATAAAGTTCCGTTCTCGTACTTGAAGCTGTAGGTGTCCCCGTTCACCGTCACGCTGTGCGCTCCCCTGCTCACCCCAGCTCCGATCATGTCGGCCACGTTGTCGCTCACACCAACCGTGATGATATCATTCCCTGTCGCCACGTCGTACACTCTTGCGGCTAGCACGGGGTTGTTCACGTCGTAATCCCACCCAAGCATTTTTCCAGTGTCAGTCGTCATTCGGGAGATCAGTCCATTCCGATACACTAGCTGCCACCCGTCCCATCGCGTGATCGTGAAGGTATTGTTGGCACTTTCCACCCCGGTCCATTGTCCGTCGTTACTCGTCCAAGAACCAGGTGGCGCCAAAGTGGGCGCATCACTCTTTATAGCACTTCCTCTATTACCGGAGATCGTAACACCTCCACTCACCCCGCCACCACCTGCTGGCGTGTCGGTAACATGCTTGCTAAAATAGAGCTGTTTGCCGCACAAGAGCGTCACTACGTACAAGGAGGCCGTTTGCTTCACCGCCTTGCTTTCTAACACGGTCAGGCTCATACCGTTCCATCCGTACGCGCTCGTCGATTGGTCCGAGCTCCGGTACACCCATCTCACGGGCAATCTCACTCCTCCTCCAAAATCCGCCTGCCTTAAATCATCCGTAACGATCAACGTTCCGTCCCGATCGCAGTCCCCAAACACTCCTCCAGGTGGCGCCAGATCCGCAGGTAATGCCCGTAAGGCGGTGATTCCAGCAAGGAGGAGGATCCCTCCAAAAATAAGATGCAATGTCTTCATGGAGGTTTTATTTAGGGAGTCTACCTCTTACCTTGCCGATCCAGGCACAGGCGTCGCACTCGGAACCGGCGCAGGCGGCGGAACCGCTTTCTTTAACTCCCCTTCTCCTGCAGGCGGTGCAGGTGGATTGTTATTCGGGTCCTGGCAGTCTGCCCCCACCACTACCCCACCACTCATCAGCATGAGTCCCACGGTGATTAAAATCATTTCTTTCATGTTCATCTATTGGAAGGAGGTTGTATGACACAACCCCTTCAACCCTCCTCACCTCCCTCTGTCAAGAGCTCTTTTACTCGCACTCCATTCTTCCTGCCTAATCTAAGCGTTATGCTTAGAGATGAGCTGGCATGGAAAAATAGTTGCCTCAAGCATCCCCGATTCTCATAACTCCATCATGCCCAAGACCAAACCATCCCTGGATATCCTCAAACAATTCGCAGCCCTGGAGAAGAAAGCCTCCAAGCAAGTCCTCAAGGCCAAGGCCGTCATTGAGAAGAAGATCTCTCAGGAAGTCGCCGCCGTTCACAAGAAGTACGCCAAGGAGCTGAAAGAGGTGGAATCCCTGCTTTCCCGCTTCGGCCTCTCCTCTAAAGGCCCCAAGGCTCCGAAGGCCGCAAAAGCCGCCCCTGCAGAAAATCGCACCCGCCGCCGCCTCCCCAAGATCTCAGACGAGGAGATCAAGGCCCAGCTCTCCAAGATCCTATCTGGGGGGAAGAAGGTGTCCTCGGCAGTGATCTTCAAGGAAGTCGGTCTGGCCCGCCCCCGCTTCACCGCCTTCCTCAGGGCCAACAGCGGCTTCGTCCACATCGAGGGAAACAAGCGCAGCACCACCTACTCGCTGAAGGGGTAAAACTGACATTTCTCTCTGTTACAGGGTTAAGAAGAACTACAAATCGGATTCCAAATGAATGAGGTTCAGGAGCTTAGAGAAATGATTTCTCGGGAGCTTAATCAAGAGAACCCTCCCTCAACAGAAAACTTAAAAGCCCATCTGCTCAAAATTGCAGAAGAAGGCGGATGGTTGACCGAAGATCTACCAAGCAAGATTGATCATCATATCGAAGCGTTCAGACCTACTTCTTGAGAGGTAGTCAGCGGCGAAGGACGCTATACCTCCCCAACCGCCGGTACACTTACTCGACAAATTCAACGCAATCGTCGCGCCGAGTATCCGCCTCATCTACAAGCTGTATTTCCAAATCCAAAACCTCCGAAAAACCCGCGACATGCTGCTGCAGCGTCTGCTGTCTGGCAATAGAACCTAAGTCTAATTATAGCGTGAACGATTCCAAAGAGTCCCGATTCAACGTCTCGGCAGAAGACATCAGGAGTTATCCTTGGCAGAGATTGCTCACTGATTGTTCGCAGAAAGAATGCATCAATTTCTACGAGGTTTTAATTGATGCCGCGAAAAAATGTAAAGAGGAGGACGACGATCTGGGCAATCGAGTCTATGGACTTCTCTATGTTATTGCCTCCTTTTACCCCAACTACGACATGATCGGAAATCCCTACGGTTCCCTGTGGAGTTTTGAGGGCAAAAGGTCCCTGAATACAGAGGATCTAACGGACGAGGATCTTGCAGCACTCGCCGAAATTGTGCATGAAATCAAAGATCCTGAATATCGCGCACGTGTTGCTGATGTTCTTTGGGTAACCAAGAAAAATTACAAGACGGCACAGTTGGCGATTGATGCGCTCCTTGAATCTGCGGAACGACTCAAGACTGGTGACATGTGGCCGCCTTATGTCGAACGTTTGGATAGAGCTGCCAGACTCGCCGCTCATCGTGGATTTGAGGCTTTCAAGGAAAAAGTTGTCACAACCGTGGAGAACGCGATCAGGGTATTCGAGACCGATCTCAAGTCCGGAATTCTCTGCCTCCGCCTAATGTCGATTCTTCTGAGTTTGGATCAAGGTGATAAGGCCAGATACGCCGCGCTTGCAGAGCGTTTTGCCCATGACTTCGCTGCAGCCAGGGATTGGCATTTTTCCGAAAGTTACTGGGAGCTGGCCGAACAGTGGTACCGCCGAGACAAGAATGACGCAGAAGCCAACCGTTGCCAACTTGCTGCTGCAGAGTGCAATGTCTCTCGTGCTGAAACAGGGCTGCCCAATCAGCCCTCGGATTTTGGCTACCGAGCGCATTGGTTAGGACGCGGAGTGGAAGCCCTGAGGCGGGCAAAAGCCGACCAAAATAGAATTGGGGAGGTTCACCAGAGGTTTCTAGAAATGGAGAAAAAGAGCCTCTCCGAGATGAAAACGATCGAGGTAGATCGGGAAGCGATCCCTGGTTTGGCCGATGCCGAGAACGAGTATCAGAAACTCGCTGCTGCTCACGTTCAAGGGCATCCCCTTTTTCGTGCGATCATCCGGATGGCGAACATCACAAGCCCTGTAATGCTCGCTGTTCTTGCTAAGCAATACGAAAGCATCTCAAAAGAGACTATCTGGGATAAGATCGTCGGAACGACAGCGGTAGACCATTTTGGCAAGGTGACTGATTTCATTGATCCTGTGGGAACAGGAACTCTAGAAGACGAGGCAGTGAATCAGAGGAAACGGCTGATTCAACATGCGCGGACGATCCACTGGCCGACCAAGGTAGTTTGGTTTATTGAACCAGCCCGTATTGCGCTGATGGATGAACACGCAGTCCGGCGACGGGATCTTCATTTTCTCGTTCTGAACAATTCATTCATTCCACCGGGCCACGAGGGGTTTTTTATCCGAGGGTTACAGGCTGGGTTCTACGGCGACTGGCTTCAGGCCATGCATCTTCTCGTTCCTCAAATCGAAAACTCCATTCGCCACATTCTTAAACTAAATGGAGCTATTACAACGACCTTGAGAGATGGAGTTCAGGCTGAACAGAGCCTCATTCAGTTACTTGACAGGCAGGATGTCCTCGAATGTTTTGGAGAGGACTTGATTTTCAATCTGAGAGGTATGCTCATCGAGGACTTCGGTCACAATATCCGAAACGACTTAGCCCATGGTCTCGTTCCGGAAGCAGCCTTCTACGACACCTCCTCGATTTACCTCTGGTGGTTGATCTTGCACATATGTTGGCAGGGCTTTGTCATAGGTCAAAAGCGACCTGACAACACATAATCTGATTCTAAGAAATGTTATCTAGATGAGTAAAGGCCACTCAATTCATGCTCAGAGAGCTCTTGAAGATCTTCACGAAGCCTATTTCATCAATTGGTTTATTCGTTCTGATGCTTCACAAGTGGATGCGAGTTGCCCGCCTGGTCACTCCAATCAGGCATACAATGCCAAAATGGAATCTTATCTCGGAAGGCTTCAGGTATGTCATGCGGCAGATGTCCTGAATTCCTACTGTCAGTCAATTCTGGGGGAAATTCTTAAACGCGACGCAGGAGTCTATGCAGCTATTGCAAAGTTTTTCCCAAGAGAAAAACCAGAAGAGCTACCAGAGCGTCTATTCATGCATCGAGCTTCAGATAATAGGGCGCGACAAGTCCTCAGAGATGAGCTTCAAGCCTACTGGAGTCCTGAAAGTGATGTAGTCGTTACACTCCGAAATAAGTTTGTTCATCAGAGTGGGTGTGATCCAGAGAGAGAAGTTGATGCAGTAATTCGTTCCAAGGGGAATCAGTGGTGCATCATTCCTCCGACTGAGATTCAAGTAGGAGTAATCCCCGTCCGCTATTCTGCTGACCACTGGCTTGAATCAGATCTGCACCTTGGAAAATGGGCAGGTCTTCATGTTCGATCTCATATCGATTTTATGGATCAGAACCTCTGCACTCGATTCGATCTCCCTCGGAATCTCTGGAGATCTCAATCCGTTAAAAGAAAATACGGCAGTGTAAATCCCTCTGCCAGACCTCCATTTCCAGATACAACTCAGCTTCTATAAAATCCCGAAAGCATCGTTAAAGCGACATCTGATTCAGTAGCACCACCTCCTATGACAACCCGACCATCTCAAAAAGAAATCGAATGCGCTCAGTTCATGAGGGAGTCACTTACTTCATTTGCTCAGTTTGGAATAGAGCATGCCAAGAAAATCAATGCGTTTCTTGTCAGGGGTGATGCTGGGTCATATGGCATACTCTTAAATCATACCATTCGAGGCCATGATCTAGGTTATGAAATGGAATTCAAGCCTTCGGAAAATGATGATGGAAAATCGGAAATAGTCTGTTTCAGAGTGCGAGAGTCAGACTTTGAGCCCTTCATGACGATCTGGGGAACAAGCAGCATGATGAAAGATTTCTCCAAGTCCGACATCCCAGAAAAGGCAAAACGATATCTGGAAGAATGCATCGAAAAGACCTTCACTGGTCATCGGAACTAACCATATTTCTTCATGAGCGAGCTGTATAACATCTACTGTGACGAGAGTTGTCATCTGGAGAACGATGGGCAAAAGAGCATGGTGTTGGGCGCCATTACCTGCCCTAAGGATAAAGCACGTGAAATCGCTGTAAGACTGCGGGAGCTGAAGCAGGAATCAGGCGTTTCACGATACATGGAGGTCAAGTGGACTGGAGTATCTCCTGCCAAGTTTGATTTCTACCGCCACTGGCTAGACTACTTCTTTGATGATGATGATCTGACTTTCAGGGCCCTCATTATTCCCGATAAATCAGCCTTGGATCATGGGAAGTACGCCCTGAGCCATGATGATTGGTACTGGAAGATGTATTTCGATATGATCAAGGCTGTTCTCAGTGAAGAGAAGCGATACAGGATCTTCCTAGATATCAAAGACACTCTGGGTGGCAAGAGGGTGCATTCCCTTCATGAGGTTCTGAGCAATAGTCTTTACGATTTCAATCGCGAGATTATTACCTCCGTGCAGTTGGTTCACTCCCATGAGATCGAGCAGATGCAACTTGCTGACCTGCTGATCGGGATTCTTTCCTACAAGGCGAGGGGGCTCTCATCAAGCCAAGCCAAGCTGTCTCTGGTAGAACGTTTTCATGAGCGCAGCAAATTAACGCTGGAGCGATCAACCCTCCTGAGCGCCCGGAAAGTGAATCTTCTCTTTTGGAAGCCCAATTTCTCAAAGGAATAATGGCTACTATCGACTGGCTGCCATCTTTAATCGAATTCAGCTCCTACGGAGGGAGCTGGAAGCCGTATCTGGAGGCGATTTATGAGGTCTTTAGAGAGGATTTCGTCACTAAGAAACCTTCATTTCGAGGTAGAAAGCTGGGGCTCAAGCGCTACCCGGAATATGCAGGAAAAGAGGCCACTTTCTGGCACCTGATCACTGAGGGAGAGATAGAGGCCGATCGCACTCCTGATTTTCGTCGGTGTGAGAGGATTAGATGGCCCCGGCCGGTCATCGAGAATGAAGCAGATGCCGAGGTGCTGGTTTGGAATGAATCACGAGGATCTCGAGACAACCGAATCCACATTTACCTACCCAAGGAGCGGTATCTGGTGGTTCTGGCAGACCGAGGGAATTACATTCTCCCATGGACTGCCTATTACGTGCAGCACGAGAACAGTCATGACAGGTACCTCAAACGACATGCTCGCCATTCCTGAAAATGCTGAAGCCGCCCCGAAGGGCGGCCTCGTAACTCCTTCCACAACATGGTGGATGAGATGGCTAGAGCCTACGACTGGCATCGGTTGAGTCAAGGGTCAAAGTAGTTTCCCTGAGCTCTCACGCCTACTCCGAGGATCAGCTTGTCGAGCAACCGACGATTGCCCTCTTTGGCGAGATGGGGTGAATAATGCTGCAGTCCGATGAGGAGTCCCTCGGACCAATCAGCCCCCTCCAGCGTGAAAAAAGAGCGAGGTGGTGCTGCTCACCCTTCTGCAGGGTGCCCTCACAAAACTGAATCGCACTCTCCCTGCTTCTTCATCCTCTCCATAATCACATCCCCCAGATACTTCTGAACCGTCCGCTTCATGGGGCGAGCTCCCAGGGCCTTGGTGATGCCCTTCCGGATGAATAGTTCCAACGTCTCCTTATCGACAACGAGTTTGATTCCCATCTTCCGGTAACGCTCCACCTCTTCCCCGATGACGATTAGGGCAATCTCCCTCTGGGTCTCTGAGGTCAGAGGCCTGAAGACGATCTTCTCATCAAATCTCCCGATAAGCTCCGGTCTGAAGTACAGATGTAGCTCAGCTAGCACGGCCCGCTCCAGCGTTGCAAAAGGCAACCGGGTGGGTCTCATCAACTGCTTGGAGCCAATGTTGCTCATGCCGCTGAAGCTCGGCCAGAATAAGTCAGCCTCATTCCCATGCTTTACGAGGAGGGCAGGCTCACTGAGTCCTGGCTAAATCCCAGCCCTTTACCCTTTCGGCTTTTTCTTCGGAGGAGTCGGATGGGACTTGATGAATTCCCTGACTGCATGGACGACCACATCACTGAGGGTTACATCCGTTTTATCAGCAATAGCCTGAAGGGCATCCTTCTCATCAGCTGGTATCCGCACCGTCATGATTCCGTCTCGTCTTTTTGGCATATCGCAAAGTAGTTCAACAGGAGATTCTTGGAGAAGCAATTCAGATCATCCGCTATCCTGTCATGGAATCACCTGGAGAGAATCTCCCTCCCCATTAATACACAGCACTCCCCTCACCTCGGCAGCCCCCCTCAAGGCCATCCGAATCGCATCCCCGATATACTTCTGAGCCGTGCGCTTCATCGGACGTGCACCCAAGGTTCGATGAATTCCCTTTCGGACAAGGAACTCTAGCGCATCCTCGGATAGCCCCAACTCCAAGCCCTTCGCTCTAAATCGGGTCAACTCCTCGTCGATCACTAAGCGGGCGATCTCCCTCTGTGTCTCCGGTGAGAGAGGCCTAAAGACAATCTTCTCATCGAACCTGCCAATCAGCTCTGGTCGAAAATACCGATGTAGCTCTGACAACACCGCCCGTTCCAAGGTAGAAAAAGGCAGCCGGGTCGGCCTCATCAACTGCTGAGATCCTATGTTACTCGTGCAGACGATGAAGAATCCCGTCAAGTCATGGGTCTGGTGATCAGCCAAAGTAATGCGGGCTGCATCGAGCATCTGAAGGAAGAGATCCCAGATCAGACGGTGGGCCTTCTCTATCTCATCAAAGAGGAGGACTCCCGTACTATGCATGGCGAGGATCTTCCCCAATCTACCCGGGTTGCCCGATTCATCCCCAAGGAAAAGCTTCACGCTGTCGAGATGCTGGAACTCGGACATGTCGAAGCGATGGAGAGCCCCCTCTCCTAAAAGATACCGGGAGCACTCCAAGGTAAGCTCGGTCTTTCCGACTCCTGTCGGTCCCAGGAATAGGAATGACCCTAGCGGCTTATCAGGAGGCTGGAGCCCAAGCTCTCCACGCTCCAAGACGGAGCAGACTCTCGGGATGACATGGCCTTGTCCTCGGATCTTGGAGGAAAGGTATCCCTCCAAGCCGGAGAGTTTCTGAAGAAGTGAAGGATCGGGATTCATAGACTGGATGGCGATAAGGTTGTACCCCGCCACCATTGGCGAAGCGCATAGTCGGGACGCAGGCGGGTGAACCAGATGGGGTAAATCCCCTCTGGGGTGATGGGAGGAAGGAGTCTCTTTCTAAACGGTTTCTCGCAATGGCAGACGATCGCTGTGAAGCGGGGAAGCTTTCTCAGACGGAAGGCATCGAACCATGGCTTGATCCGGGTCTGGTAATTGTAGGAACGCTTCCCGGCGGACCATCCCCACGATTTCTCGGTGACTTCGTGCTCACCGATGTTCTTGGCCGCTATTACGGCGGAATCATGATTGGCCACGGTGAAGATCAGCTCATTGCTGAGATTCAGCATCAGGACATCGGCATAGCGCTTGTCTAGGGATCCCAAGAGAGAGGTGTAGGCCTGGGTGGCCAGAACGATGGTCGCCTTGGCCTCACGGATGATCCCGGCAGCCCGGTGATCGGCAAAAGCCGACTCGGCCCCAGTAATGATTTCCTGTCCCTCATCAGCAAAGAGAACCAGCAGGTTGTCCTTCTCACGCTGCTCGGCAGGTTTGTCAAAGCGACTGAGTGCGTGGAAGTAGTAGGAGAGTTTTAGGATGGTATTGATGTAGAGGCGCTCACTCTGGAACTTCTGCGGCATCGCGAGGCAGACGATCTTCCCCTGGTCGATCTCGCCAACCGAGAAGGTTGGCTCCTCGGCACAGAAGACCTCGGCGATCTCGCGGTTCAGAAAAAACTCCAGGTACGTACTCAGAGTCCCCTGAACACCCCCAAGCTGCTCGGGGGGTTGCTCCAGATAGATCCTCAGTGAGGAGAGAAGTTCCAAGGAGCGCTCATCTCCTAACCTGTGCAACTGCTTCATGACACCCTCGCCATCCTCTTGATTGAGGAGCATGGAATGAATGTTCGGGATGGTGACGTAGGACTCCAGGTGCCGGAGGATGTCGAAGGCCATCTGGATCGCCAGCTGAGCACGGATGGGAAAGAAGGGGTTCCCTCCCCTCCCCCCGGTCAGTGAAAGAGCTGTATCAACGATCACCTTGGCATAGGTGGAAGAAGGCACCTCGGGATTGCCGGTAATGTTGATCGTATGGGGTGGTCTCCAGAGGACGCTTTCCCCCGAAGGACGGGTCTGCAGAAGCACCAGGTCATTGCTCCTGCCGAAGTGGGCTGCCATCCGGACCAAGATCTCCCAGTAGAGCCCTTTCTGATCGAGGCAGATGCCTCCCCAATCCTTCACATTCTGAAAGATCTGATAGGTGATCGTATTGATCCCGGACTGGGTTTTCCCTGAGCCGGTCCGTCCGGTGATGAGCCATCCCCGGACAAAATCCTCCATCGACCAAGAAAGCCCTCCGAGGCGTACCACAACATTGCCCGCATGGACCTCCCCAAAGAGGCTCCAGGCACCAAAGAGTGCGCATAGGGAAACAACTCCCCATGAATAGGGAGGAACGAGCAGAAAGTGCCCGCCAATCGCTCCTGCGATACTGCCGAAAAAGATGATGAGGTCAGCAATCCTCATCGGAGGGTTCCGGCTGAAGCTGTCGCGTTAGGTAGCCGTAAAGCACCTGCTCCGGATCAGGAATCGCCTGCGTGTATCCCTGAAAATGCACTGTCGTGATGGCCTGCTCCCCGATCACTTGATGAAAGTAGGCATCCACACGCCGGGGGCGGAAAACGAACTTCAGGCAGGAGACAAAATCAAAGGCTCTGGCGCGTGCGCTGGACTTGGACATGGGTGTTTTGATTGGCATGGGTTTGAAGGGTCGGATCGCCGTAGTGCTGGCAATAAATGTGGTGATCTGCGCGGTAGGATTGCTTCATCCGACAGAGCTGCCCCTGCATCTCCCTGATGGAGGATTTCTCGATAGCTCCCGCCACTTTTTCGATCGTTCGGATAGGGGCCGGCCTTCTGCGGCCAAAGAGTTTCGGCACGCGCCGCAGGAGTCGAACGGCACGCTGGGCCTGACGCTTTTTCTGCAATGCTGTCTCGAGATCGAGGATCGCCTGATAGCCGTAACGCAACCGGGTTGCATAGAGGGATTGATCGCGTTTGAGAGCCGTCTGTTGCTGTGCCGTGATCCTGGGAACAATGGTTTGCCTGTCGGAATCGAGTCGCTTTGCGAGTTTCTGATGAAGCTTCAGGGGATCGGAGAGACGCTTCTCCCAGATGCGGTTTTCGCTCTCAAAACAGTTCATCAAATACTCGATCTGATTGCGGTTCCCCGAGGTCCGTGTGCGTGAGGTGCTGCAGCCGACATAGGCCCCCTTTTTCGTCCTCGGACAGAGCGCCACATGAACATGGAGATGATCCGTATCGTGATGGATGCCGTAGGCGTAACCGATTGAATCCCCGGGATGAAATCGCTCCTGAAACTGCCGCATTATCTTGCGCAGCGTACCCTGAAGAACGCTGTCGGGATTGAGTCCTGCGGTCACGAGTTTGTCGTGAAAAGGTGTCGACATCGTGAAGATCAGCCTGTGCTGGATCACGGGGTTCTTGGCCTTGGTTTGCCACTTTCGCATGTGTGCTAGCCACTCCTCGGCAATGCGTTTTTTTCGCTCCGAGTTGGTGAGTGCCGCAGGAGCGGAACGGGTGCCATCCGGATTCAAAACAATGAGGTGATGCAGGAATCCCCCTGCATGAACCTGACCGATGGTTTCTTTGGAGGCGTAGTCAGCAAATTGC
>Ga0209829_10002223_pt1 | contig 14869 bp, 13 predicted proteins | sample C_140205_EF_Meta_FD_187311 | JGI IMG/M metagenome (GOLD analysis project Ga0209829, IMG submission 187311) | Freshwater microbial communities from Lake Croche, Canada to study carbon cycling - C_140205_EF_MetaG (SPAdes) (version 2) | ecosystem: Environmental > Aquatic > Freshwater > Lake...
CTACCCCTAGACAGGCAGACATGATTATTATCTCTGGATCTATTAATTATAAAATGGCTCCAGTCTTGCGTCGTTTATACGACCAAATGGCCGATCCTAAATATGTGATAGCGATGGGAGCTTGTGCTGTCTCTGGTGGACCATTTTATTATAATTCGTATGCCATTGTAAAGGGTGCCGATCACGTGATTCCAGTGGATGTTTATATTCCAGGTTGCCCTCCTCGGCCAGAAGCTTTGTTGTATGGCATTATGCAGCTTCAAAAGAAAATTAAAAAGATGAAGAACTTCGGAAAAGTCAAGTACCAAGAAGCCACACCTATTTTAACCGGCAAGCCTGCTCTGTAATCCTCGATCCCATGACACAAGACGAACTAAAAGCTTACCTACTTGATAAGTTTCCAAGCGCAGAGATTACGCTCGGTACCCAATATGTCCAGATGATTGTGGCTTCGGCTGATCTTCATCAGACGGCTACCTTATTGAAGGATGCAAAAGAAACATCTTTCGACTACCTTATTTGTTTGTCTGGCGTTGACTACCCCGAATATATGGAGGTCATTTATCATCTCGAATCGGTAAGTCTTCGTCATGTGATGGTCTTAAAAGTTCGCACCAAAGACAGAGTAAACCCTGCCATCGACACCGTTAGTGATATCTGGATAACTGCAAAATATCATGAGCGCGAGGTGTATGATCTATTAGGCGTTCATTTTAATAACCACAATGATCTTAGACGACTGTTTTTAGAAGATGGTTGGGGATTTCCCTTGCGTAAAGATTATGTAGACGAAATACGAATTGTAGAACGATAGCATTATGTCTGAAATTAAAGAGGTCATGTTCAATAGCGATCGACTCGCTACCGACGAATATCTAGTTAATATGGGTCCACAGCACCCCTCGACACACGGAGTGCTCCGGATGCTTGTTAAATTAGAAGGAGAGAAGGTCTTAAATATCCAACCTCATATCGGTTACATTCATAGCGGAATAGAGAAGATGTGCGAGGCAATCAGCTACCCTCAGATCATTCATCTGACCGATCGCATGGATTATTTGTCGGCACATATGAATAACGAAGCCGTAGCTTTATGCGTTGAAAATGCTCTTCAAGTTGAAGTGCCCGAACGTGTGAAATATATTCGAACCATTATGGATGAACTAGCTCGATTGGCTTCTCATCAATTGTGGTGGTGTGTCATGGGCATGGATCTTGGCGCTTTAACAACTTTCTTTTATGGTCTAAGAGATCGTGAAATGATTCTCGATATTTTTGAAGAGACCTGTGGAGCTCGACTGACTGTTAATTACAATCTTCCAGGAGGATTGATGTTCGATATTCATCCGAATTTTCAAAAACGGGTTAAGGATTTCATCACTTATTTTCGTAAAAAACTTCCGGAATACGATCAATTGCTATCGGGCAATGTAATCTTTAGAGAGCGGACCGAAGGGATTGGCCATCTTTCTTTAGCTGATGCAATAGCTTATGGTGTTACTGGTCCATCTGGACGTGCATCGGGTTTCTCAAACGACCTTCGTAAACATCAACCATACAGTGCTTATCCACTTGTGAAATTCAATGAGATCATTGATCACCGTTGCGACACCTTAGCTCGCTATGAGGTGCGCATGAAGGAGATGCATGAATCATTATCGATTATTGAACAGCTGATCGATAATATCCCGGAAGGCGACTACGCCGTGAAGATGAAAAGCGTAATTAAATTGCCAGAAGGAGAATTTTATCAACGTGTTGAGACCGCTAGGGGAGAGTTTGGTGTCTATATCGTAAGCGATGGGAAGAAAAATCCTTACCGCGTAAAATTCCGATCTCCTGGTTTCTCAAATCTTTTTGCATTAAATAAAATGGCTAAAGGTCATAAGATCGCTGACCTTGTGGCAATAATGTCGACACTCGATTTAGTTATACCTGATATCGACAGGTAGTTTGATCTCATTCATTGACGCTTAATAGATAGCTATATGGGCTTTAATTTTTATGATTTTACAGCATTGACCCACAACATACATGTGGGACTCGTCGAAGGCTTTTCCCCTTTTATGGCCACAACTCTTGAATGGGTCATTGTGGGAACGGCCTATTTATTGTTTGTTGCACTGTTTGGGCTCTTACTTGTATATGCCGAACGAAAAGTTTGTGCGGCATTTCAACAACGTTTAGGTCCAATGCGCGTTGGTTATTGGGGTTTATTACAAACAATAGCCGACTTTATTAAGCTGCTTATGAAAGAGCTTATCATGCCCCGCAAAGCCGACCGATTCTTGTATAACCTAGCCCCATTTATCGTTATTATTGCTTCGTTTTTAGCCATTGCCGTTATCCCTTTTGCACCCGGTTTGCAATCTCTGGATTTTGATATTGGTCTGTTTTATTTGACTTCAGTCTCATCGGTAGGTGTAATTGGAATTCTTCTTGCTGGCTGGTCAAGTAACAATAAATACTCCTTGATTGGAGCGATGCGCAGCGGAGCTCAAATTTTAAGTTATGAGCTTTCGGTATCCTTGTCATTGCTAACCATGATCGTGTTTGCCGGCTCAATGCAATTCTCGACTATCGTGGAAGGACAGCGTGATGGATGGTACTTGTTTACTGGACACATTCCATCTTTAGTCGCATTTATTGTCTTCTTAATTGCAGGAACGGCTGAAACAAATCGAGGCCCTTTTGACTTGGCCGAGGCAGAATCAGAACTTACGGCTGGTTTCCATACTGAATATTCAGGAATTAAATTCGCCTTCTTTTTCTTGGCCGAATACATCAATCTATTTATCATCTCGGCTGTTGCGGCAACCGTATTTCTTGGCGGCTGGATGCCTTTGCATTTTGGCCATCTCGATGCCTTTAATCATGCCATGGATGTTATCCCTCCGCTTGTTTGGTTCTTCTTAAAGGTCTTTGGTGTTATTTTTATCATTATGTGGTTTAAATGGACATTCCCTAGGCTTCGGGTAGATCAGATTTTAACTCTTGAATGGAAATACCTATTGCCTATCAACCTCATAAACATTTTGTTGATGGCCTTTATCGTTTTGACCAAATTTCATTTTTAACCGATTTATAAGTTGTTATGAAGTCTTTTATCGAATATATCGTTTCAATCTTCAAAGGATTATGGACACTTCTAATCGGAATGAAGGTGACAGGCAAATACTTCTTTACGCCTTGGAAAAATGTAACCCAGCAGTATCCTGAAAATCGAGAAAAGCTCGTTATGTTTGAGCGTTTTAGAGGTGAGGTGATCATGTTGCATAATGAAAATAATGAGCATAGCTGTAACGGTTGTGGTATTTGTGAGATCAATTGTCCAAATGGCTCAATAGAGATAATCTCCAAATCCATTCTAACTGCTGATGGCAAGAAGAAACGGATTATTGATCAGCATATCTACCATCTTGGCATGTGCACCTTGTGCAATCTTTGTGTTAAAGCTTGTCCATCTGGTGCTTTAGCTATGGGGCAGAATTTTGAGCATGCTGTCTGGGACCGTTCATTATTGACGAAGGTTCTAAATCAGGAAGGTTCTACCATTGCTGAAAATGTAAAAGAAGAATAGACTAATTAGGTGCACTTCCAAATAAGAAGTCATCTAAGTCGTTCATACTTGAATATTGATAAAGACTATAAAGAATAGGAATTATGCTTAACGAATTTATGTTTATTCTGATCGCGGTAATGATCTTGGTGTTCTCAGTTCTTACCGTATTGACTCGAAAGATTTTAAGAGCTGCTGTTTATATGCTGTTCGTTTTGATCTCAACAGCTGGATTGTATTTTATGCTTAGCTACAACTTCCTTGCGGCTGTCCAATTAACAGTCTATGCCGGTGGTATCGTAGTCTTGATAATTTTCTCGATCCTTCTCACAAGTCATTTAAGTGAACGTGCTGTAATGGCCCCCTTTAAACAAAGTTTGTTTTCGGCATTGGCCACCCTGGCAGGTGCGACTTTAACATTGGTCACGATTTTGCGCTTTAGCTTTGTTCCCAATGTAGGTGCAGATCCTAATTTTAATATTACGGATGTCGGTAATGCCTTGGTGTCTTACAACAGAGAAGGATATGCTCTTCCTTTTGAGGTCGTTTCCATCTTGCTCCTTGCCGCTATGATTGGCTCAATTGTGGTAGCCAAGAAGGAGCCAACACTGAGAGACAAAGAGGCTAAAACCGATAAATAGATTCTTAATTGAACGATTATGATACAGAATATCCCACTTAGTTATTTTTTAGTCATTAGCACTGCCATGTTTTTTATTGGTATTTATGGCTTTTTGACTCGTCGAAATTTGATCACCATGCTTATGTCAGTCGAATTGATCCTTAATTCGGTCAACATAAATTTTGTGGCTTTTAATAAGTACTTATTTCCACAACATCTACAGGGCCATTTCTTTATGCTTATCGTTATTGCTGTGGCTGCATCTGAGGCTGCTGTGGCCATTGCAATAATTATCAATATTTACCGCAATTTCAAATCTATTGATGTTGAAAATGTGGATGAAATGAAATTTTGAAAATTTAATAATCGACAGATAACCGTTTGCTATGATGGACTATACTTACACCTTATTTATTCCACTGGTTCCCCTCTTCGTGTTTCTGATCTTAGGTCTTCTGGGACATAAGATGCCACCGATCGTTGCTGGATTAATTGGCACCCTTGGTCTTGGCTTATCAGCTGTCTTGTCGTATTTCACGGCCATGAATTATTTCTGGACCAGTCATGTTCCTGAGACCGCCTACACCTCTATAAAAGGATTTGAAGTGCCGTGGCTTCATCTAACCGAAAAGCTGACAATTCATCTTGGAGTCTTGATTGATCCTATATCCGTTATGATGTTGGTTGTGATCACAACCGTATCGTTGATGGTTCATATTTATAGTATTGGATATATGAAAGGAGACCCTGGATTCTATCGGTTCTTCTCCTTCTTGTCTTTGTTTAGTTTTTCAATGCTTGGGCTGGTTCTTGCAACAAATATCTTTCAGATGTATATCTTCTGGGAACTGGTTGGGGTGTCATCCTTCTTGTTAATTGGATTTTACTATGAGAAACCAAGTGCCGTTGCTGCATCTAAAAAAGCATTTATCGTAACTCGCTTTGCCGACCTTGGCTTTTTAATTGGAATCTTAATGCTTTCGTTTAATACGGGGACCTTCGATTTTCAAACCTTAACAAACCCTCATGGACCAGCTATAGCTCAGGCTGGTGGCGTCGCGTTTATGGGGATGTCGGTCCTTACTTGGTCGTTGATATTTATCTTTGTTGGGGGCGCTGGTAAATCGGCTATGTTCCCATTTCATATTTGGCTTCCTGATGCCATGGAAGGACCTACACCAGTTTCTGCACTGATTCATGCCGCTACTATGGTTGTTGCGGGTGTTTATCTTGTGGCTCGACTGTTCCCTGTCTTTGCCTTGGGTGCTCCTGATGCACTACATGTGGTGGCTTGGATCGGTGGTTTCTCTTCGATATTTGCCGCTGTGATAGCTTGTACACAAACAGACATAAAAAGGGTTCTGGCCTTTTCAACCATGTCGCAAATCGGCTATATGATGCTTGCATTGGGCGTTTCGGGTTATGGTGGCGAGGAGGGACTTGGATTTATGGCTTCTAACTTTCACCTGTTCACTCACGCGATGTTTAAGGCACTCTTGTTCCTTGGCGCTGGGGCGGTTATTCATGCGGTCCATAGCAATGAGATGGGGGACATGGGAAATCTTCGGAAATACCTTCCGATAACGCATATAACCTTCTTAATAGCTTGTCTCACCATTGCTGGAATTCCACCATTCTCTGGATTCTTCAGTAAAGATGAGATTCTAGCTGCCGCTTTTAAGGATAATAAAATGCTTTTTGCCATTGAATATATTGTAGCCGGTCTGACTGCTTTTTACATGTTTAGACTTTACTATGGCATCTTCTGGGGTAAAAAAACACATTACCATCATACGCCACACGAGGCACCTAAAGTGATGACTATCCCATTGCTTATCTTGGCTTTCGGTTCGGTATTTGCAGGATTCCTCCCTTTTCATAATCTAGTAACCTCCGATGGGAAGGGTTTTGAATCACATATCGATTGGATGATTGCGATTCCATCAATTCTGATCGGGGTATTGGGTATTGCTATCGCTACGGTGATGTATAAAAGCGAGACCGCCATACCCGATAAGATGGCACAGTCATTCAAGCATCTTTACAAATGGGCTCTTCGGAAATTCTACATGGATGAAGTTTATCTGTTCGTCACCCGCAAAATTATTTTCCGCTATATCTCAATGCCAATAGCTTGGTTCGATCGTCATATTGTCGATGGCACCATGAATGGTATTGCCGGGATAACCCAATATGCTGCTTATTCAATCAAAGGACTTCAGTCGGGTAAACTTCAGCAATATGCCTTTGTGTTTGTAAGCGGTACTGTAATTTTAGTTTTGATTTTTGTTTATCTGGTATAAAAAATAGACTATAAGATGAATATCCTAAATCTCTTTGTTATTATCCCCATGTTAACGGTTGGCGGAATTTTGCTGACCAAAGATCTTAAACAGTCAAGACTTGTTTCTGCTATCGGCATGGGCTTTCAACTTATTTTGTCCTTTGTATTGGTCTATCTCTATTTGAAAGAGCGGCAGGCTGGCAATACAGCGGCAATGTTATTTACTTATGATGCCCTCTGGTTTCCGAGCTTAAATATTCATTATGCCCTCGGGGTCGATGGTATTTCTGTCGCTATGATTGCTTTAACAGGTATTGTGGTATTCGCAGGAATCTTTGCCTCCTGGAAGATGGAACTTCTTCCGCGAGAATTTTTCATCTCGCTGATCATCTTGGCATCTGGGGTCTTTGGGTTTTTTATCTCTCTCGACCTTTTTACCATGTTTCTTTTTTATGAGCTCGCCGTGATCCCGATGTACCTTTTGATTGGGATTTGGGGATCTGGGCCTAAAGAATATTCGGCAATGAAGCTAACGCTGATGCTAATGGCTGGCTCTGCGATGTTATTAGTTGGTCTGTTGGGGATTTATTTCTTCTCGTCTCCTGACCCACATGCGTTGACATTTAATTTAATTGAGATATCAAAAGCTCATATTCCTATCGGGATGCAGCGTTTCTTATTCCCTTTTACCTTTATTGGTTTCGGTATTCTAGGTGCACTATTCCCTTTCCATACCTGGTCTCCAGATGGTCATGCCTCTGCCCCAACAGCTGTGTCGATGCTTCATGCCGGTGTGTTGATGAAATTAGGTGGCTATGGCGCTTTTCGTGTTGCCATATTTTTAATGCCTGAAGCTGCTCATGAGCAAGCTTGGATCTTTCTAATCCTTACCGCCATTAGTGTGGTATATGGTGCTTTCTCTGCAATCGTTCAAACAGACCTTAAATATATCAATGCCTACTCCTCAGTAAGCCATTGCGGATTAGTACTATTTGCTGTGCTGATGATGAATCAAACGGCAATGAATGGCGCAATCGTCCAAATGATCTCACACGGATTAATGACAGCCCTATTCTTTGCCTTGATTGGGATGATCTATGGCCGAACACATACACGCTTGATTAATGAGATGGGTGGACTGATGAAAGTGATCCCTTTTTTAGGTGTTGTATATGTGATCGCAGGTCTTGCTTCGCTTGGACTTCCAGGGTTTAGCGGTTTTGTGGCTGAGATGATCATCTTTGTTGGTTCGTTTCAGCATACCGACGTATTTCATCGCGTGATAACCATTGTTGCTGCTTCCTCAATTGTAATCACAGCTGTTTATATTCTTCGTGTGGTGGGGACCTTGCTGCTCGGCCCTATAAAGAATGATCATTTCCTTCATTTGGAAGATGCTAAATGGTACGAGCGGATATCTACAATTACCTTGGTTATTGCTATTACAGCTATCGGAACAGCCCCATATTGGCTAACCGACATGATAAACTATAGTCTTGTTCCAATTGTACAGAAACTCTCTTCCGTACAATTAACAAGCTTGTATTAACTGAACGATAAAGTTTAATAAGATCTGCCCTATGAATCTGAGCGATATTTTAACCATGAGACATGAGATTGTGCTATCCGTTTTAGCACTGTTAATCTTAATCATAGACCTTAATCTGCACAATAGAGATAAGCATCTAATCATCCCCATTTCGATCTCTCTTTTCTTCGTTTATACCTTAGTGGGATTCTTACCTGCGGATAAAAGTGTACTCTTCGGTGGGATGTATCAGACCAATCCACTGTTGGTTATGATGAAGAATATTTTGAATATTGGTGTGTTAATCGTTCTACTGCAGTCTGTAACTTGGTTAAAACAAGAAGCCAATCGTGAAAAAATTAGTGAGTATTTTATCTTGCTTTTCTCAACCCTAATCGGGATGGATTTTATGATCTCTTCGGGGGACTTTTTGATGTTCTTTTTGGGATTAGAATTAGCGACTATTCCACTTGCTGCTTTGGCTGCGTTCACGCATCATCAAACTAAGTCAGCCGAGGCAGGAATCAAGCTGTTACTTAACTCAGCGCTCTCTTCAGGGATACTCTTATTTGGTATTTCGCTGATTTATGGTTCTACGGGATCGATCTATTTCGATACGATTACACAGCTTTATCGCAATACCCCGCTTCAAGTTCTGGCCTATATCTTCTTTTTTACGGGTATGGCATTTAAATTATCCCTGGTGCCTTTCCACTTATGGACTGCCGACGTATATGAAGGTGCACCGATAAATATTACCTCTTATTTGTCTGTTATCTCCAAAGGTGCTGCAGCATTTATTTTAATTATTTTGATGTTTACGGTTTTTAAGACGATTGCACCAATTTACAATCATATCCTTTATCTGATAGCGATTCTAACTATGACTGTCGGTAATCTCTTTGCCCTTAGACAGAAAAATATGAAACGTTTCTTAGCGTTCTCATCTATCGCTCAAGCTGGCTTTATCCTTCTTGGTATTTTAGGAGGGAATGCGATGGGCATGACTTCAGTAATCTATTTCGTGCTTGTCTATATTTTCTCTAATCTCGGCGCGTTTGGTGTTGTTTCAGCCATTGCTGCAGTGACAAACAAGGAGAATATGGATGATTACGATGGACTCTATGCGACCAATCCTAAGCTAAGCTTGTTGATGATGCTTTCGTTGTTTTCGTTGGCAGGTATTCCTCCAGTTGCGGGATTCTTTGGTAAATTCTTTCTCTTCGCTTCCGCTGCCTCTGCTGGCTATTATTGGCTGGTGTTTATTGCGGTCCTTAACGCAACCATATCACTCTATTATTACTTGTTGGTTGTTAAAGCCATGTTTATCAATAAAAGTGAAACTCCACTGGCTTATTTCCAATGTGATAACTATACGCGAATTGGGTTGGTGCTTAGTGGAGTCGGGATATTTATTCTCGGTTTCTGGAGTCAGATCTACGAGATTATAAACAGTTTAAGTTATGGAATCCTTCCATAGGGGAGGAGCCATAGGAATTTCTTACGTGTATTAAAATTGATCGTATGACCTTAAAAGCAAAACATAGTGTGGCAGAGATTGCCGAAACAAGATGTACCATAGTAGAAAATGGCGCTACAAAAGAGCGAGTTGATTTTTTGAAAAAACTACTTGATTTTAATGGTTTTAAGGTGCTTGTTGCTGAGGAATCCCCTTTGGAAGAATCGCCCATCTTATTTACCATTGGCGTGACCGACTTGGTCTTTAATCCTGTAATTGCAGTCTATGAGATGAGTCTTAAAACTCCAGATGGCCAAAGTGTATCACCCGATTATTGGAACCAATATTCTACAAATTCTAGTGATGAATACTGGTTGTCGGCGAACCATTCCTAATTTTCTCTCTGATTTTCTCTAAAAGTACCGACGTGGTTAAGTCGTCGTAGAGATTGATTTCTGGATCCTTATTCTTGCAGATGTCTTGAATGTAGGTGCTGAGCTGCATCTTAAGTGGGTTCGTACTCTCGTTTTTGTTCACGCTTTTTATCTCAAGGGCTCTAACGGCACGAACTTCATGATTTGTAAAATCAAAAATTGTTAGTTCTCCATTTGATGTAATCGTTAGCGTATGCGCCTCTTGATGGTCTATTAGACGGAGCGTTAAATTTGCGGCCGTTCCATTTTTAAAGAGGACATTTATATTAATTACCTCTGGTGTTTCACTCTCTTTGTGACCACTGTAGACCTCCGCTTTGTGAACAAGTGATCCAGAAGACTTAAGGATCATAAAAAGATTGTTGTAGAGCAATTCGGTAAATTGAGACTGCTTTTGAGGTGCCGTTTGCGATATTTCAAGCAGCGCCTTGTGTTTAAAAGCTAATTGTATCTCTTTTTGAAAAGGGTGAAAAAGAAATTCATTCTGAATTTGAATGTAGGTCCCCCCTTCGTGTGCAAGCTGAATAAGCTGTTTTCGCTCTTCTATCGTAAGGATATGTTGATCCGAGAGGAATAGGTGACATCCATTCCGAATGGCAAAGCTTAGATAATCAATCGTACAGAACTCAGGATCTGCAACGATAAGAAGATCACACACTAATGGGATAATTTCAGGTGAAGAGAAAATTAAGGAGCTTTCACAATTAAGTGTTTGTCTTTCCCCCGAATAATATATTCCATCCCATTCAATCTCCGGCATTTTCCGGATAAGATCAAATTGAAATCTGGTCGGTTCTTTAGGAAGTATGATAGCTGTGCTTAACATCGAGAGCAAATATACTCCTAACTTATTGCACCCTTGTGTATATTCTTGGGTATTTATCAACCGGCATATGTTGAAAAGGCCTTATTTTATGCTATTTTTATCCCCATTAAGTATGTTGTTTATCTAAACTTAACTCGCTTTTGATTCTTTATTTTGATGTTTTGGCGGTAACGGTGCTAAATAGTTTTAAGATTTTTATTCTAAATGATTAAATCAGATGATACGCTGATGCACCAGGGGATGCGTCGCAGACTGGTGGAGGCGATCAGGCAAAAGGGCATTTCTGACGAGCAAGTGTTGGAGGCAATTGGCACCATTCCTCGTCATTTATTTATGGATAGTACTTTTGTGCAATTTGCTTATGTCGATAAAGCTTTCCCAATTGCGGTGGGTCAAACGATTTCACAACCGTATACAGTTGCTTTTCAGACCCAGCTGTTAGGAATAAAAAAATATGATCGAGTGCTTGAGGTTGGCACTGGTTCTGGCTATCAAGCAGCTGTCTTGTGCCATCTGGGTGCCGTGGTTTATACCATTGAACGTCAGAAAAAACTCTATGAGTCAACACGTGTCGCCTTGCCAAAGTTGGGCTATCGACCTAATTTTTTCTATGGTGATGGCTATTTGGGTCTACCTAGCTATGGCCCATTTGATAAGATTATTGTTACGGCAGGTGCACCCAGTGTACCAGAAGAGCTGAAACTGCAATTGAAGATTAATGGCGTATTAGTGGTGCCGGTTGGTGCAGGCGGTCATCAGATTATGGTTGTTGTGACGCGCATTAGTGAAAACGAATTTTTGGAAGAGGAACGTGGCGACTTTGTTTTTGTCCCTCTTTTAAATGGTGTTGTTGATTAGATGTTATTTCCTCGACGTCAATGTGTAAAATAGTTTATGAAGATCAGATTTTTATTTAGAAATATCTCCAGTCGCACTCTGAAACGGACTTTGTTTGTTTTGGGGTTCTTACTAATGATGGTTAGTATTCGCACTTATCTTGCTCACGAAAGATTAGTTAAGGAGCGTGCTAAGGCACATTATATCGATGCTCGACGTATCGAAGAACATTTCTTTGATCGGGTAAAAAGAAATGCTCAATTTCTAAACCAAACGAAAGCATTTCTAGTATCGAATGATAGTATCACCTTCAAATCATTTCATGAGTTTTATCAAGAGTCAAAAGGTAATCTTCTCATTGCATTGCCTTATAGTATCGGTTGTATCTTACCTGGGTCTCAAAAATCAGAGAAGGTCTCTGCGGTAGCCGGAAGCTTGTCGACCGAACATAGTATGGACAAATCTTTTGTTGCTTTTCAAGAGCGATCGAACCTCGAACCCTATGAATCATTTGGTTTTGATTATATGACAAATCGGAGGTGTAAGGAATTACTCGAAATCTCTCGTGATTCGGGATCTTTAACAATGGGAGCCATTCTAGATCTGAATTACGACAAAAATTGTGAACCCCAAAAGCAAGTTGTCATGTTTTTGCCTATTTATCAAAAGGGCAAACCATTGCAAAATAGCTTGGAAAGACGTAATGCTTTAAAAGCATGGGTCTTTCTAAGGACTAACTTACAAGATTTCATGACTAGTTCTTTGGAGATTAAGGAGGAGTTGTTATTGCTTAAAGACTTTCAATTACAGATTTTCAATGATAGTGTTTCTTCTAGCACGCTACTTTTTGAAAATAATCCATCTAATGATTTAAGCCAGCTTGGGTTTCGAGATGCGTTGTATAATTTCAATGAAGCCAAGTGGTATTTCAAGTTTTCAAAACTAGGAGAAAAAAATCTTTGGTTGGATGGATATATCCTGTCATCGATCTTTATTGGATCCTTAATGTGCTTTCTTGTCTTTCTTTTATTGTTATTTGTTTATGATGCTGGAGATCAGGCAAGAGCTTTAGCTGCCGACTTAACTATTCAGTATAAAAAAAGTGAAGAACGTCTAAATACCGCACTCCAAGCAGCAAAAGAGAGTGTGTGGGAGTGGAATCTTAGCACCAATGAAGTTTATTTTTCCCCTTATGGTAAAGCAATGCTCGGATATACCGATGAGGAGGTTCAGAATGATTTCTCATCCTGGGAAAAACTAATTCACCCCGATGATTTTGAAATGGCAAATACTTATTTAAGGGCCTTTATAATGGGGGATTCCGAGTATTATGAGAATGAATTTCGAATGCAGCATAAAGATGGTCATTATTTAACAATATTGTCTAAAGCTACTAAGCAGTTCGATACTTCGACAGGTAAGTTATTTCGCTTAGTCGGCACTCAGGTTGATGTCACCGAAAACCGCTTCATCGCTCAAATGTTATCCGAAAGTGAAGCTAAATTCAGGCTGATGGCTGAAAATATGATCGATGTCGTTTGGGTTCTGAATCTTGATCAAAAACGGTTTACATATATTAGTCCATCGGTATTTTCTTTGCGTGGATTTACAGCAGAAGAAGCACTAAGTCAAGATGTTGCTTTTAGAAGTGAAGGACCTGGGTCAAGTAAGGAACTGCTTGAGTCTATACAGAGTCGTGTCTCTTTATTTAAGACTGATCAAGATTTTAATCGTTATTTTACTGATGAAGTTCTTGTGCCTCATAAAAATGGTGATCTTATCTGGGTCGAGATTATTTCACGCTATCAATACAATAAGGTTGCTCAATTGGAGGTCCTAGGTGTTACTCGGAACATTGAAGAGCGAAAGAAATTTGAGCGGCTAATTGTCGATACGAATAAGCAATTGCAAAATATTAATTCAATTAAAGATAAGTTCTTTGGAATTATAGCTCACGATTTACGTAATCCTTTTATTGTTATAAATGGGATGTCTGAATTGTTGCTAACCAATTACAAAAAGTTCAATCAAGAGAAAAAAATTAAATACATAAGTTCTATCGCTTCTTCTAGTAAAGCTGCTAGTCAGCTGCTTGAAAATCTTTTGTTGTGGGCTAAATCACAGTCTGATACAATTCAGTTTATAGAAGAGGATATTGTGCTTGAAGCTTTCTTGAATGATATGGCGATTGATTTATCAGCTAGTCTAGCTGCGAAGGATATGGTGCTTGATATTGCAATTGACAATCCTGAAATTGTAAAAGCTGATCGCTATATGTTAAGTTTTATTGTTCGAAATCTAGTGGGTAATGCGATTAAATTTTCTGAGCGAAATCAGTCAATCCAGATTAAGGCTCAGAAGAATGAAAATAGCGTTGTTATTTGTGTTTCTGACCATGGTGTTGGTATTAACAAGAGAGACCAGAAGAAATTATTTGATATAACTGAGAAATTTACGATGCATGGAACTGAAAATGAAATAGGAAGTGGTTTGGGATTGTTACTTTGTAAGGAATTTGTGGAAAGAAATAATGGTAAGATTTGGGTTGAGAGCGAAGTGGGACAGGGGAGTTCGTTTTATTTTTCTTTGCCTTTAACGAATGCATAATCCTAAAAAAAATCATCCGAACTTGAAGCCAGGTCTTCACCCGCGTAATCGACATAGCGCGCGATACGATTTTGAACAATTAGTAAAATACTCATCTAATTTAGAGGGCTATTTAAACCTAAATCAGTATGGCGATATTAGCATCGACTTTTCTAATCCGGATTCCGTATTTGCCCTAAATGAAGCCTTGTTGAAATCGTATTACAACATCGAATATTGGTCGATTCCTGAAGGTTATTTGTGCCCGCCAATCCCTGGCCGTGCTGACTATATTCATCATGCTGCCGATCTGCTCGCTAAAGCTAATAATGGTCTAATTCCTAAAGGAGACCAAATAAGATGTTTAGATATTGGCGTTGGTGCAAATTGTGTTTATCCTATTGTTGGTATACATGATTATGATTGGTCCTTTGTGGGTAGCGACATCGATGTTAAAGCTATTGAGTCGGCTAAGATTCTAGTAGAGCGAAATCCACTGCTAAAAGATCGTCTTGAATTGCGCTTGCAGCCTGAGCCGAAGGATATTTTCAAGACCATTTTTCTAAGTGATGAATTCTTTGATTTGGTGGTCTGTAATCCTCCGTTTCACGCTTCCCAAGCAGATGCCGAAGCGGCTACTTTTCGAAAATTGGGGAATCTTTCAAAACAAAATCAGCCTAGCTTAACTCGGAATTTTGGTGGCCAACAAGCCGAGTTGTGGTGTGAGGGTGGTG